>Ga0268262_10005577_pt1 | contig 12417 bp, 18 predicted proteins | sample TergutNc150P3_FD_190354 | JGI IMG/M metagenome (GOLD analysis project Ga0268262, IMG submission 190354) | Nasutitermes corniger P3 segment gut microbial community from laboratory colony in Florida, USA - Nc150 P3 (SPAdes) (version 2) | ecosystem: Host-associated > Arthropoda: Insects >... | reverse complement strand
TTGACTCAGGGATTTAACCCTATAGACGGATTAAAGCCCGGGGATCAGGTAATTTATGACGGCGGGGCGCCGTTAAAAAACCCTAAAAAGGGCGATGTCGGGACGGTTTACCGGGTTTTTAATCCCCCGCACAGGGATACGACCACGGGAGGCATTCTTGAGGAGGATTTTTCAATCCTCATGGTTGACAGCGATGACAAGATTTTGGAATATCCGCTGGATTCCCGTTACTTTAAGCGTAAGGAAGAAACCGTTTAACCGTAAAAAGCCTAGTTCCGCTAGGCTTTTATTGTCTGTCTTACTTCGCCTATTTGTATATGTATACGCTTTTTAGCGAATTACAGAAGATTAAAAGCTTAAACAAATTTTAAGGAGATAGGTATGACTGTAAGAAAACCTTTAAAAGAATCTGCCGAAGTAAACAATGACGCTGTTCTTTCCGGCGAAGGCGCGGATGTTGGAACGAGCGTTCTCGATGAAGACGACGTGTTTGCCGACATAAACGGCGAAGACGGGGAATCTTTTACCGAAGACGGCGGTGAAGACACCGGCACCGAAGTAGACGACATTTCGGACGCGGAAATTGACTCAATGCTCAATGAAGCTGACGAAGATGACGACGAAGACGACGAAGACGACAAGGATAAAAAAGACGGTGACGATGCCGACGAAGACGACAAAGACGGAGACGGCAAAGACAAAGAAAAAAAAGAAAGCCAAATCGACAATCTCGGCGATAAAAGAGCTCCCCCGTTCAAAAAAGAGGACGGCGGAAAAAAGAAAGAAGCCGAGGGCGATGACGAAGACGGCAAGAAGGATGATGACAAGAAGGACGGCAAAGACGATGATGACGGGAAGGATAAAGTCGAGGAAGACTTTGACGATCCCGGGGAAATTATCGACCCCGTTCTTTACGCCGATGACGAACCCGTCGTTGAAGAATTTGGCGCGATTCCCGACGTAGTTCCCGAACTGCCCGACGAACCAGTCGTTGATTTGGGCGAAGACGACGGATCCGAACTGGACGTTGAAACCGGCGTGTCCGTTCCGTCTTATGAGGTGGAAACCCCGTTCGTCCTGCCCGAAAGCAAGCGCGTGGTCGTCGCCAAAGGGGACGTGATTTTTTATTGCGGAAAAGCGAAGAAAGACATTCCGTCATTCGCCGAAAGCACCTTTTCACAGGCCGTTAAGTTATTGGTAAAGAGCAAGAATTTGAAAGGCTCCTTCCTTAACGAAGGCAAAAAAGGCGAACGTGTCGCCCTTATCGGACGTTCATGCCTGGTGGAAGTGGCGAGGGATTGGCGTATGCCCGGCACCGAAACAATATTTGAGAAGGGGGACATTTTACAGATTGTTTCCCGGAAACAGGTTATGGAAAAAGAAGTTAAAAGAAAGAAATAAATTATGGCGGCGGATTTGTTCCGCCGCTTTTTTTAAGAAGGAAGGAATAAAATGACCAGCCCTTTATTCGTCTCAGGCAAAGATGCTGATGACTGTTTAATTAAAACTTTAAAAGTTCTAAAAAAGCACGGCAGTACGGTTAAAACGGAACATGGAACCGTTTACCGTTCCGATTATCCGGCCGTCATTTGTTTGGAAAACCCGCTTATGCGGTTTTCCTTCCTGCCCGGTAAAGATCCGAGAAAAGGAATCGTTCTCGGTTTGGCCGCGCTCGCGGGAATAAATAACGACGGCCTGCTCGCGGAATTTGACAAATCGTTCTTGCAGGGTCCCCCGCTCAGGGGGTTTAACGGCGAATACAAACCGTATAACGTATCCCTCAAATACGCCGGAAGAAGAATAGGCAACATTGACCAACTCGCCGAAACCGTAGACCGTTTGGCGAAAAATTCTCCAAGCTCGCAACACATAGGATTTTTGGACCCGAAAAAAATAAAATATTCCGACGGCGTGCTTTGTATGGGGTTGTCAAATTCCCCGGATAAAGATTCCCTTGACGCGAACGTTTACGTTTCCGACTTGGACGTTTGCGGCGTACTCGCCGATTACGTCATTCCCGTTTTCACTTTCATTCAGCAGATTGCCGCGTCTTTACTCGGCAAGAAATTGGGCAAATTCCATATCCTCAGCGACGCGGTTCGGTATGCGGAAAACGAATATTCCCAATCGGTTCTTGAAAAATCCCTGCCCCGCGTCGGGGAAACCGAGTTTGAATACAGGGAAAGCAAGGCGTTTGATTTGCGTTATCTGGACATGACCGTCCAGCATTTAATGGATTTTCTCCGCCGCGTCCAGGAAGGGGATTTATCCGTTAAAAATCCGTTTGACGGCAAAGGGCATTTGGAATGTTTCCACGATTACGGCGAGGCTTTCAGGTACGGTGAAGCCGCCGACCGTGACATTTCTTGGGACGATAAACCGCAGATAATACACCCGCAGTTAGCTTACTATTACGATTTGCCGTAAATAACTTATTTTCTTCGGAATTAAAAGGGTATGAGGATGAAAAAACCCTTATGAGTCAAGGTAAATTTATTAATTTGGTTGGGCAACGTTTTTCTCAACTTACAGTTTTAGAAAAAGTGGCATCAGACGCAAAAAGAAATACGAGATGGTTATGTCGTTGTGATTGCGGAAATGAAATAATAACCGTAGGAAACAGGTTAATGAGTAACCATACAAAATCATGCGGTTGTCTTCGCAAAAAATACGAAGAACATAATCCAAGTTATTCTCATGGACTGTCCAGTAAAAGGATTTATAAAATATGGATGAATATGAAACATCGGTGTTATAATCCGAAGGCTAAGTGTTATCATCGCTATGGCAAAAAAGGAATTTGTATTTGTGATATATGGCTAAACGATTTTACGGCATTTTATAGTTGGGCGTTAACTAACGGTTATACTGATAAATTAACAATAGACAGGATTGATAAAAATAAAAATTATGAACCAGAGAATTGCCAATGGATAACAAAATCTGAAAATAGTAAAAAAGATATTATAGGAGAGAAATGCCATTTTGCTAAATTAACACAAAAGCAAGTTGAAGAAATTAAAGAACGAATAAGAAGTGGAGAGAAATGTGTATTATTAGCGAAGGATTACAGAGTTGCTACGGTTACAGTCTATAGTATTAAATATGGAAAAAGGTGGAAAAATGAAATTAATTCTACTAACAGATAATCATTGGAGGGATGAAGAACCTTTCTTCATCGCCGCCAAGTCAATGTCGGAGAAACTGGTTGAAGAAATCAGGGATATTGCCGCGGGCGGCGATTTCATGCTTGTCCACGGCGGCGACGTGTTCGCACGTTCAAAAGAAACCGGGCGCGTGAACGGCGTGGTCCTTAATTTTTTTACTTCGGTCCTGCAAATCCCGAACTGTCGGGGAATATACGTCATCCAGGGCAACCACGACGTTAAAAAAGAAACCGGTTCGGCGTTGGATTTTCTTTCCGAAATCAGCGGCAAACTGGACGTGATAAAAAAACCTTCGCTGCTCCCCCTTTGGGACGGCAAATATTTATACGCTTTGCCCCATATGCCGGTTTATTCGGCTGACAATTTTAAGGATATGTCGAGTTACGGGGATCCCGAATTTCACGCCCCCTACTTGGGGGATAAAGCGGATAACGTCGCAATCGTCGTCGGGCATTACGGGGACGAAACGTCCATTGATTTTTTCAAACAGGCGAAGACGGATTTCCTGCCCGGTATAAAATGTAACGGGCATATCCACAAACGGGTGAGCGAACATTATCCGGGTTCCGTGATGATCACCCGCCGTGACGAGATTGACAAGGTTTCCTACGTCCGCGTGTTCGACGGGGTTTTGGACAAATATTCCGACATACCGGTCGGCTGCGCCTTTAATTTTTTAAAAATAAAATTCGGCGAAGACGTTTTAAAGGCGTATGAGGCGATGGAAGTTAAACCTTACGGCTCGCTGGTCGTTGACGTTCAGGGGCATGACGACGAGGCGGCGGTCGTGGCGTGGTTCGCCGATCAAAAGAAATTATTGCCGATACCCGCCTTCCTCGGCAGCGTTTATCCCGATGAAAAACAGGGTAACGGCGAACGCGCCGCCGAACGCTCAGGCGGGGAAGGCGAAGAATTCGACATCAGGGTTTTGTTCGCGGAATTTTGCAGGGAAAAAAACGTGGACGAAAACGTCAGAAAAAGAATAGAGGCGAACCTGTGAGCCGTTGGTTCCAGTGTATGACGTGCGGCAAATTATTTGATCCATGCGATGTCTCGGCTTTCATTCACCCGAATTTATTCGGCGGCGTGGACAAACTTTGCGGGGACTGTAAAAGGCGCGAGGACAGAAATTACAGCCGGCGGATGGCGGATAACGGAATAACCGGGGGCGTGGGGTATAACCCCAAGTTTCGTAAAATGGGGGTGAAAGCGGATGGCGCCGTCTAAGCGTGATTGGAGAATGGAAAATTGCCATAAACAGGCGCAGTTGTTAACGGAAAACCCGGAAACGCGAATTGAAAAAGACATTTGGAATTTGAAATGGATGCTTTACAGCATACAAAAAGATTCCGCATGGTACAGGATGGGCATGGTTAAAACGTTACGGAGGGCGATTAAAACGTTGGAGGAAAAATGAAACGGCGGATAATATTGATAACCACCGAAACCGTTTTATCCGCCGTTTTATTCACCGCGTTACGGGCGGAACATATTAATTTTAAAGTAAAAATATTTATAGTCTCCGTGACCGTTTTGGCGATGGCCTGCCTTTTAATTTTGATGGCGGTTGAGCGGTTGCCTGAAATAGGAAGGAAAAAAATTAATGACGGTTGGAACAAGGCGTTAGCTCAAAACATATCCGAGAAAAACAAACCCCATATTTAAGGGACCTTCCGTCACAAATTAAGAATAAAATCGGAATTAAATAAGCAGAGGGGGCGTTATCAGCCCTTTATTCTGAAATTCTGAGGTTATTATGGGGGAAATACATTGCCCTTCCTGCGGGGGAACGGGCGTTAAACTGACAAACAGCGTCGGCAGGCTGGTCGGCGAAGTCGGAGGTTCCGTAGTCAGCCACCGTTGCACGTCCTGCAATTTAAATTTTACTTCCGTCATTACCGGGGGTGAAATGTTTCCTGACAGGAAATCTTCATCCGTCTCCAAAGATTTGGAAATTCTGTTTAGAAGATCAGCGTGAGATATGGATAGCCGCGCAATCCAAATAAAGAAATGGAGAACGGAGAACGCCGAGAAAGCTCGGCGACAGGGCGTAAACGACAGCAAGAGATACAGGGAGGCGAACGGATTAAAATGCAGGGCTAGGTATCTGGTCAGGAAAGCCCTCCGCGCCGGTTCGCTGGTCAAGAAACCTTGCATGGTTTGCGGGAGTCCTGGAGCTGAGGCTCACCATGAAGATTACGGCAGGCCGTTAGACGTTCAGTGGCTTTGCAGGGAATGCCACGTTGATTTACACGCCGGCAGGCTGTCAATCCTATTTGTTTAGACGGGGAAGAAGGAGGATGGTTTGAAAATTTACGATTCCAAAGAAGACACGCTGAAACATATAGAGAATGTCCGGGCGTTCATTAACGGGCTGATTCCGCGGCTTATTGACAGGGGCGTGTTACACGACAAATCAAAATTGGAACCGCCTGAAAAAGATTATTTTGACAAATACACCCCGAAATTGGCGGATTGTACCTATATGTCGGATGAATACAGGGGGTATTTGGCGGAATTAAAGCCCGCGCTTGACCACCATTATGCGAACAATTCGCATCACCCGGAACATTACGCCGAAGGAATGAAGGCTATGGATTTGGTTGATTTAATCGAGATGATCGCGGATTGGTACGCCGCCTCTCTCAGGCATAACGACGGCGACGTTATGAAATCCATTGAGCTTAATAAAAAGCGTTACGGCTATGACGACGTGTTGGAAAACATATTCAAGAACACGGTTTTTCGGTTTTTTATTAAAAGGTCGGAATTATAAAAGCGTGGGGATATGACATGAATATCGTTATAAAATTTCTTTTTACCGTTTGCCTTGTAGTGGTCACTTTGTCCATTTGCGTGACAATCGCCCACTTCTATCAGACTAACAGGGTGTTCATGTTTTTTTCCGGCGTCATCGCGTTGCTGTTTTTGCTGTCAATGCTGTATAACGCCATTCTGGTTTTGTTCGTTCGGGGAGTTTGAGGTGATTTTTGAATACAGGAACGATGACACGGGGGAAATAATCGAGCGCGATTTTCCGTTCGGGGAATCGCCGCCTTCCGAAATAAAGCATGAAAATAAAAAGTATCACCGGCATTGGAGCAGTATGCGGGTTATTTACGGCCCCACTTTTAACACCGAGGGGCAGATAAAATTCAAACGCCCGCCGCTTGAAAACGAAGGTTACGAATTCACATAGGGGAAAATTTCATGGATGATTTTTCGTTCGGGGACGAATCAAAAACAATAAAGTATACGAAAACCTGTAAGGAGTTTGACTCCCTGTCCTACGTCGCGGCCGCCCGAAGCGACGACCCGTCAAAGGAAAGGTACTCGGTACTCTACGCTTTTGATTTGGACGGCGTTAGCGTATTGGCCGCCACGGACGGAAGGCGCGTAAATTACGCGCCTTTTCAGGGCGGCGAAAATTATTCGGTCGTTAAGCAGACGAAAACGGAACTGGTTCTTGAAAAGTTGGACGACAAATACGTCGAATTGCCCGCGTTCAATAAAGTTATACCGAGGGACAAGGACGTGTTCCACGTAAAACCTTTTGACGTTTGCGCGTATGGGTTTCGTGACAACGCTATGGAGTTTTTGGTTGAGTGCGTTTACCGGCTGTCCAATTTGGATGTCGTTTTCAGGCTCAGGTATTTGAAGGATTTCGTTGACGCGCTCCGTTCCGACGGAAAAATCAGGATACTTTGCCCGCGGGCGAGTTCTTTTAGCGCGTGGCGCGTGGAACATATTGATATGTTGGGGAATCTGTTGCACGGCACGGTCTTCATGCCGATCAGGGGATTTTACGAATTAAACGACGTAAGAAGCCCTTACGCCGAAAACTCCGGGTTTAAGGAATATGACGGGAAATAAGCGCATCTCCTTTAAAGATTATTGCAAGGCGTATTTTTCCACGGGCTTTTTGCTGTCCGGAAAATACCGCGTGAAGCCGAGGAAACCGCTGAATGACAACCAGTTAAAAACGAGGTATAACGCGCACGTCAGAAAACTTGAACGCCTGGAAAGGGGGGAGATAAACAGCGACATTACCAAGGATCAGATTATCCGGGAAGAATGTTTGAAACGGGATCGGAACCGGTGCCGCCTGATGTCCCTGCTCACCCCGCCCGAAATGCGGGAACTGATAAATAATTCCATTCCGGTATTACTCAATAAACTGGACGTGGCGCACGTGTTCGGCAAGGGAGCTTATCCGAAACTGCGTTATGTGATAGATAACGTCGTCCTGCTTAACCGCGTAAGCCACAACTGGCTTGACCAGCAAAAATCACCGATAAACGGCAAGGCGATTACCCTTGAGGCGAAATTGGAATGGTGGCGGCGGATAATCGGGAAAAAGAATTATGACAGGTTACGCGAAATGGCGGAGGGGGAAAACGGGCGGTGAACGGGGATTGTTACAGGGAGTATGTGAAAAGGCTGGTTGAATATAAGCAGACGTGTTTTTCCGGATTTGTTTATGACATGGGAATCTATCAGTCTAAATATCACGAAGTAATAGGTATTATTCACGACAATCCGGAACTTATGGAGAAAGAATAAATGGCTACAAAAACGAATAACGTTCAAACGCGCACGGGCAAATCGGCCACGTCCGTAAAACTTGACGACGTTGTAAAAGGGCTTCAAAAAAAATATGGGGCGGAATCCATTTCCATATTCGGGGAAAACCAGTCGGTAATCGAATGGATACCCGTTGATTCCTTTTCCGTCTCGGAATTGCTCGGAGGCGGCATACCGAGGGGAAGGCTTATCGAAGTCTTTGGACCCGAATCGTCGGGAAAAACAACTTTTATGACGTACTGCGCCGCGCAAATACAGAAACATTGGTTTGAGGACAGGCAACGTTACGGCGCAATCGCCATCATCGACGTGGAACACGCCTTCGATCCCGAATATGCGAAATCTTTCGGTTTGGACATGACGAAAGTGGCGTTTTCCCAACCGAACAGCGGCGAACAGGCGCTGAACCTTGTTCAGGATCTCCAGGATTCCGAGGGGGTGGACTGCATTCTCGTAGATTCGGTTGCCGCGTTAACCCCGCAGGCGGAGATAGACGGCGAAATGGGTGACGCGCAAGTAGGGGCGCAGCCACGGTTAATGGGTAAAGCTTGCCGTAAACTGACGGCGAGGATAAAGCCAGATTCCCCGACAATTATTTTCAGCAATCAAATACGCTCAAAAATCGGCGGTTACAGCCCGACGGGTGAAGCGACGACCACCCCCGGCGGAAACGCTTTGAAATTTTTCGCGTCAATCCGCGTCCAGACGAAAAAAGGCGATTGGATTGGCGAAACGACGGATGCGGAAGGATTGGAAGGGATTCACTGCATTCTTAAAACCCAAAAGAATAAATTGGCCACCCCTTTCAGGACGGCGGATATGCCGATTATATTCGGCAAAGGCTATCAGCTCGAAGGGGAATATATTGCGGCGTTCGTGAAATACGGAATTATTCAAAAAGGCTTGTCCGGCTGGTATACGATTACCAATCTGGACGGCAAACCGCAAAAGATTCAGAGCGCGTCAAACGTGATGGCGCATTTAAAACAAGGCGACGGGGAATTGCTGGACAGTTATAAGAAAAGGCTTCAATCGTTAATGATCGTGCGTAAAACGGTTACGACGGATGAAGATGTTGCCGACGTGTCCGATGAAACAATTGACGCGGTGGCCGAAGAACAAAAGGTTCTTGAGGAAAAGTTTGAGAATACGGATGCGGATAAACTGGCTGAGGAAGCCGTTACCAGTGAGGAACGCATAAACATCACGGCAAACGACATACCCGACATACCGGAAGAAGGATCATGAATGAAATATTGAAGAATCTTAATTACAGACCTTCCGAAGATGCGAAAAAATGTGGGAATTGTTTTTCCATGATACACCGGCTGGAGGATAAACTGCCGTGCTGTTTTCATGATTTGCTCACGAAAATACCGGTAAATACGGAATATGTTTGTGACGCTTTTAAATCAAATGGTGAAGTAAATGCGGAATTGGCGGGATATTCCGATTTGCCGCCCTGGAAACCGCCTTGGAGCCATTCCCTTATCTGTTAATACGGCATTCGCGGGTCTGCCTATTTTTATATGGCTGATAAAAATAACTCCGCTTTTATGGGCAGGCTGTTCGGGCTTTTTAATCTTGGGTTCACCAAACGTGGAAATCTTATCCCCATGCCCCACGCAGGGGACGGCAAAAAAGCGGGGGTAAAAGTCGGGGGCGCGGGCGACAAATACACCACCCTCCAGCGCCTTTGGCAGTTTTTCTTACAGGAAACGGTCGATACCAGTGATACGCTTAAAAACCGTGAGCTTCGCTATCTTGACCTTGATTTAATGATTAAAAACGATACCGTAATCCAGATGGCGGCCGATTTGTACGCCGACGAAGCCGTCCAATGCGAATACAGCGGGAAACCCGTTCAGGTTAACGCGAAATCCGACGTTCAAAATTATATTGAGGACCTGCTCCAGCAATGGGATTATTCCCAGCAAAACGTCAGGGAAACCCTTTATAACAAAATAGTTTACGGTGACGCTTTTGACGGCAATGAAGTCATGGAAAAAGAAGGCATTGTCGGCGTAACGCCGCTGTCAATCCATGACGTTAAAGACCGGATAGAATTCAACCCTTCGCTAATCCTTGAAAAATATAACGCGAATAACGGGTTTACCGACGGGACAAAAGGGCAGAAACTCCATAAACTGCTTACCGATTTGTCCGATAAAGCGGAAGATCCCGTGTCTTATTTCAAAAAATATTTATTCGGGTTCGAGCTTGCCTCCGGCGTAGTTGTTCCGCCGTGGAGCATAACCCATTACAGAACGTTTTCCATGCAAAGGGAATTTTTTCCCTGGGGGCGCAGCCGCTTCATTAACGCGCTGCCGACGTTTAAGCAACTCATGGCGGCTAAAACGCTCATGCAGGTCGCCCGCGCCGCGTCTTTTCCCCGTGACATCTTTAAAGTGGCTACGGTGGCGGGTATGGCTCCGACCGAGCAATGGGAACAGGTTGAAAAATTTACGGAGGACCTCGATAACGCCGGATTGACGGGCGGCAGCAAGGAAATGCCCATGATTGGCCAGAGGATTACCCTGCCGAAGGAACTCGCCGATTACGAACAGCAGACGAACAACCTTGACCTTGATCAAATAGCGGATATTGAGTATCTGCGTGACGATGAAATAATAGCCACAAGCGTCCCTAAAGGTTATTTAATCGTTGATTCCGGCGGTTGGGGGCAGACGGGCCAGTCCCTTTTACAGCAGTTTAAGCCGTTCGGCAGAAAAGTTTTCGCCGACCAATCCGATTTTTTGAAAGACCTTACGTTAAAAATTAAAACCCACTTAGCTATCGTGAATAAATTTCAGGGCTGGGACACGCCGTTTGAACTGACGATGCAATTCCCCGTCATTGAAGAAAGCACCGAGCGCCAACAGCATAAGACGGATGAAATTAATATGGCGAATACCGCCCTTGACCTTTTGAAACAGTTAATCGGCGTTGACAGCGTTCCGGCCGCCGTAATAAAAGACGCTTTTTCCACTTTAACGTCGCTCCCCCAGCAAAAACTTAACAAATGGATTGACGAATTGGAAAAAGAAAAAAAACGGGCAGCGGAAGAACAGGCCGCCGGCGGAATCGGAAACGACGGCGACGGCGGCGATGACGAAGAAAACCCCGACATTGAAGATTCCAGTTTGATGGAAAAAGTCGCCAACCGTTTTGACGCGAAAGTTAAGGACAGGTTCCGCGAAGAACTTATTCGGATAAAAGGCGTTTATTTTAAAGACGGGCTGGCCGAAGGCGTTCATTTCAGAAACTCGTCGTTTGAGGATTCGGAAATGCGCATATACCGCAGGCTGCTCGAGTCGGCGATGGAAGACGGCCTGAAATCCAGTCCTTTAAAAGAACGTGTAAAAACTTTCAGGGGAACGGATTTGTCCTCCCTTGACGGCGGCGAATAAAACAGATTTCAGAATTATCCCGCCTATTTACCTATGAAACGGCTCAGGGAAAATGTTTTAGTCACGTCCTCCTACTATAAAAAGAAGAACGGTCTTCAAGAGCGCGAAAGAACCCTGCTCGTCGAAGGCGTGACTTATAAAGCGTTAGCTGTTTACCGGTTCAAATTTACCCGTCCGGGCAAGAAAAACTTAAACGGAAGAATTTACGGATACGATTTGTGGGACAGGGTAATCAGGGTAATGGCGGGAAGATCCACCCTCGCGCTTATGAACCATCCCCCGGAAGACGATCCCGGAGATCCCCATGACATTTGGGCCGTTTGGCGGAACATCGGTTATGGCGACGACAAACAGTTCGTTGAAGCGGATTGTTACATCATCGACAACGAAAACGGCAGAACCGCCCTCGGCGTATTGGAAGCGGGGGGCGACATCGGGCTTTCATCCTCCGGCTTCGGCGAATTCCTCGTGGACGGAATAACCATTGACCCCAACACTTACGAGCTTGAGCGCGTGGCGGATTGGGTGCTTGACCCCAGTTATGAAGTTTTTGGCCGTCTCGAAGACAAGGTTGCGGAGAAGGTCCAAGAAAATACACAGAACACAAACCAAAAGGAAAAAAAGATGGAACTCAGCGAAAGAAAGATTAAAAAACTTTTGGAGGAAAACCTTCAAAGAATTTGCGAAAAGATTTCCGGGTTGGCGGATCCTTTCGAGCGGAAGACGAAAGCGAACGAATTGCTTGAAATGTATAACGACGAAGAACTCGGCTCCCTCAAGGAAACCATCGTAAAAATAGCCGAGGATTGCGACGCTTCCATTAAATCCGGCGTTGAATCGGGCAAAAAAGTCACCGAATTGAACGAGAGCCTTGAAGCCGCGAACATTTCTTTGACGGAAAACCAGAAAAAACTTGACGGGTTTATTCAGGAAAATTCCGAATTGAGCAAAAAACTCGCGGAAGCGTTGGACACCCTCGATTCCGCGAAATCGTTTTCAAAGGATACCGAGAAAGTCCTCGCCGAAGCCCTTACCGTCAAAAACAACAGCGTCCCCTTCGCCGAATACGAGAAACTCCGCGAATATACGAAAAACGTGGTTCGCGCATATAACGAACAAAAAGCGGTGCTTAAAAAATACCGTGAAGACAGAAAAAAATTGGCCATCAAACTCAGGCGCGTGAACGAAGCCATTGAAAGGGATTTGGCGAAAGCTGACACCTCCCGTAAGTTGGAGGAACGGCGGAAAAAAAATTC
>Ga0268262_10005576_pt1 | contig 12418 bp, 4 predicted proteins | sample TergutNc150P3_FD_190354 | JGI IMG/M metagenome (GOLD analysis project Ga0268262, IMG submission 190354) | Nasutitermes corniger P3 segment gut microbial community from laboratory colony in Florida, USA - Nc150 P3 (SPAdes) (version 2) | ecosystem: Host-associated > Arthropoda: Insects > Digestive... | reverse complement strand
AATAAAACAGAAATAAATTAAATGAAGGTGCAGGAAACCCTGCACCTTTTTTTTAAGAGCTTAAATAATCAAACGCCATCTGCTCAATATTCAGCGGTTTCACTTTTTCCGTCATTTCCACAGCGTGACCCGTTCTTAAATAGTAAAGCCAGACGCGGCATTCCTTTTTCGCCGGAACCGCAAAAAGAGTCGAAATAGCATGATAATAACAAGCCATCTGCGCCGTATGCTCGCAGTGCCTTTCGGTGTTGTCCGTCTTAAAATCTATAATATGAACGGCGTCCGTATCCTCAAAAAGCAAGTCTATAGCGCCGTTTATAAATATTTCTTTTCCTTCGCTGTTTCTTAACAGCGATCTAAAAGGAAACTCGCTCTCCCTGAACTTCGCCTCCTGCACCATTTGCCCCAGCGGAGACGCCACAAAACGGCGCGCTAATCTTTTACCGGCTTCAATCATAATATGCATGTCCGTTTCATTTAAAAGCCCCGAAATATTTGACGGAATAGCAAAATCTTTTTTCCCCTCCAGATAAGCCTCGACGCAGATATGCGCTATCGTTCCAAAAGTGCCCGAATGAAACGCCCCTGCCGTTTTTTCGTCTCTGGAAATACGGTTCAGTATTGCGTCTACCTTTTTAAAAATATACTTTGATCTAACGCCCGAAAATACTTTATTGACTTTGCAAGGACTGTCTTTCTCATCTGCGCTTTTCTTTAAAGATACAGGCGCTATGTGGTTTTTAGGCAGAACAGGAGTTGTAATAATTTCCTTTTCCTCATAAAAATAAGAAATTTTTTTAAAGAATTCGTTAAGTCTTTCCTGCCCTGTTTTTATATATGAGTTTTCTTCAGTTAAGACAGGTATCTGCCCAAGATTAAAAAAACTTGAGCCTTGTTTTAAACCGCCGTCGGGAATATGAGATACAATCGAAGGCAGAAGAAGACCGAAAATCGTGTCGTTATTCAAAATCGAATCGCCCTTGATATAATTTTCTTTTTTTGCACATTCTTCTTCGATATATCTTTTTAACGCGATAGAAAAATCGTCCGTTCCGCTTTCGTCTTTAATTTTAAGCGAACCTGTTATATAAAGTTCCTTTTTCGCCCTTGTCATCGCCACATACAAAAGCCGCCTAAGCTCCGCGGTTCTTTTCCGTTTTGTTTCCTCTTTCGCCTGTTCCCAAAAAAAATTTTTGTACTTCACCTGAATAGAACGGCATTCAAGCGGAATAGGAGGACTGAAAACAATACCAGCCGTATCGGAAAGATATACGTCGTCGCTGGTATCCCTCTGGCTGTGTCTTCCGCAGGAACAAAGAAACACAACGGGAAATTCCAGCCCCTTGCTTTTATGAATTGTCATAAGATGAACGGCGCTCGGACGCTCCAAAGGAATCTCAATGTCGGAAAGCTGTCCGCCTGCGTCCCTGAAATTCATCATTTCATCCGTAAAATAGGCAAGCCCCTTTTTTTCAGAGTCAGCTCTAGCCGCAAGATGAAAAAGATAATCAAACAATTCGCCGTAAACGCTTGTCTGTAAATTCCATTCCGTTTCGTACCGATACCCTTCGTTGTACCATAAATCGCTTACAAGCTCGCTGATACTTTCTTTTTTCGCTTTTTCGCAAATTGATGAATAGACATTTTTTCCGCAAAGATATTTTTTTTTGTCGGTGTCGTCAAGGGAATTAAGCGGTTTATTGTCGAACGGCTGGGAAATATTATTTTCATCACAGCAAAAAGAAATACACACAGCCGCTCCCGAAAAGGAAAGCCCGGCAAACGGCGAGCGGAGCATTTCGGCGTAAGCGGCTATATCCAGCGGATGGGCTGTCAGCCGGAGAACCGATAAAATATCATTTACGGGACCGCCGAAAAATAAATCGTTAATATCTTCGCAGGCGTAAGGAATGCCGAGCATCCTTAAATGTTTTTCATACAGATATTGAGTTGAGCGCGTGCGGAAAAGAATGGCAATATCGTCGGGCTGGTATTTTTCAGCCAGCATTTGTTTTATTTTTTCGGCGGTAAACTTCGCCTCGTTTTCGTCGGCGGAAAGCTGTTCCTCGTCCGTCTCGGTATTTTTGTTAAAAATAAAAAGCGATAAATTTCCGCTTTCCGAATTAACCGATTGAAGGGGAGTGTATTCAGCCTCAAAAGGGGGGAGCGTCCCGGACTGCGCAAAAACGGAATTGTGTTTTAACAGCGGAGTTTTTCCGCCGGAATCGGGGAGAATTCCGCCGAAAACAGCGTTAAAAGCGCCGATTAAACCGGCGGACGAGCGGTAATTTATCGTTAAGGGAATGTTATCGCTTTTTATTTCTTCTTTTAATTTGCGGAAAACGGAAACGTCCGCCCCTCTGAACATGTAAATAGACTGCTTTTCGTCGCCGACAAAAAATAATTTGCCGTCGTCCAAATCTTCCGCAGGCGGAACGCCTTTATTAAATCTGTTCCGTTTTTCGGCAAGAAGAAAAAGAATGTCTTTTTGCAGTTCATTGTTATCCTGAAACTCGTCTATCATTATTGATTTAAAAGTGTCTTTTTCACTGCGCCTTATGTCGGCTTGTTCAATAAGAATAGTTCTTGAAAGACTTGCCACGTCGCGGAATGTAAGAACGCCCTCTGTCCGTTTCCTCGCAATATAGCGTTTTTGCAGTTTGGCGAACAAAGACATTATGGAAATAACAAAGCCAGCCTGTATGCAGGAAATAGTCAAAGAATAAAAGGAATCGTAAATGGCGCGGAGCAGATAGATATTTTTTTTTACGGGATTATCGAATTTTTTTCCCCCTCTTAAACTTACGCTTTTTATGTCATTTAAAAAAAATAAAAATTTTAAAAAAATTTTTCGCATAGGGTTGGACTCGGCTTCCTCAATTACCGATTCCGGCGGAGTATTCTGCAGAAGATCAAAATATTCATGTACTTCGTCAGTTGTAGGTATGTCAATTTTTTCTGTTTTTTCTTTCTCTATTATGTCGGCAAGCACCGGAAGCAATGATTTATCAATGCCGATATCAAGTCTGATTTCATATAACAGTTTTCTTATATTTTTTATGTAGTCGTCCCACTGAGAACAAAGAGCGTCAAACTGAAAAGCTAAATCAGCCAAAAAATCGCGCGGCTTGTCGATTAAACAGTAATTAAACAAAACGTCGGCGAAAATATTGCGGACAATACAGTTCGGGCTGTTTCCCGAATAAAGTCTTTTTACGGCAGGGTGATGGCGGTGCGCTATAAAAAAAGGATACGAAACCTCAAGAGCGATATTATAGCACCTCTGCTGATCAATCTGAAAATCAGGGCTTATCCCGTAACGGGGCGCGCATTGTTTCACGATTGAAGCGCTGTAAGAGTCCAAAGTCTGAATCCTGGCGTGAATAAAGTCATCAAGGGCTCTTTGCGCCCTCTGCGCCTGTATTCCGCTCTCTTCCTGCGCGATTTGCGCGACAAGCGAATATATCCTCTTAAACATTTGTGCGGCGGCTTTTTTTGTAAATGTAAGCGTTAATATCTCGTCTACTTTATAATCTTTTTCCGTAAGAAGCCAGGCAAACCTGTGCGCAAGCACCATTGTTTTCCCCGACCCTGCTCCGGCGGAAACGACAGCATTATCCTTGCAGAAAGCGGCTTTTTTTTGTTCTTCATTTAAATGCTTACGATTTAATTCTAAATTCATTAATGCTTCCCCAAAGAGTTATTGTTTTCACGTCCGATAATATAAACAGTGCGGCAGATACGATGATAATCGCAATCGTAACAGTCGCTGTTGCTTTGCGGAAAAACAGTAAAATCGCCGGACGATATTTCATTTACAAATTGTTCCGTCTTTTTCTGGAATTCTTTATAAATTTTCTTATAACGTTCTCGGTCAATTTGATCCTCTTCTTTAGCGGGAACGGTTTTATTTTCATCATGAATTTTTCCGACGATTACTTCCGGTTTCTGATCAAGGATGCTGTAGAAGAGCGCGGTGTATACGTCAAATTGTTCATTTTTTTCGATTAAAGTTATATACATGGGAAGCTGGAAATCCGCGAGAGGCGTTTCATCTTCCATTGTGCAATCTTCGCGGTTTGGTAATTTTTTTAATTTAAAATCTACAATAACATATTTGTCTGTTCCGTCGCGATCTTCTTTTAAAATACAATCAATAAATCCGTTAAGCATATATGTATTTTCTTCATATTTATAATTACACTCGCTTCCGGCGACTTTGTATCCTGCAAAGAAAGAAAGAAAAGAAGAAAGGCAGTTGTCAAGATGATAATAAACGTCGTCTTTTCCGGCGCGTAACAGACGGGCGGTAAGCGCGCTCATCTGCGAACGTCCGTCCTGTTCCAATAACGGGAAACAGTCAAAAATTTTGTTTACGCTTTTCTTGAGCAGAGCGCTGTAAGAATCGGGGAGAGATAACCTTGAATCCGTCTGCACAGGTTTTTGCAAAGTGTCATTTTTAAGCTCTGTAAAGAAATTATTTAAAATGGCATGGTAAACAAGACCCGATATATTTTCCGCCATAAGGGTAGTTTCGATCTGCGTGTTTTCGATACCAAAGACGCTTTCAAAGAGCCATTTAAAAGAACATTGATAATATTTTTGAAGCGATGTGGCGGAAACACTGTACTTGCCTGTTTTTGCGAACGCTTTTTTTATGCTGTTCTTAACTTCTTCTCCGGCAGTCCATTTTCCGCCGGAGACGCTTTGCTCCCTGCGGTTTTTCCAATTTGTAAATCCGTTTATCTGGCTGTCGTGTAATTTCCGCCCTTTATCATCGCTTGAAAGCGAAGAATAAAAAGAAGCTTCATCTTTAAAAGGGTCATGTGCAAATTTACCGGCAAACGCCGTATCTGTCGAATAACACGTCCTTGGCTCGGAAGGAGCGTTGATTTTTGAGTGAGGTATGGCAAAGCCCGAAAATGTTTGTTCACTGCAAAAGAAAGCCGATATTATTTTAGAGTTGCTTTTGTGCATATTAATAAATTCTACAGAAGCATCTTTGTCTGGGATACCCAATTCTTCACGTTTTTTCTTGGGAAGGAAATTAAGGCGCGAATATACAACTGACAGGCTATCCTGTTCCGCTCCCAGAATGATATGGCAGTCAAACTGAGCCGCCGCCGCCGTCTTATACGGAAGAATCGCTACGCCTGAAAATTTCTGCTGAGGAAGGTACTGGACTTCATCTAAATATTCCGTAAAAAACTTGAAGGCTTGAGCCGCTCTTGCGTCGGGAAAACTTTTTTCTATCTCCACAAGGTTCATAAGTTCTGAAATACAGCGCGAGAGAACGAGGTCTGTTTCTTCTGGACAGTTTTCCATGTCAAAAAATGATTCGCGGAAAATAAAATACTGCCTTCTTACATCGGAAAAAGTTTCGCAGTGCGGAAAAGCCGTTACGCGTTTTTTCAGTTCATAAAAGAATTCGCTTGTTTTATTGTCATAACCGCGTATCGGTTTTTTAAAAGCGTCTTCCCATACGTTAATATGTTTTTCTTCCCCGTCAATTTCTTCCGTCCATGAATAAAGACAATTATTCTCTATCCCGAACTGCGCTAATTCGTTTATGGGAAGATCTTTTTTCCACGGAAGATTTTTATTCATGATTAGGGAAACAAGAGCGGAGAATGTAAAATCCTGCGAAGCGCATTCAAGTATGGATCGGAAAAAACCGCCTGCGGAGTAATCGGAGAGAAGTTTGCTGGTGCGTTTTACAAACGGGATATTTCTGTTAGTAAACTCGCGCAGTACATAGGGCTCGTAACTCCCGGAGTCCGGGATACAAACGGCGATTGAATCCCAGTTAACGTTCTTGTTTTCATTTAAGGCGCGAATATAGAGAGCGGCTTCTTTTATCTCGCTTCGGGAATTGGTGTAAAAAAAAGTATCGCTTTTTAAATTATCGGTATCCGGCGCGTTGATTGTTTTTACATGCGCACTGTCCGCCAGCAATTCCCTGTATTCGCCGTAATCGGAAAGCGATTCAGGGAAGAAAATAAAAACATCTTTACCCTCGTCGTTAAACGGCGGAGTTTCCCACGCAGGCTCAAAAAGTTTATGCTTATCAAGAAAGAGCGCATATCGTGCGGCAAGAGCGAATATATCCCTGTCGTCGCCTTCCATTTTGTCCGCCGCTGTTTCCGCCGCTTTCCCAAGAATGTTGTCCGTAGTTAAGCCTGTAACCCTGTTAAACCATGCGCCAAGCTGAGGCAGGAGGGAAGTGAGCCACGGCGTAAATTGAGCCGCCGTTTGGGCGTATTCAACTTTGATTAAAGATGAAAAAACAGGCGTTTTCCCCTGCTGTACGTTTAAGGCGTTTTCATTGATAAGATTGCTTACAAATATTTTCCTAAGTACGGAAGGAATACTTTTTTTATTCCGTACCTTAGATTTTATGGAATTTTGTTTAAATTGATCCCACGCTATAAATTTGTTCATGGCAACGGTACCACCCTTAAGGCGGAGTATATGATCCGCCCAGCTTGAAGCCGCTATATCTGTTGGAAAAACGAACAATGAATGCGGGTTGCTGATGTTTTCAAGAAGGGTTTTTTCAACAGGATCCATGTATAAGCTTTAGTATAAAATAAGATGAGGATTTTGTCCAGTAGTTTCTCGAGAAGGCGCACACGAACAAAATACCGTGAATTCCTAGTTATATTTAAGTATTTTAGCTATTATGTTCTTTTTCTTTACGGATAGTGAACGGTTCCTCGTCTGAAATAATTTCCAAAGCTCCGGCATGGCAATGTTTCATAATTTCGGAGGCGAACTTACGCGCGGCGGCGGCGCACCTGCCGTCTTCCCGGTCGTAGTCATAATAAAAATCGGCGCGCCATTTTCCCTCTACTTTTACGCATGTTCCGCGCACCATATTATTAAATTCATCATCGACAATTCCCAAAGTTTTCGCCCAATCCTTGTGGTGTAAAAAATTAGAATTATCGCTGAACAATACTTTATCGTCGTGAATCAAAAAAATAATTTTTTTGTCAGATGCCATAAATAATGCCTCTATAATTATATTATAAAACACAATATACCTGCTGTCAAAGCAAGGATTAGTCTAATTTCTTTATTCAAGTATCCTTGCCCTGTATCCTTCGCCGATACGCTCAAGGACCTTCTTTACGCTTTCCCCCGGTTTTGCCTGCTGTTTTAAATCGATGGTAAATTGGTTCATGGAAAAATGGCGGTAAAAAAATAACTGTTTATACATTTCTTTGTTATCCGCGTATAGGTCTTTCAGTTTTTCCGTGTAGCTGTCGAAAATGCCGCCTTTGCGCATCTCGCTGTAGCCTATTATCCAAATAGGGCAGTCTAACGCAGAGTGAAATTCAAAGAGAATGTCAGCCATGCTTTTCTGGGATTCTTCGATAGCGTCGGCAATGGAATGGCTGTTGTTTGCCATTTCCATTTTGACAAGTTCCCGTAACTCAACAGTACGCGGAGAGTGGATGGGTGTTTTGTTTAATATGATGACATTTTTTGTAAAATCTATTCCGAGAGACGGGTTGTCAATAAAAAATTTCTTTGCTATTTTCCCCGAAGGTCCCACAAGATAACGCCTGTTTTCCGCAGATTGTTCTCTGCGTCCCGGATTATCCGCGACAACGATAAGTTTTATTTCATCGTCGATTTTTATTTCATCCAGCGCGGTATTGTATACAACGGGAGTCTCAACCGTGTATGACGAGTTTTTTCCGCCAGCCCTTGTGTCCGCAAGTTCCTGCTGTAATTTTCTTAGTTTCGGCAGAGAGCGTGACAGTTCCTCTGTTGTTACGCGAAAACGCTCACGCGCTTTTTCAAATTTGCTCCATGCGCCGCGGTTCAAGTTATTTTCTCCGTACGGTATTTAAACGCCCCTGGAGGCAAGTTCCAGCACCAATTCAATCTCGCCTCTGGAACGGTGTACGGCTTGGGCGATTTCTTCGGTTGTCCAGCCCTGACCTTTTAATCTTAGTATGTCTTCGCGCTCCTGCGGAGTAACAGAGCCTTCGCTCTTCGGCGGCGTCTTGCCTTTTTCTTTATCAATCGCACCCTTTGTTATTTTGAGGAGAGCTTTGGCATCCTTATCCAGCGCGATAAATTCCGCTTCCGTGCGCGCAAGCCATTCGCGGGCGACATTCATGTCGCTGATGCGTTTCTCGATTTGCGACAACGATTCATCGAGAGAGGCTATCTTGTCAACTGCGTTAGCCGCTTTTTCATTTTGCGACGCCAGCAGTTCTATCGACGTTCGCAGAGCTTCAAACTGTCCTGAAATAGAGGCAATGATCTTGTCGGCGTTCTTAATAGCGGCTTCCGTCTTTTGCAGGGCTTTAAAGTTTTGGTCGATGCCTTCGTTAGTCTGCTCAAGCAGTTCGTTCTTTTTCTCGATACGCTGGTATTTTTCAGTTGTTTCTTTAATTGAGTCTTCCAGTTTGCGTATCTGTACTTGTACTGCGCTGAGAATATCATCGGAGGACGAAACTTTCTCAAGTTTTTCTTTAACCGACTGGGACGTTTTAATTAAATTGTTAAAATCTTTTTCCATTTGCTCAATGCGGTGCTGTTCGTTAAGGAACCTTGTCATCTTATTGTTTATTTCGTCTTCGGTTCGCCTTACATTGGCTAGCTTGTTCTCAAGCTGGGTAATTTCGCTCTTGCGCTGTTCCAATCTGTTGAGGTCTTCGTTCATTTCTTCTATCTTTTTCTCAAGGTCTTTTTTAAGCGCGCCCGTTTGATCAACCAATTTTTTCTGAGCGGCAAGATCTTTGCTTATATCGTCAACGCTCTGGCGGAACAGCGCTATTCGTTCTTCGTTCTCCTTCTCGGTTTCTCTGCTGTGTCGGCGCAGGTCTTCAAAAGACGCGTCCATTTCGCGTATTCTGTTGTTGTTCTGGCTCTGCCATTCGTCCATTACCTGTTTCGCCTCGCGCGCCGTTTCTTCAAGAGCGGAGTACGCGATCTTTGAATGTTCGGAAATCTCCTCTATTTCTTTTTCCAAATCCTTCTGTTTCTGCCGCAGAATTTCCTGCATTGAAAGCTGATACTGACCCACCTGCACCTTAACTTCGTCTTCGGCGGAAACGCGCATTTCTTCAAGGTCTTTTTTAATCTGTTCGTTAAACGATGAATAATTTTCATCGATGTTGTTCATGTCTTTTCTTATGCTTTCCTCAAAGGCGGCTTCTTCCTGTTTTAGTTTTTCCATATTTGATGTTAGGCGATCATCCAGCGCGGAGATGTTCTTTTTGTGCTCTGCGGCGATGTTTTCTTCCGCGGCTTTCCATTCATTTGTAATTTTTTCGTCCGCGCTTTCAATCCGTTTCTCAAGGGCTGACTGCCAGTCCGTGATTTGCGCTCCGATTTCGGCGTTTCGTTTTCCAAGCTCTACGGCGAATTCTTTTTCAAAGGCGGTAAGTTTTTCGGATACGTTGTCGTAAGCCTGTTTTCGCAAGCCCTCAAGCTCCTTGTCCATTTCCTCAAGTTCTTTACGCAGGGATTGAGCCTGATTGTTAAACAAAGCGACAACCGTTTCCATGTTGACCGCGGATTCTTTTTTGAACGCCGCAAAATCGTTATTAACTCTTGATACGGTTTCCTGCATGGAAAGACGCAGTTCGCTTTCCAGTTTGGCGGCGTCGTCGGCGAGATTGGTAAGCTGTTTAAACGCCTCGTTATGGCTTTTCTTGTATTCGTCAAGGCGTTTTTCGTTAGCCGCAATGATGTCCCTTTCCGTATCTGCGCAAAGATGCTTCCATTCTTTCATCTGTTTGCTGAGAGACGCGTTAAGGTTTTCCTGCTGGGTGGAAATAGCCGCGTTTGATTTTTCTTTAAATTCTTTAATGGTAGACGACAATTCGTTTTGATGAAGATGAATGGTAGTATCTGTTTTTTCTTTAATGTCTTTAAGAACAGCCGATAATTCGGTTTGCTGTTGGTGGACGGAGGAGTAGGTTTTATCTTTAATGTCTTTAAGAGCCGTTGTTATTTCAGTTTGCTGCTGGCGGACGGCGGAATCGTTTTTTCCTTTAAGGTCTTTGAGTAGCGCCGACAATTCACCTTGATGAAGATGAACGGCGGAATCATTTTTATCTTTAAGCTCTTTAAGTAACGTTAACAATTCATTCTGATGAAGATTGACGGCGGAATTATTTTCCTTTTTAAGGGTTTCAAGTAACGCCGACAACTCATTCTGATGAAGATTGACAGTAGTGTTATTTTTATCTTTAAGCTCTTTAAGTAACGCCGACAATTCATTCTGATGAAGATTGACGGCAGTGTCGTTTTTCTCTTTAAGGTTTTCGAGTAACGCCGACAATTCATCATGATGAAGATTAACGGCGGAGGCGTTTTCTTCTTTAATGTTTTTAATAGCGGACGTTAATTCAGTTTGCTGTTGATTGACGGCGGAGTAGGTTTCCTCTTTAAGGTCATTAAGAATAGTCAGTAATTCTGTTTGCTGGCTGTTGACGGCGGAGTAAGTTTTATCTTTAAGGTCTTTAAGCGCCGCCGTTAATTCAGTCCGCTGGCTGTTGACTGCGGAATCGTTTTCTTCTTTAAGGTCTTTGAGTAACGCCGACAATTCACCGTGATGAAGATTAACGGCGGTATCGTTTTCCTCTTTAATGTTTTTAAGAACCGCCGTTAATTCAGTCCGTTGCTGGTCAACGGCGGAGTAGGTCTTGTCTTTTACGTCTTTAAGAACCGCCGTTAATTCATACCGCTGGCTGTTGACGGCGGAATTATTTTCTTCTTTAAGGTTTTTAAGTAACGCCAGCAATTCATCCTGATGAAGGTGGACGGCGGAATCGTTTTCCTCTTTAAGATTTTTAATTAACGCTAACAACTCGTCCTGATGAAGGTGGACGGCGGAATCATTTTTATCTTTAAGCTCTTTGAGAACGGTCGATAATTCGGTTTGCTGTTGGTTGACGGAGGAGTAGGTCTTATCTTTAATGTCTTTTAGAACAGCCGTTAATTCAGACCGCTGGCTGTTTACGGCGGAATCATTTTCTTCTTTAAGATCTTTAAGTAACGCCAGCAACTCGTCCTGATGAAGATGAACAGCGGAATCATTTTTATCTTTAAGCTCTTTGAGTAACGCCGACAATTCATTCTGATGAAGATTAACGGCGGTATCATTTTCCTCTTTAAGGTCTTTGAGTAACGCCAGCAATTCGTCTTGATGAAGGTGGACGGCGGAATCATTTTTTTCCTTGAACTCTTTAAGAACCGCCGTCAATTCAGCCTGTTGATGGTTTACGGAGGAATAAGTTTTTTCTCTAATATCTTTAAGAACCGTTGTCAATTCATTCTGCTGAATATTAACGGAGGAGTATGTTTTATCTTTAATGTCTTTGAGAACCGCCGACAATTCATTCTGTTGAAGATTAACGGCGGTATCGTTCTTCTCTTTAAGGTCTTTAAGAACCGCCGTCAATTCGCTCTGGTGTTGATTTACGGCAGTATCTGTTTTTTCTTTAAGCTCTTGCAATGTAGATGTAAGCTCTTCATTTTGCCTGTGTTCAAGGTTTTTCGCCTGCGTATCCAGTTCGGCAAGAGAAGCGTTAAGTTTGGAGATAATTTCGTTTGTTTCCTGCTGCTGTATCTTAACCGCCGCGCCGGATTTTTCTCTTAGTTCCGTCAAGTTTGCGCTTATTTCTTTTTGGTTCTGCCTGATTGCCGTATCAAGTTCGTCGCGCTGTTCTTTTAACGCCATTTGCGATTTTGTTTTTAAATCGTTAATGGCAAAATTAAGTTCCTGTTTGGAAGTTAACAAACTTGTGTCCAATTCCTTGCGCTGTTTTTCCGCGGACTTTTTTAACTCCTGGAAATTTTGTTTCCAGTCGTTTTGCTGTTGTATAAGAGACGAGTTGATCGTATCCCTTTCTTTTACAAGCGCGTTTGTAACTTCTTCCTGCTGGCGCGCGAGAGAAGACGTTATGTCTTCTTTTTGTTTTTTCGCCATGCTGTCAAGTTCTGCGGATATCTTTATCCACTCCTGATGATAATTTTTCTGTTTCGCGCTTAAATCAATTATTTCAGAGTTCCATTTATCATGTATGCTTTTAAGTTTTTCGTTAATCGAGCCTTGTTCCGTCTTAAGAGTATCCTGCGATATTTTTAGTTTTTCCTCAAAGAAAACTTTTATGCTGTTGACTCTCTCCATCGCCTGTTCGCGTAATTTTAGTAAGGCGGTTTCTTCAATTTTGTCCGCGCGTTTTCCGGCGTTTTCAAGGGCATCTTTAAAGATTTTTTTTATCTGTTCAATGTCGTGGTTTAAAACCGCTTCCCTTTCTTGTTCAACTTTATTTACCGCTTCGCGGTGTTCTTCTACCTTTCGCTCTATTACTTGAGCCGTAGCTTCAAAATCCGAAACAACCGATTTAACTTCTTCCAATACCTGCTTCGCGGACTGTTCCATCGC
>Ga0268262_10005574_pt1 | contig 12422 bp, 13 predicted proteins | sample TergutNc150P3_FD_190354 | JGI IMG/M metagenome (GOLD analysis project Ga0268262, IMG submission 190354) | Nasutitermes corniger P3 segment gut microbial community from laboratory colony in Florida, USA - Nc150 P3 (SPAdes) (version 2) | ecosystem: Host-associated > Arthropoda: Insects >... | reverse complement strand
ATGGCAGGAATTTTCCTCAATCAGAACATCGTTGTAAAATTTTTTCCAAGTCCCTATCGCGGAATCGTTTCTAAAAAATTGCTCGCCAATTACTTTTCCTTTTTCATCGAATGTAATCCATTTGCCCTGCTTTAGGCCATTTTTATAGGAACCTTGTACATACGGCACTTTTTCCTTTGCAAAAAATGTCCATTTGCCATCGCGCAGAGAATCCTTGTAGTTGCCGCTTTCAACTATAAAACCCGTTCCGCTCCATTTGCGATAAGCCCCGTGCGGAACGCCGTTTGCAAACGGCATCTCCTCCGCCTTTATGCCGTTCCTGTGCCAAGAGTAAAACACTTTTTTTTCGCCATCTGGCGAAACTTCGTAGGCTTCTTTTTTTGCGTTGTTGTCAAAAACCTCCGTCACCTCCAAGCGATTAGGCTCGCAAGAGAGTAGGAGTATGCAAAGTGCTATTGCACATTTTTGTACCATAATGGAAAAATTTAGAAAAGTATTATAATTCACATCAAGAAATCTTCAATATTGTTTTTATCTATAATTTCCACGGAACTGTTTTTGTAATTGGTTAAAAAAGAATTTTTGCCCTTTGCTTTTGCTCTTGGGCTCCATTTTATCTCATAGCCATTCAAATGACCTTCGCCTTCTTCCACGTAATCTATTTCCTGTTGTTGCTTTGTACGCCAAAACCAGCAGTTCTTCCATATCCCATCGTATTCCAATTTCTTTTTACGTTCAGATATAACAAAGTTTTCCCACATTGACCCAATATCTTGCCTAACGCTTGTGTCTGAAAAATTGGCTATCAAGGCATTGCGAATGCCAAGGTCGTAGAAATATATTTTTCTGCTGCTTTTCAGCTCATTTCTCAAATTTCCGCTAAAAGAGTTAAGCCTGAATATAACAAAACACTGCTCTAAAAGAACAATGTATTTTTCCACTGTTTTTGAATCCAAGCCCACAATTTGCCCAAGCTCGGCAAAAGACACTTGCGAACCTATTTGATAAGCGAGTGCTTGCAAAAGCTTTAGCAATTTATCAGGCTTTTGAATTCCTTCCCATTTAAGAATGTCTTTATAAAGATAACTGTCCGACAACTGCTTTAGAACTTCCTTTTCCCTGCCGGGGTTATTTACTATTTCAGGATAATATCCATATATAAGCCTATGCGGCAGCATTTTTTTTTCATTTAGCAACCCATTGTTCTTTGCCATTTCTGAAAATGAGAGCGGGTACATTTTGTATTCCCATTTCCTGCCTGTTAGAGGTTCATTTGTTTTATTGGCTATTTCAAATGCGGAACTGCCCGTAGCTATTACTTGCAAATCTTCAATATTATCTACTATAAGTTTCAATTTTATGCCGATGTTCTCTATATTTTGAGCTTCGTCTATAATAAGGAATTTTTGCCCTTTGAAATAATTTTTTAAGCGAATTGCAGAAATGTCGCGAAAAAATTCATTTGTGTTCTGTTCATCCCCGCTTAGCCATTCCACATTTTTTTCCTTTTCAAAAATCTCTTTAAGCAATGTTGTTTTGCCAACTTGCCTAGCACCGAGCAATACAAGTACCTTTCTTGAATTGAGCATTTTTTTAATGCTTTTTTCCAAATGCCGCTTTATCATAGCATAAATATACAAAATTTATAACTTTTCAGGAATAAATTCCAAAAAAGTTATAACTTTTTTGGAATTTATTCCTGAATTTTACTAAAAATGTCGCCATCCTTTTACCTTAATCTCTTTTTCCTCGCAAAAAATGCCATATCCTTTTTTTGCCTTGCCTATTTTGCTTATAGGGAATTTGTTTGAAAATTTCTTTGCCAACTTTAAAATATTCCCCCTCGCCGATTCCCTTGCGGTGAATAATAGGCAAAAATCTTCGGCACTTTGCAAAATGGCATTTTCCATTTTTTCCACTTCCAAGCGAACTTTTGACTGCTCAGATATGTGCTGCAAACTCTCCGCAATGGAATCGCTTGTGTCTATGCAAGCTCCAATGCTTTTTATTTTTGCAAGCTCACTCCCAAGGCACAGCGGTGGGTTGGCAGTTACTAAGCCTATGTCGGAACCGCTCGGCAAGCCAGCAAGCCACACATCATCGCCAGCTTTTGCCGCGCTTCTCAATAAAACTCTGCCTTTTGCCTTGCCAAAAACCGTTATGGAAAAAACTCCTAAATTCCCACCTGTGGTATCCCCGCCTAAAATTCTCACATTGTGTTTTTTGCAAACCTTCACCGCTGCTTCCGCAATTTCATCGCGTATTTTTTTACTCCATTTTTTGTTCATGCAAACCGAAAGGAGAATTGCGCAAGAGGTGCCACCCATAGCGTTTATGTCGGAAAAATTAGAGAGCAGGCATTTTTCCACCGCTTGCGAAGGGGTGCTCCAATCCAGCCTAAAATGAGTGCCCTCCACGGACATATCGGCAGAAATCAAATACTTGCCAAAGACAAAAGCATCATCGCCAACCCCCTTCGCCAAAGCCCCAGCCTTTGAAACCAGGCTATTTATCCACTCAAATTCCTTATGCATTTTCTCGTTGAAATTTACAAAAAATCAAAAATTCCACACAACAATAAACCTATCCGGCAAAACGATAATGGAATAACGGCTGTCTTTTTTATTTATGAAATGCCGCCAACCGTTTTGCCTACGGTATAGCCGAACAATGCGCCTGCAAAGCCGTCTGAAAGCCAATGTATGGTTGTTGAAACGCCAAGCCCAATATAAGCAGCGTAGCCGTATAAACCTATAGCAAGCGGAATGTTATCGGGATAAAATTCCGTTATGGTTGCCGCCATTGCCCAAGCCGCGGAAGTGTGCCCGCTGGGTCAGCCATCAAAAGGAACGCGCCGGAAAAAGCCAAACCTAAAATCATCGCTGAAATTCTCTGCATTATCTCGCCTGTCATTACCCCAGATATGCGGCTCCTGACGGCTCGTAAACGCTTTTATGCCCGTTGTTAGAATACTCCTCCACTCTTGCCAGAACTGATAGGAAAAGGAGAATTATCGCGGTTTTAAGCAAATTCATAAAAAGCTACTATCCATTTTTATTACTTCTAGTAAATAAACTATAAATTTCTTCATCTTAAATCTCTAACAAACTATATGATGTGACAAAATGGCATTTACTATATTTCATCAAATTTCATGCAAAAATTCCTTATTCTTATCCTATCTGCCGCCTCGCTTTTTGCCCAAGCAGCGGAAGATGGCGATTTATTTGAATTCAAAAATTTCTTGGCTTTGCCCCTAGGTGGATATTCGGAAGAAACAGGGATAGTTTTAGGAGCAGGTATGCTGCTCTTCATAGAACCACCGGCAAAAGACGGCTCAAGCGGAGGCAGCAACTATATGCTGGCGGCACTGACATCGCTGAAAAAACAAGCGACTATTGAAAATAGGCTGATTCTTGAACCCAACAGACATTGGAATCTTCTAGCATATTTATCTTTGCAAAGCTGGCCCACGCAATATTTAGGAGTGGGCAATGACTTGGATGAAGATAAATACGGTATTTATACCGCACAGGGCATACGCATTCCAATAACTCTTAGAACGGATTTATTTTTGCCCGAATCATGGAATGGCAATTTCACTTACGGGACAGAAATGGATATGGAATACATAGCCTTTGATTATAAAGATAATTTTTTGGAATTTCACAATGCAGATGTGAAAAATTCCAGAAGGCTCGGTGTAGGTTATAATTTTACATACAACAGCAGCGAGAAAAACGACTGGCCTCGCAAAGGCGCTCTTGTGCAGTTCAGGCATATCTTTTTTAAATCAAAGGATAATAATTGGCAGAGCAAGGCAAATTTTTTCATTTGGAAAAATTTAGATACGAGAATGTATATTCCTTTGCCAATGCTACCAGAAGGAGTGCTCGCACTCGGTTCTTATCTGGAATGTTTTGAACGTGACGTCCCCTTTGACCGTTTGGCAAAACCAGACGGAATAGGGCAGTTGAGAGGGTTGAAAAAAGGGCTTTTAGCGGACAAAAATTCTTGGGTTTTGCAATCGGAATTACGCAGCCATCTTTTTTGGCGTTTAAAAGGAACATTGTTTTATGAAATGGCCAAAGTTGGAAACGGAATTTCCGACCTTAGCAACAACAAATGGCACAACGCAATTGGCATAGGCGGCAGGTTTTTGGTGAATGAAGACAGCAAAACCCACATTCGCGGAGATTTAAGTTTAATAAATAGGAAAAAAATGGGAATGGCAATTAAAATAAACGAAGCGTTTTGAAAACGAAATTTACTATATTCTAACGGCTATGAAAAAAATTCAGGTCATATATGCAACATTTGTTTTGTTCAGTTTTTTATCAACTGGTTGCTCAATGAAACGATTTAACATCAATGATGTGGATTTTTCTTATGAATATATAGAGCAAAATATATTGCCGCTGAAGTTCCACGATAGAAGCAGCGTAACTCTTGAAACTGCGGATAAAATCGTAAAAGGTTTTTCAGCGAAGGATAGCAATGCTTGGGGTTATTATTACATCAGTCATAGCTTTGATAGAACCGAAAGGAAATTATTTGACATTATAAATATTGATTATATAACATTCATATTGCATGTTGTGGGAGTTCCAGAAGCGAGAGTAAATCACACTTTGGTAGCTCGTGTCTATTTATTTGATTCAAAAGGAGATATAGTAGAGATTTACGAAAAAACGGGCTTTATTATGACATATAGAGGATTGTGGTATGGTTATAATCTTCCATTAGAAAAGATGGCAAAAGAATATAAAAGAATGTTTCAGGAAATTATAAATGATATAAGCGCAAGCAGAGAGAGAACAAATGATTTATTATTAATGGCTGGAACTATGGAAAATGATGATATGGCAGGAGCTTATACTAAAATTTATATGATAATAAAATAATTCTTTAAAATAACTATTTTTCTCTAGATGCTTCACATAAAAGATTTATATGTTTCTCTCGCAGACGGAACGGAAATAATCAAAGGATTGAATTTATCCGTTGGCAAAGGGGAAATTCACGCAATTATGGGACCTAACGGAGCTGGCAAAAGCACGCTTTCAAAAGCCATTGCTGGGCATCCAGGCTACAAAGTCACAAAAGGCAGCATAGAATTTCTGGGAAAGAATCTGCTTGAACTCTCTGTTTCCGAGCGAGCAAATGCTGGCTTTTTCATAGGCTTTCAATACCCTCTGGAAATAGCTGGGCTTGGCAATGAGGAATTTTTGCGAGCCGCTCTGGATGCAAAACACAAAGCGCTCAACCTGCCTAAACTCAGCGATGATGAGTTTAATAAAAAAATGGGAAAAGCCATGCAGCTTTTGGACATGGATTCTCGCTTTAGGGAACGCGGATTAAATGAAGGTTTTAGCGGCGGTGAAAAAAAGAGAAATGAGATTTTGCAAATGGCGATGCTGGAACCCACCCTCGCATTTTTGGACGAAACGGATTCCGGGTTGGATATAGATGCTTTGCGTATTGTTGCAAATGGAATAAATAATTTGATGAACGCGGAACGTTCCATTGTATTAATCACGCATTATCAACGGTTGCTGGATTATGCAAAACCTAAGTTTGTGCACGTTCTGATGGATGGCAAAATAGCTAGGAGCGGTGGGTCTGAGTTGGCCTTGGAATTGGAAGAAAAGGGATATGAATAGCCTGCTGTTTATTTCTGAAAACATTTCAAGAAAGTTTTCCTTGGCGGAAAATGAATGTTTAAGCATACTGTCTTTAAATTCGCAAAACGATTTAAGCGTTGAGCTTTGCGGCGAAGGAGCGGTTTTTGAGTATAGAAGCCTTTCCGTTTTTGGCAAAGAAGAAAAGATGGAACAAAAAATACACGTTATGCATAAAGCACAGAACACAAAGAGCTTTTTATTTGCAAGGCATATATTGAGCGATAATTCAAAGGCAGTTTTTAACGGAATTATAGAAGTTGGCAAGCACTCTTCAAATATAAGTTCAAGGCAGTTGGTGAACAGCATGTTGCTCTCACCAACCGCAAAGGTAATTTCAAAACCGGAACTGAAAATTTACTGCGATGATGTTGAATGTTCGCACGGCAACACCTGCGGCGGTTTAGATGAAGATTCTCTATTCTTTTTGCAATCTCGCGGTATGGATTTAGAACAGGCGAAAAAAATCCTGCTCTACGCTTTTGCGGCGGATGTGGCAAAAAAGCATCCGAATGAAGAACAGGTTCGCGCTTTTTCCCTAGCGAATAAATTTCTTATATCTCGTTAGCAATTTTTGCTCTATTTTCCTCATATAGTTTTCCATATATTTCCAATCCGGTAGGCCGGATTTTGCAGGCAGCAGAATTCTATCGCGTTTTAATCTCTTTTCTGTGCGAGCGTACCCAAAACCATATTTATTGGCGTTTTTGCAAATTGAAGTTGCTATGAACATAAAATGATACTTATTCAATTTTGGATTTCTGCCTATTGAAACTCCGATTGAACCTATAAATCTCTCTTTTTTATAGAACGCCAGCCCACCGGAGCCATCTCCGCTGTTCACAAAAATAATTCCGTTCCCATCCATTGCCAATCGCGGTTCTTTTTTTGTGAATTTCATCACCCCGCCATCTGTAAACTTTGCCCCGATGTACGGCAACCCACCATTGTCCGATGGTGTTAGAGCCACCGCGTTGGAACATTTGCCTTTTTCAAATTCCGTAAAAATCTGTTCCATCGGAAATGCTTCCCAATTACTCATTTTTATCCTCCAAGCCGAATAAATATCCTCGGTTGTGAGAAATCATATTGAACTCAAAGGTGAGATAATCCGCCATTGTTTTTTCAAAATCCGCATCGGTTGGAATTTCGTCGTTAAAGCAATGGAAAGAGTGCAGCCATTCGTCATCGGCTTTTATCCGTGCCTTGACCATAAATTTCATCTCAGCATCGCGGTCATTGTGCCAGACCTCCATAAGTTTTTGATGTTGCGCCTGGGCACGCTCTGTCTCAACAAGCCCTATATTTTTATTCACAACATAGCCGTCATCTTCGTAGTTTATGAATTTTACAAGTTTTTCCTTTTTGTGTGGAATGCCTGCGGTAAATACCGCTATGCACGGGCTTGTGCCCACGCGATAAAATGTTTGCTTGTTCAATGTTATCACGCCTTTTAAGGTATGTTTTTCCAATATGGATTTTTTCACCGCTCTGGTTTCTTTGGTTTTGCCGACCATAGTTGACTGCGGAACTATAACCGCAACGCGAGAGTTAGCACTCATGCAATCCAACAGATGTTCTATAAAACTGATTTCGGCTAAATGCTGCGTAGCTCTGGTTTTCGCCTGCGAATAAGGTGGGTTCATAAAGCCAACGGTAAACCCTTTTTGCCTCAATTCAGCAGTTGATGTTTTGAGAAAATCATTTTGCTCAATGTTGCTTTTGCCATCTCCTCGCAAAATCATATTAGTCGTTGCGATGGAAAACATATCTTCGCGGAGTTCAATCCCATAGATTTGGTTTTTTCTTATGCTGTTTTTTTGAATTTTATCCTTTGCCAATTCAAGCATCCTGTGCATCCCTGCAATCAAAAAACCGCCCGTGCCGCAACAAGGGTCAAATAATATATCATCCGGTTTTATATCCACTAAATCGCAGAACAGCTCCGTTATATGCTTGGGGGTTAAAACAACTCCCAGAGATTGCCCATCTCCGCCGCTATAGCTCATAAACTCGCCATAAAATCTGCCCAGAACATCTTCCGGCGAAGAACCTTTTGCGTAATCCATCACATATTTTTGAAGATACTCCGTGTAATAGCGCAGAGGGGTTTGCCCAAGTCGTGGATGCTTTTCGCTCAAAGCCGTGCGGTCTTTGATTATGTTAAATTGATTCAGTATCTTTTCTTTTTTCACCTGCCCAGAAACCTTCACTTTTTCCATACGTGCAAACACAGCGTTAAATATCTTTTGCCCGTCTGTATATATAGCATCACCCGTCAAGTTATTTATGAACACCTCCGTTTTTTTCTCATTTTCATTCAATGCGAGTAGAATTGCGGAAACAACCAACGGCTTTTCGGTTTCCCCAAGCTGCGCATAATTCCTAAGGTCTTCGTGCAACGCCTGCGCCCGCTTCAATATAAAATTTTCTACCATAACTTCTTATTTTGTTTTTATCAAAGTAGAAAATTTCTACATTATATTGATACTTATGTTTTCTCAAATAGCAGAATATGGAAAACTGGTGCGCTTGAGCCACACGCTCTTTGCGCTTCCGTTTGCGCTCGCTTCTATGTTCGTTGCAGCAGACGGTTTGCCGGATGTTAAAATTCTTTTGCTGATTTTGGCTTGTATGTTCACGGCGAGAAATGGTGCTATGGCTTTTAACAGACTCGCGGATGCAAAATATGACGCTCTCAATCCGCGCACTGCTTCAAGGCACATTCCATCTGGAAAAATTTCAAAAAAAAATACGGTTCTCTTTATAATTGCAAATGGAGCGGCGTTTGTTTTTTTCACCTGGCTTCTGAACCCTTTCGCTTTTTATTGCAGCCTGCCCTTATTTTTGTTTTTGCTCTCCTATTCGCTTTGGAAACGCTTCTCTTGCCTCTCGCATTTTATGCTCGGTTTTGCCATTGGATTAAGCCCTCTCGGAGCGTGGGTTGCGGTTAGCGGTTACCCGGCAGTGTTCCCTGCTGCGCTTGGAATTATGCTCGCGCTTTGGATGGCAGGTTTTGACATAATTTATGCAAGCCAAGACATTGAGGCGGATAAAGAATCTGGGTTGTATTCCATCCCTGCAAAATTCGGGGTGCAAAAATCCATATATATAGCCCTGCTGTGCCACATCGCTATGCTTGGGATTTCGGTGTTCATAGGCTTTTGGTGGAACTTGGGTTTGCCGTGGTGGGTAGCCATTGCGATTATAACCGTTGCGCTTTTATACATACATCTATTCAGAAGGTCAAACGATTTGGATTCTGTTAATAGGGATTTTTTCTTGGCGAATATAGCGGTCAGTTTTTTGGTTATGCTAGGGCTTGTGGCTCTGACTTTTATAGGAGATTTGCATGCGTTTATTCCCTAAAATGCCGGACAATTCCACCTTTTGGCAAAAATGGAATATGTTTTGCATTATGTTCACAGGCAGTTGCCTGCTCGCAAGCCGCTTTTACAAAGATTCGCCAGACGTGGTGGATAATGCCGAATTTCTCGTTTGGATTGGCGGAATAGGTTTAATTTTTGGCTTTGTTATGCGGTTTTTGCAGGACAGGAAAAAATAATTTTAGCCAAGGCAAAAATAGGCGCGCTCACAGCTCTTAACCTAGTATCCCCAAGCGACAAAAAATAAGCATTTTTATTTCTCATCATTTCAAGCTCGGCAGCCGAAAATCCGCCTTCGGGACCGGTTAGTATGGCTAACGATAAATCATCAGCGAGCGAATGATTAACCGTGAGTTCGCCATTTTTTTCGCAGACTATTAAATTTCCTTTGAAGTTTTCCAGAAATTCATTTAAATAAACCGGGGCTTTTATCTCTGTTAGCCAGGCCTTGCGGCTCTGTTTGAGTGCCGCAAGGCTTTTCGCTTCCATTCTGCGGCAAAGTTTGCTTAAATTAGAGGCTCTTGGCTCTAAGCTCTTTTCCGTTCTTAAAAGATGAATAGCTGCAAGTGGCAGTTGTGCCGCGTGGAATGTTATATCTTCTTCGCCACTATCGCTGAGGCAGCTAATTGCCAAATGAACCTGCGGCGGAGGTATTTGCTTGCTTATGCTTTTTATCAAAACCTTGCACTTATCCGAACCCACATCTATAAGCTCTGCGCTCGCAAAGCGACCTTTGCCGTCACACAATTTCAAAGAATCACCGACACGTGCCCTAAAAGATTTTGCAATATGCAGACTTTCGTTTCTGTTTAGAACCGCTTCGCCAAGCTCTAAACTTTCTAAAAAAAAGTTGCTGTCTATTTGCACAAGAAGAGGGAGAGGGATTCGAACCCTCGTTACGTGAGTAAACACGCTTTCCAAGCGTGCGCCTTAAACCACTCGGCCATCCCTCCCGGAGATGTATAATGTAAACTAGTAAAAATTTTTCTATATTTATTGACCTTTGGTGACATACCCAAGTGGTAAGGGAACGGTCTGCAAAACCGTGATTCCCCGGTTCGAATCCGGGTGTCACCTTTAAATCTCTTTAGAAACTATAATTCAAACCAATAGATGGCACCCAAGCCGTAACTTCATAGCGCGCATCTAACCCATCACCAGCTTTTTCCTTATTGCTGCCAGATGTTGCATCCCTGCCGGGGAGAGCAATGGAACGGAGCAGCGATGCATCTATGGATAGGCCGGATATGGGGCGGAATGAAAGACCTATTGTACCGCCGAGTTTATCAGTGCTGGGAGATTCCGGTGTTAGGTAATCATCGTCAACGGGAGATTCGTCATAGTACGCACCGAAACGCAAGTCAAGTTGGTCTATGAGGGTATATTGCGCACCAAGGCGGTAAGCAAAGGTGTCGTGGTATTTTTTGCTTGAAGCCGCGGCATTTGGCGTTTTATTGAAAGGAATATTGCCTACGCCAGGAGCCGTTATGGTAACATCATCCGAAAAATCTATGGCGAGTTTTTCATAAGTGCCCCAGAATATCCACTGCCAATCAAAAGCCAAAAGCAAATTGTCTATTGGGCGAAAGGAAATACCCGTATTCAAATTCGCCGGCAAGGGAAGTTCCGCTTTGAAAGTGCCTTTCTCAAAAGTAGGAAGCTGGGAAGCTATCGCTGATTTTATAGGGTCTGGCACTGAATAATTTACTTTTGTTTTGCCTTCTGCAACTTTCATTTTAGCCTCGGAGCGGTAACCAATGCCAAAAGCCAATTTGTCCTGAAGTATATCGTATAAGATACCTGCATTAACCGCTACAGCAACATCAGCATCGCCAGAGAATGTTGCCGATGCAGCAGCAGTTGTACTGCCCGGTGGGTAGAATGTCAACGCTTTGCTCTGTTCAAAGCTGCCGAAATAAATAGCGGGGGCCACACCTATGCTGAGTTGGCTTATGGGCCTAAAAGCAATGGTGGGTTGCACAGCGTAAACTGCCAGAGAGATGTCTTGCAAAAGGTTAGCGCCTGCCCAATCTTTGCCATAGTCGGCGGAATTTCCGTATGGAGTTGTAAAGCTAATACCTGCGGAGAGCCAGTCTGTTATGTTGGAAGCTGCGTACAAGTAAAGCGGAGTTCCAAGTTTGGAATTTATGGTTTTTACGCCGTTGGCCCAAATTTCCACTTCGGGGATGATGAATGTTGCGCCTGCGGAAACATCCAGTTTTTTATCCAAAAAGCCAAGACCGCCGGGGTTAAAATGCATACTCTCCGAGCCGAGTTTCATACCCGCGCCGACGTGAGCCATACCCATCTGTTTTGCGCTAAGAGTATTAACTTGATAAGATTCAGCAAATAATAAAGAAGTTGCTGCTAAAACTGCAATTAGAGTTTTTTTCATAAATAGACCTCACTTGAATAAAAACGTAAATATAATGAATCTTTTAAGTTTTGTCAAGTGAAATAGCGCAAATGGCAAGGATTCCGGTGTGAAGTGCAGACGATAATTTTTTCTATAGTAAGTGCTGATTAACTTGCCAGACAAAAATGGGGGAAGCCGGTTTCCCGGTTGGGAGCGTTCCGCTGGACTGATTGTGGGTCGCTCCTGCAATCCTGGAGTTGGCATTGCAGAACCGCCAAACTACGCCCCATTGAAAAGACATAGGTAAACGCTCACAGACTCCGGTTGCGCCGCTTGCCTTCCGGCTAGCGGCGGCGCTTCGCGCCTAGTCCTGAACGCAACGAACACTGAACAGGTAGTCCTTATCGTAGAGGTCGTAGTACACGCCCTCGCTGCTGTAGCTCATATCCCTGTTGAAGGCGCCGTAGCTACTGTACTCAGAGGCACTCCACCAGATGCCGAGGCCGCCGACACTGCCGAAACTGCCAACGGAACTGCCGAAGCCGCCCGGCAGGGCGGAAAAGCCGAACTCGTCAGTGCCTGCGGGAACTCCGGCATAAGGATTCCAGCCGCTGGCAGCCTTCAGCTTGGTCCCTGCTCCGGCACAAGTGCTATTGTCGGAGCAGGCTGGGTTGACGGACTTCATCAAAGCATTCCACTCGGCATTGCTGGGGATATGCCAGCCGGAAGGGCATACGCCCTGAACGCCGCTGGGAACGGCGGTGGAGCTGGCTGAGTTACCCATCGCGGTGGCCCAGTTGTACAATCTGCCGTATTTAGCGCAATTGGCAGGGTCATTGCTATAGCATACATCGGTAGTAACGTCGGGGACATCGTAGTTCAAGTTCTCAGCCATCCAAACCTTGCCGCCTATGGTTACGGACTTATATACTTTGTTATCACGTGCATCGGTGAAAAGAGTCTTCACAATGCCGCTTTCGCATATCTGCGATGAGGAGT
>Ga0268262_10005573_pt1 | contig 12423 bp, 9 predicted proteins | sample TergutNc150P3_FD_190354 | JGI IMG/M metagenome (GOLD analysis project Ga0268262, IMG submission 190354) | Nasutitermes corniger P3 segment gut microbial community from laboratory colony in Florida, USA - Nc150 P3 (SPAdes) (version 2) | ecosystem: Host-associated > Arthropoda: Insects > Digestive... | reverse complement strand
ACCTCTTTTGCCCGCTTAACATAGGATGGGTCTTTGCGGCTTAAAGTAAATTCCGCCAGCTTTAGCGGATTAGATCGATAAGATGAAGTTTCCCCCGACGGAATAAGTTCATCGGTAGTGGTAACGGTATCCGTGATAAAACTTACCACTTTTATTAAAAGGTTCTCAGGCAGAGCGGGCATCTTAGGCCAGTCTTTTATATTGGGACCGAATGTCAATTCCGCCTGCGTGTTTGAGCTTCCAACGCCGTTGTACACACGCTTGCCGTAGATGGTTTTGTCGAAAAAGAACTTGTATTTACCGTATTTTGCGTTTATTTCCGTAGCGGAAGTAATTTTTCCGCCGTTAATAGCCGTAGCCGCTATTGAGCGGGCGTCCATAAGAGCGACAGAGGCAATTTGTCCGTCATTGGGCTTTGAGCCTTCCCTGTTGGGGAAATTTCTCGTAACATGGCGTATGGAAAGCTCGTTATTTGCCGGAGTATCCCCCGCGCCGAAACAAGGACCGCAGAAAGCTTCACGCACAAGAACGCCCGCTTTCATAAATGTTTCCACAGCGCCGTTTTTAACCAACTCAAGATAGGTAGGCTGGCTTTCGGGGTACACGCTCAATGAAAAATTGCCGTTTCCGGTCGAATGTCCCTTTAATATATCAACCGCCGCCATAATGTTGGAAAAAATTCCGCCCGAACAGCCTGCGATAATCGCCTGATCCGCCCATATTCCGCCGTCATGGCATTTAACGCCGAGGTTCAGGTTAAGTCCCGTTTCTTTATTTTCTTTTTCTATCTTGGCGAAAATATCTTTCGCGTTTTTTTGCAATTCTTTAATTGTGTATACGTTGCTCGGATGAAACGGAAGAGCGATATACGGCTCTATTTTTGATAAATCAACCTTGATAAATCCGTCATAGTAGGCGGCGGCGGCAGGCGACAGTTCTTTGTAATCGCCTGCCCTGCCCCGCTCTTTAAGATATGTTTTTACATTGTCATCGGTTTTCCATATTGATGACCAGCAGGCGGTCTCGGTTGTCATAACATCAATTCCGTTGCGGAAATCAACCGATAATTTGTCAACGCCGTCCCCGATAAACTCCATCACTTTATTTTTTACATAGCCGTTGTTAAAAACTTTTCCGATAATCGCAAGGGCGACGTCTTGGGGACCGACACCCTTCGCAAGCTGTCCCTCAAGATAAATCCCAACCACCTGAGGATACGCCATGTCGTAAGTTTTGTTCACTAACTGTTTAGCCAGTTCACCGCCGCCTTCGCCGACTGCCATTGTTCCCAACGCTCCGTAGCGAGTGTGGCTGTCAGAGCCGAGAATCATTTTGCCGCAGCCTGCCATCATTTCACGGTTAAAACTGTGTATAACGGCAAGGTGGGGCGGCACATAAATACCGCCGTATTTTTTAGCGGCGGAGAGGGCGAAAACATGATCGTCCTGATTAATTGTCCCCCCTACGGCACAAAGGCTGTTGTGGCAGTTGGTCAGCACGTAGGGCATAGGGAACTTGTCCATTCCGCTCGCTCGCGCGGTCTGAATTATTCCCACATAAGTAATGTCATGGGAAGCGAGAGAATCAAATTTAAGGCGCAGGTTACGGTCGTCGCCTGAATTATGAGCGGACAAAATACCGTAAGAAATCGTCCCTTTTTTCGCCTGCTCTTTGGATACGGTTACGCCGTTTTTCGCCAATTTGGACGCGGCATCCGCATCATCGTTAATTATATCCCTTCCGTTAAGTAGATACGCTCCGCCGTCAAAAACTTCTACCATGCAATCCCCCGTTTATTATTTTACTTTATAACAACATTGACTTTTTGCCAATATAATGGTTTTATAATATATGGCTTTATCGCCCCTTGAAGAATTAGACCTCCACTGGAAAAGCGCTGACGCTTTCTTTGAAACAGAGTCTGAAGGCATACTCTGCAAAGACATGAACGATATTACCGACCGTATTTCCAAGGTAAAAGATACCGTAAAAAAATTGAACCTGAATAATCAGCAAGCCCTGACCGAAATTCCTGATATTATAAAAGAATGCAAACTTATTGAAGAATTGAATATTTCACACACTAAAATCACTGAAATTCCCGATTTTATCTTTGAACTGCCAGCCCTGCGCATACTTTCATGCTGCTGCAAAGAAATTCCCAAACCGTCTGCAGGGCTTGCCAAAGCGGTAAAACTGGAAAAACTGCACATCAGGATTAATGAGAATTGGAGTTTTCCAAAAGAAATATCGTCATTAAGCGAACTAAAGATTCTTTTAATCGACGCCTATTCCCCGTCGGCGGTTCTAAAAGATGTAAAGAATTTAAACAAGCTTGAAGAGATGTCAATATCAATAAAATACGAAAATGGCGACGCTCTTAATCTGCCCGACTCTTTTTCTAATCACCCTGCGTTAAAAACAATCAGTATATTTGATAATGTTTACAAGAACTATAAAAAATTGGATTTTGACCAAACGGTTCGTATACTTTCTTCATGCAAGCTGTTTGAATCCCTGACGCTTTCCTGTTTTACCATTAACAATAATAAAACTCTTTCAAAAATTCCAAGAATTAAAAAACTGGAACTGCGGCATTTGCATGTAGAAGGAAATATTTTTGATTCGATAGAATCATTGCAAAATCTTGAAAAGCTCGGCATCATGGGCAGTGAATTCAAGATAGAGGAATTGCCTGACATATTCAACAACTTAAGAGAACTGCGCTTTTTTTCGTTTGCCGGCAATTTTATCCGAAAACTTCCGCCGTCTTTATTCAACTTAAACAATCTTACAACGCTGGAAATAGGCGCAACCGGAGTTTCCGTAATAGATGATAAAATAGAAAACCTTAAAAATTTAACGACGCTTCATATTTACGACAATATGCTGGAAAAACTTCCCAACAGTATTTTTAACCTGCCGAAGCTTGCCGTTCTTAATATCGAAGAAAACTTTTTCAAACAGCAGGATATAACCGCCATAAAACAAAAACTCGGCGAAATGCAAAAAAGCGGTCAAAATATTGAATTTATATGCGGCGGACAGGGACACAGGCTTCCTGTAAAAAAATTGCGCGCCCTTAATTATTTTGAATCTATTAACAGCGAAGTTTATTTCAAGTACTGCATGGCGGCAGTGTACGAAAAACCAAACTCTCTTAAATATATCAAGGACAATTTCTTAAGAGATACCGAGTATATTCAAGTTTGTCTTGAAGCCGCCCTGCGCAATTCATACGCCGATTTTCTTATCAACATAAACCACAAACGCTTAAGACGAGTAGACTACGAACGTATCTGTTGGGCGGCTGTTCTGCACCTTCCAACAACTATTTCCAAAATGATTGAACCTACGCAAGAATTAATCGCCATCGCGTCAAGGCTTCACGGCTAACAGCAAGGTCAACTCGGTAATCTGCTGTTCACAGTAAAAAATCTTTATCTATCATTGTATTTTTTCCCCAATCAAGCTATAGTGACACATGGCACAAACTCAATTTATCCGTAATTTTTGCATTATTGCGCACATCGATCACGGCAAGTCTACCCTCGCCGACCGCCTCATTCAAAAAGCCGACATTGTCGATGACCGCGACTTCCAAGACCAGATACTCGACAATATGGATATTGAGAGGGAAAGGGGCATCACGATAAAGAGCCAGGCGGTTACCCTGCCCTACACGGCGAAGGACGGCAACGAGTACATTCTCAATTTGGTAGACACGCCCGGACACGTCGATTTCAGTTACGAAGTAAGCCGAGCGATTAATTCCTGCGAAGGCGCTCTGCTTTTGGTGGACGCTACTCAGGGCGTGCAGGCGCAGACTTTGTCTAACATGTTCCTTGCGCTTGAACACAATCTTGAGATAGTGCCTGTTATCAATAAAATTGATATGCAGGCGGCTGATGTTCCGAGAGTCAAAAAACAAATCGATAAAGATTTGGGGTTGGACGCTGAAACCGCCGTTTTGGCGTCCGCAAGACAGGGCATCGGAATTGATGAGCTTTTAGAGGCGATAGTACAGAGAATTCCAGCTCCTTCGGGCAAAGTTGACGCTCCGTTACGCGCTCTTATTTTTGACTGCCACTACGACCCCTACCGAGGCGTAGTTGTGCATTTGCGCCTCTTTGACGGAAAAATAAAAAAAGGAATGAGAATCTCTTTTATGTCCAGCGGTTCCGTTTACGAAGTGGAAACCGTCGGCGTTTTTAAGCTTGCCCTTGTGGAAACGGACGAACTTTCCGCAGGAGACGTAGGCTACATAATAGCGAGTATTAAAACAGTAAGCGACGTGCGAGTGGGCGACACTGTAACAGGAACGGACAATCCCTGTCCCGAACCTCTACCCGGTTTCCGTGAAGTAAAACCAGTAGTCTTTTCATCTATATACCCTGTTGACTCAAACGACTACGAAGAGTTACGCGCAAGCATGGACAAACTTAAACTTAACGACGCTTCTTTAGTTTTTGAAAAAGACTCATCCGCCGCCTTAGGCTTTGGTTTTCGCTGCGGCTTTTTAGGGCTATTGCACCTTGAGGTTATTCAGGAACGCCTTGAACGTGAATTTGATCAATCGGTAATTTTTACAGCGCCGTCCGTAAAATACAAGGTGCATCTTAGAAACGGCGAAGAAATCATGATTGACAACCCAATGGAGTACCCCGACGAGGGAAAAATTGAAGGCGCGGAAGAGCCTTATATCCGCGCGAGCGTAATAACTCCCACCGATTATCTTGGAAACATAATGACGCTGTGTCTTGAAAAACGAGGCGTACAAACCAACATGACCTATCTTGACGAAAAACGAGTGGAGCTTATTTACGATATGCCGCTTTCCGAAGTGTTATTCGATTTTTACGACAAATTAAAAAGTATCTCAAGAGGTTATGCGTCATTTGATTACGATATTTCAGGCTACAAACCGACGGAACTCGCCAAGTTGGACATTCTTCTTAACGGCAAAGCGGTTGACGCTCTTTCACAGCTTGTGTTCAAGGGCAACGCCTACGACCGAGCTAGAAAAGTCTGCGAAAGGTTACGTGACGAAATTCCCCGTCAGCAATTCAAGATACCCATTCAAGGCTCTATCGGGAGTCATGTAATAGCGAGGGAAACCGTTAACGCCCTGCGCAAAGACGTACTTGCCAAATGTTACGGCGGCGACATTACACGCAAACGCAAACTGCTTGAAAAACAAAAAGAAGGCAAAAAACGCATGAAGATGGTAGGCGATGTCGAACTGCCGCAGAGCGCGTTCTTGGCTGTTCTAAAAGCTAAAGACGAGTAATTTCAGCATAGGGTCTATCTCGGAGCGAACCCGTTTTAGGAACGAAATATCGCTTACTACAGGACTCTTGCCGCCCGCGTAATCGGGGAAATGCGCCCATAGGTAATCACATTCTTCTATCAGCGTACTAAGCCGCTCGTTATCCGCCGCCGCTTCGCCTGTTAATAGATTGCGTAATTCTTCTAATCTGTTTTTTTCTTCTTTATAAAACAAATCCAATTCTGATTTTTTACCGTTAACCGCATGAACATTCTGGGTAGGAGCGGGCTTTTCTTTATCCAACATAGCCATTGCGTCTTTTATGGAAAGGGTTTTTACTCCTAACGGGAGACCTGTTCCCTCAATATCAAATATACGCTCATCGCCGCCGAACTCCTGTTCAAAAAGGTCGCGGTAATTTTTCATGGCAGGGCTTGTGTAAACGGAGGTCCCCGATTTTGAAACGGCGGCGGTTGTATACTGATTGTACGCCGCAGGGTTAAATAATCTTTTAAGACGGCTTTGCAGGTTCAGACGGGAACGGTGTCCCGGCGTTGAACGGGCGTGATACTTGTCTTGGGTAAAAGAAAAATCAAGACCGGCGCAGATTATTTTTCCTGTTGTAAGACGGCGAGCCATCTCTACCGCCGTAAGCCCTACAGAGCCAAGCGGAGGAATTGCAGCCGGAAGAAGCCCAGTATTTTTAAGCCGATCAAAAATTTTTAATTGCGTCCACGGCGTGAAAAAAATAAATCTTTCGCCGCAAAGAATATTTGTAGAAGCCGGAAGCGAAGAAAGGTCTATTGCGGCGTTTACTTTCCACCCTCTGCAAGTTAAAAAATCGTTGATATTCCAATGCTGGCTTTCCAAAATTACGGCAAGGTCTGGAACTATGTTTCTTTCTTTTAACGCTCCAAGGCATGTGTCCACGCAGATAATCTTAAAAGAACGTTTATCGGGAAAGCTAAGAAGATCATCGCTGTATGTTAATTTAAGAGCGTCAAGGGTTTCATCAAGAGACGGTCCTGCGCCGAGAACAAGAACAGGCGATTCGCCGAAAGACAAATTTCCCATGGACGGATATTTTGAAACAAGCGGAAGATTGCGCAATGCGTTACGAATGTATAAACGTCCCATTTTTGTAAGGGTTAGGGCGTTGCTCCAATCTACGGCAATTTCTCGGCGAAGCGTTTCGCAAACGGAATCGTAAATTTCGGGAAACAATTGCCATCCGCCTGTCAGCCGCAAAATTTCAACACGGCGGAACGCTCTCGCCCCCCATTTATCACGCACAAGAGAATAAACGTCCTCACTGCCGCAAACATTTGTAAGGTGAAATAATTTATTGGAAGCGACAGAAGCGCCGATATTTTGCGTGGCAAGCTCATAAAGTTCGGGATCGGCTTCTACGCATAACACGGCGGAATCGGGCGCTTCGGCTTGCAGGCGTGAAAGAAAGCATGAAAGACCGTAGCCGTACAGGGGCGAAGGGCAAAAATAGAGCGTTCTTTCTTTTACAGGGACTGCTTTTACTAGACGTTCGGCACGCCCAACGGGATCAACCGCTGAAAGAAGAGTTTTTCCGTTTCGGACAAACGGCAATCCCTGCATATTAACTTATTTTCCGGAGCGAAAAACTTTGTAAAAGGTCTCATCAAAATGATCTTTTAATTTACCGTAATTAAAAAAATACGTTTGTAATGACCGATTTGCCGTATATTGCAAAAACTGAGTTGAGTATCTTGACGCTATGTCGTCTATAGCCGTTTCATCAACAATAATTTCTTTAGTTGGTAAAAAAACAAACACATTATTTCCCTGAACAAGTGGTTCACAGGGGGTATTTACAGGAGTTGTAAAATTTCTTCTCCAGAAAACTTCATTTCCCGACAAACTTTTAATATCTTCCGCGCTTAAACCCGTTACAGAAAGAGATTCAAGTGTTGTAAAAAGCTCAACGCCTCCGTAGTTAAGCGGAATCGGTCCAAAACTGTTTCTGCCAAGATTTCTATAACGTGCGGCATTGGCATAGCCCGACTCTTTAGCTTCTGAAATAAATTTATTCGCCTGTTCAACAGCCCAATCTTCCATGCGTCCTCTTTCGTAGTTTCTAACATAAGAGCGCACTCTTTCCATTACCGACCAATCATAAAAATCAGCGTTATTCAACGGTTCTTCTACTCTGAAAAAAGCCCAACTGTTGTTGTTAACTGAAATAACATTGCTCAGTTCTCCCCTGCCCAGTTTATAGATTGCCTCACGATCATCGGGATTGGGAATTTCACCGTCTATTTCATAGCAAAATTTAATTCCCATATCTCCGCCTCTGTCGGCATAACTGTCTTTTGATTGAGCTTTTGCGGCGTCTTCAAATGTAATTGTTCCGTCTTTTATAGAATCCAGAATTTTCTTCGCTTCTCTTTCACTGCTTGATATCGTAATCATGGACAATTGAATTGAATTAAAAAGGTTTGCGTTATCCTTCGCGTAAGAGAGGAATTCGCTTTCTGGGTAATCATCAACATTAAAGGAAACAAAATCAAAACTCCTTTCGGGCGAAGCCATATTAGCGACAAATCGCGCCTCGGACTGAGAAATTAAAAGTTTAAAATAATCGCTGAAAAAAACATTCATCCCGATTTCTTCCTGAGTCTGCCGCCAAAGAGCGGCGCGGTTCGATTCGCTCATTCTGTTGTACAGAACAACGGAAAAGCGCCCGTTATCCTGAAATTGCGGCGCTTGTAAAACTATTTTGTTAACCATTTTATCGGATACCGCATAACCTGATTTTCTGATTATGTTAAGGATGGCGGTATGTTCTACAGTTCTGTCATAAGCCTGCTTCCAAACATAGTAATTAATCCAACTATCATTGATATCATACCCTTGAGCGCGGATGCTACTGGCTGTTTTTTCATAATATTGAGACAACGTGTTCCCGGAAACCCATGAAATAGGAACTTTATCGTAATATCCAAAAGTTAAATCGGAACTTTTGCCCGCGTAACGGCGACCGCCCGAAAGAAAATCGCCGCCGACAAATGTAATAACTACAAGGACAAGAACAACAACAGAACCTATATAAACGCCCGGATTTTGCTTGAATTTCCTGACAATTTCCGAATCGCCTGTGTCTTTTTCCTTTATAACAACCTTTTTTTCTTTTTTTGCCATAAAATACCTCTAAAAATATTATGAGTTGATAAGATAGCATTTTTAACGATTTTTGTCCATAGGTTAATATATCATCTTTGAAAGATTGTTTCTTGCGGTATTTTAGATATATCGTCCCCCAAAACTCCGACCACATTCCCGTCTTTGTCTACCCATTCACTCTCCAAGAACCGTTGAATTGCGGGAACTTATCAAAATGGAAACGTCAAGCGGCAAACATTCCATTGCCGCCGCCATCGAAGAATCCCAAAAAAACATGGCTGACCTTCTTTTTGAATTCCATTCGGCGCTAGACTGCCCTGTTTGGATAACAGGCTACAGCGAAATGCGCAAAGGCGGCATTTTTGACAGCTACACGGAAAAACTGAAAAGTTTATACGCAGACAACAAAGAAATGTATAACCGTTTGTTTTTTTACCGCCATTTTTCCATGAACCAATTTACCATTGATTTAAAACAGCAAGCGAAATCGGGGGAAAGCGTAAAGAAGGTCCTTGAACGAATCGGCGAGGGGTACAGGAGGAGGATACTTGAAGATCATCACTAAACCGAATGTAACATCGCTTCTCTTAAAATAGCGTTCATACGTGTTTGATAACCTTTCCCCTAATTGTATATATATTTTTTATATTTTTTATATTTTTTCAAGTAAAATTAGTTAAAATATGGTAATATTCATATAATTATTGATAATTTTATAAAAGAGAAGGTTTATGCCGTTAATTTTATGCCCGTGAAGACTACATAAAATCTCTCGGTATTGAGTATGAGCAAGAATATTCTCCAACACCTATAGATTACAAACTTGAAACCGCTAATAAAACAGGCTACGTTCAGGGCGTATGCGAGAGTGTTCTCGCCTTTAATACTGATGAAAACAGAAAAATCATGTCGGAAGATACCATGTCTTTTTTGAGTAAAAAAATATTGTCCGAGATGAATGTTACAAAAGACATGGCGCAGAAATTCGCCAACCCCGATACTTACAAAGCCCTTGAAAAATGCGTTTTCGTGCAGAACGAACAACACCTTGAACAAACACAATCACAAGGAATGAGTATATAATGGATAAAGATAATCGTTTTGTATATACAATTCCGTTGTAATAGTGGTAAATCTATTATACCACAGGATGGACTTCCTTTTTTGACGGTTTTGTGCTATAGAGTATTTATATGATTAATGGCAAAAACTATTATATCTTAAAACACAAAAATATTAATGTCGCTGATATTATTATAGAAGACGGCGATATTACGGACGTTATTAATATTCATGAACCGGAGCATTTGCCCTATAAATATGTCGATGAAAAAATTAAGAATATTAAACTTTTAAACAGTTGGATTGAACATCGAGGGATTCCTTTTAAACGCGAAGATTACGACGCCATTTTGAAGGAATTTAACGTCAATACTTCTAAAGAATTAACAGTATTGTCTTACGGACTTAATTTAACGGATCATTATTGGTTATGTGAAAAAAATAATGAAAAAAAATGGGAAGATGTTAATTTTTTAGATAATAAATTTTCTGACAGAATTGGGAAAATACTGCCGGAACTTGCCGAGAAATACCATGACTTTATCAATCCTGATTTTTCAAGCAACGGCAGATTAATAAAATTTTGGATAACTAATAACGAAAAAAGAGAATTATGCAAAGCCGGAAGCGGAGACTTAAAACAAGAACCTTTTAACGAAGTTATCGCTTCTCAAATTGCGGAGCGTTTAAACATAGACCACGTTAATTATGAACTGGGAAAATATAATAACGAAATATACAGCAAATGCGGTTGCATGATCGATAAAAACTTGGAATTTGTCAATTCTTTTAATGTTTTCTTAAAAGGGAACAATACCGGTAACAGATATAATGATTATTTAAATGTCTGCTCAAAAATGGGGATTAATAACGCCAAAGAAGAAGTAGATAAAATGATCGTTATTGATTACCTTATAAGAAATACGGACAGAAACTCCGGTAATTACGGTATATTAAGAAATTCGGAAACCTTAAAATGGGAAAAAATCGCGCCTGTATTTGATAACGGCAATTCCTTGTGGTATAACGCTCAGGGTGTTGAATTTATTAACGGTAATTCAAAAAGTGAATGTAAATCTTTTGCCGGAGAAAATGAAAAAAATATTCTTTTGGTGGGCAATACGGACTGGTATGACAAAAACAAACTTAATGATTTTGATAAAGTAATAACCGGCGTTTTAAAAAATAACGTATATATTAAAAAAGAAAGAGTTGATAAAATCGTCAACGAATTCCATAAAAGAGTTATTAATTTAGATATTGCGTTGGGACGCAACATAGAAAGCCCTAAAATTGAAAACAGCGGGTATAAACGTTGACTAACTGACGGTTTTATGAGACAATTGCGTAAGGTAGGAACCTCATGCAAGAACAAGTATTGTCTCAAAATGCCAATGAAGGCGGAAAGGGCTTTGGGTTGCCCCTGACCTTCTTTAGTGAAGATACTGATGAAAAGAAGGCTTCACCAAAAAACAATAAAAATCTTAAAGATTGGGAAAAAGCGGAAAAATTATTCGAAGAACATCTTAATAAAATAGAAATTCCTTTTTTTCGTGTTGATCAAAAACCATCTACAAAATGTGATGTGTTTAAAAAAAAGAATATTTGCAGACCAGATTATATTATACAAACAAAAAATGATTATTTTTATATCGATGTAAAACAACGTTCAAATATAAATTATGATAAGAATAATTATAAACGATTTACAATTGATCAAAAAAATATACTGCGTTTATTTCATTTTCAAGAAGAATTTCACCAAAAAGTTTGGCTAGCTTATATTGATAATTTACAAAATACAGATTTTTATTTTGTTTCTATATCAAAAGTATTTGAATATTTTTCTAATATAATTACTATTATTCTTCGTGATAAGTATTTTGATCATTTTCACGAAATACACAATACTCTGGTTTCAAATAAAATAAAACATAAATTATGGATATATATTCCAGAAATATTATTCTTTAATAAATTATCTTTTGATAAAGGTTTTTATAAAATTTCTGACAAAGATTTCTATAAAGATGAAGCTGATTTTCATAAATCAAAATGGGAAACAACTATAGACAATATGATTTTAAAATTTATTAAATAAATATTGTTTTTATTAGATTTATATGCTATAATACAAATAGGAGGAAATTTTATGAAAAAGAAAAATCTCGTTATTTTGGCTCTATTGCTCGGTACTATTTTGTTGTTTAATGGATGCGTAAGTGTAAGTAGTACATACGGCAACGCAAAAACCCTTGAAGAAGCGCATCCGGACAGAATGGAAAAAACTGTTGTTGGTATGGATATAAATGAATTCAAAAAGGTGTGGCCGGAAGCACACCGTTCTGGTTTAAATGAAAGTGGTGAAATTTATGAATTTATATATTATCACAGAGCAGTGGGAGGATATATGGGAGCATCTGATTTTAGAATTTCAACTTATTTTTATTTTTCCAATAATAAAATGACTAAGTACGAGAGTTTCCAAAAAACAGGGTTATAAAACATCTTTAAATAGTTTTAAGCCGTCCTTCGGGACGGCTTTTTTTATATCCATATATAGAAAATCATAAATATTTTAGGAGGTTTTTATGAAAAAGTTTTTGTTAATTTTTCTAGTTTTAATTTTTATCCCGTGTTTGTATGTTTATGGTCAGGGTTTAACGATGGTTCTTGACGCCGCTTTAAACGCAGTAATGTATGAGTCTGGTATATCTCAAGCAATTTATTACGGTCAACAATTAGCAGACAACATTCAACAAATTACAAACACCGTTACACAAATTGAACACATGAAAGAAGCGGCTCAACGGTCTATCCAAAATCTTCAAAGCATTAATGACATCGGCAGTTGGGATGACTTTATGGACTTCTATAACCGCCAGCTCTACCTTGAAAGACAAACCGCTCAAATTTGGGACAATACTACCGTTACC
>Ga0268262_10005572_pt1 | contig 12424 bp, 11 predicted proteins | sample TergutNc150P3_FD_190354 | JGI IMG/M metagenome (GOLD analysis project Ga0268262, IMG submission 190354) | Nasutitermes corniger P3 segment gut microbial community from laboratory colony in Florida, USA - Nc150 P3 (SPAdes) (version 2) | ecosystem: Host-associated > Arthropoda: Insects >... | reverse complement strand
ACAATGGTATAGTGGCAAAAAGAAGCGCCACATGTTTAAAACCCAGTTAATTGTTAACGCTAAAACTCATGAGATAATTTGTACTGTTCACGCGGTGGGTAGTGTGCATGATTTTAACCTCTATGAGTTAAGTGTTGGTGAAAAAGTTTTGGAATGTGTTTTGGTTGATGGTGATAGTGGTTATCAGGGGATTTTAAAGTTTCATAAAAACAGTTTAACGCCTAGGAAGAAGTCTAAGGGTGGTGTGTTGTCTGTTGTGGAGAAAGCGGCAAATCGGTGTCTTGCACGTATAAGGATTTTAGTTGAGCATCTTTATGCTAAGGTTAAGGTGTTTAAGATTGTGGCGTATAGGTATCGTAATCGTAGAAAACGGTTTGGACTACGCATGGCTTTAATTTGTGGCATAATCAACTTTGAAAACAGGATCTAATTCTCGAGGAGGTCTATTGTTTGTGTTTTGAAGTCTAATTCTACGCGTTTGCTGTTTTTAGAGTTTTTGCAGATTAAGAAGTATCTTTGGGGTGGTCATTTGTGGTCTGAGGGTTATGTTGTTAGAGCTGCTGGTGATGTTACTTGTGCTAAAATCGAAGACTACATAAATCGTTTTTAAAACCAGAGATGCTCACCCCGGAAGGGGTGAGTAGTTCATTTTGTTTGTTTCGAGATTTGGTATATTTTGTTTATTTCTGGGATTAGGCATGCGGTTCGTGGTAGTTCTTTTTTTACAAGTTGTTGGAAGGCTTTTTGGTTAGTTTGAGAATTGGTGTGGTATGGGACTGCTAAGGGTGGTTTTGTTAAGCGGGCTATTTCAAATCCGCTTTCTGGTGAAGCGTTTTTAGCTATGCCTACGCTGCAAAATACTAGGTCAAATTTTTCTTCCTGTCTCATTTTAGCTAGTTCTGGAAAGGGTAGGCTGTCTGCGGTGTGGTAAATTTTTACGCCGTCTTCGCTTGTTATTATATACGTATTTGGGTATCTTGCTTCATGATTACATTTGGCTGCTTTAATAGAAACTTGGCCAACTTTAACGGTGTCTCCAATGCGTATTACTTGGAGTTTATCAATTGGAATATGTGGTTTTAATTGAAAAGCTGATGCTGGATCAGCAATAATTGTGCAGCTTGTATTTTTCTGGACCTCTTTAACAAGCCGCGAGTCTAAGTGATCATAATGCTCATGTGTAAGTAGAATTATGTCAACATTTCTCAAATGCTTAGGTTTAACGTCAACAGGATCTATAGCAAAAGTTTTAGTTGGCGTTTTTAACAGTATACCAGAATACTGATTAAACCATTCGAAAAAAATAGAGTTCTTTTCTGGAATTTTCTGTATTGACATATAGCTTAAATGGTGCCTCAAAACTATATAAACACAAGACTTCTAAAAGCAATTATGCTATTTACCATTACATTAAATCTATAAAACAGATGGTCTAAATTTTGAGAGTGTTTACTTATAGATAGTTTTTCGGTATTTTGGTCTCTGTAAGGTGGTAAGTGTGTGAAAAATGATGAAGAAATACGTGACTTAACCATTAAAAAGAACCGTTAAAACCAAATAAAATCACAAAAAACTACTCATATATCTATACGTGAACACTCTCTAAATTTTATAGATGCACTTTTCAAACTATACAACAATATGCTTTAACTGTATTCTCTTAATAGCAACCTTATCCCGTATGTACTGCCTTATACTGTAGTTTTTTTGTCAGGGCAGTTGTCAAGTATTTCTTGATGACTGAATTAGCCTCTATTTTTCCATATTTGAATTATTGTTTATATATTGATATTGTTTGTTTGTTATTTGGAAACGTTCAGATAAATTATTGAACAGAGTAATTTGCTAGGTTATTTGCATAAGTGCTCTTTTAAAGGCGCTGGCATCAAAAATAGCCGTTATGCATGGTGTTTTTCAGTTAAATATTTAAAGAAGTCGGTCGTTAGTTATTGTTTATAAATGGAGAAAAATAAAGAAATGAAACAAAATAAAAGTTTAATTTCAATAGTGGCAATACTAATGATGATGACTTTTGCTGTCTCTATGATTGCAGATGCAGGCGTTACTTTTGCGCAAGAAACTCAGAAAGCGTCTTTTCCTTTCATTGACGTAATTCCAGCAACTGTTGGTGTTGGGCAACGTGCACTCGTTAATTTCGGTCTACTTAACTATCTAGCATTAGATGGTGATGGCTGGAACGTAACTGCTAAAATAACCCACCCTGATGGCACAGTGACAACTTTTGAAGGTATGACATGGTCAACTGGTATGCTTGGTAGATACTTTGTACCCACGGAAGTCGGAGAATACTCGATGATCTGTGAATTTAAGGGTGAATACTATAATTCAACTACAGCTTCACTTCGAGGTTATTACAAAGCAAGTACAAGTGAACCGGTTATACTGACTGTACAGGAAGATCGTGTACCAGAACATCCGGGTTATGGTTCTGAGCCAGGTAACTACTGGACTAGACCTGTTGATTCACAGCTTCGTGAATGGTGGTCTTTTATGGGTAGTTGGGTAGCTAGACCAAATAACTTGTATGCACCATACAATGATGCACCTGAAAGTGCACACATCTTGTGGACTATGCCAATAGGCGATACTATGGGCGGTTTAACAGGTGGTGATAACTGGCAAGTTGCTTATCAAAACGGTGATGCTTATGAAGGCAAATTTAGCGGCTCTATAATAATCAGCGGTGTTTTGTACTACAACAAATATGTTAGTGGTTCACCACAACAAGAAATAGTTGCAGTCGACTTACACACAGGTAAAGTGCTCTGGTCAAGATCTTATGATTTTGGCGGTAGCAGAATTTCAAGAGGACAAACACTTACGTGGCTTTGCTTAAACAACCGTGGTACATGGTCATACGTTTGGATGGCTAGCGGTACTAACATGTATGCACTTGATGCAGCGACTGGTGATCTTAAATACAACATGACAAATGTTCCATCTGGCACTATTTATTCTGGTCCAAGTGGTGAAATGCTAAAATACTCTCTAACGAATCGTGGTACAGCTGATAATCCAAACTATTACTTGACACAATGGAATTCTAGCACTGTAGTAAGCCAAGGTAAAACTGGGCAGTCAGAAAGTTGGGGTAGCCAAATTCAAGGTCGTACATATAATGCGACAGAACGTGGCTATGACTTTAACGTTTCAGTAAGTACACCCGAGACCTTTACAGGAAGCATATTAACTGTTTTTCCTGGTAACCGTGTTATCATCGGTGCTGCTAACGCTGCTAATGGTGTAACCCTTTCAGCAATTAGCCTTGAAGAAGGAAGAGAAGGTCAAGTACTATTCAGAAACGAGAACACTCCAGCACTACACGATTGGGATATACTAACATTGTCTAACATTGGTCAAGCGGGATGGGCTGCATACAGTGAAGAGGACTTGGTAGCTGTTTATTGGACAAAAGAAAACAGAGTTAACTATGCCTTCAGCTTAGCTACTGGCAAATTTATGTGGCAAACAGAACAACAGATATATGCAGATGCATGGAGCGACACAGCTACGTTGTCCTTTGGTCCAGAAAAACTCATTGCATACAATAAGCTTATTGAAGCAAGTGTTGGTGGCATTGTCTACTGCTATGATATCACGACTGGTGAAAGACTTTGGACATATGAAGCAACAGATGAATATACAGAAGCTTATATTTCACAAAACTGGTGGCTAGTACCTGTATTTATCACAGATAACAAGATCTACGTTGGTCACATGGAACACTCTGCTATGGAACCTAAACCAAGAGGCGCACCATTCTTTGCACTTGATGTAAACACTGGTGATGTTGTCTGGAAAATAGGTGGCGCGTTCCGTCAGACCCGTTGGGGTGGTCGCGCAATTATCGGCGATAGCATAATTGTTACAACGGATACATACGACAACCGTATTTACGCAATCGGCAAAGGTCCAGTTGCAATGACACTCTCAACACCAGACGTTACAGCTACAGTAGGTAAGCCAGTTGTTATCAAAGGCACTATCATGGACATTTCACCAGGCACAGAAAGCGATGCATTGAAGTTACAGTTCCCTAACGGTGTTCCAGCAGTTGCTGATGCATACATGAGTGAATGGATGCTCCACGTGTATAAGCAGTTCCCTGCTCCACATGCTAACGGTGTTTCAATCACAATAGTGGCTTATGATTCAAATGGCAACTCTAAATCATTTGACGTAACAAGTGACGCAAGCGGCTCATTTGCATTCGAGTTCACACCAGAAATCGACGGTAAATATGACATCTATGCAATCTTTAACGGTTCAGCAGCATACTATGGCAATTCAGCACAAGGAACAATATTTGCAGCAGCAGCATCAAGTTCATCTGATAAACCATATGACCTATACATTATCGGTATGGGCATTGTAGTTATCATCGTAAACTTGATCGTTGTTCTATTCTTCGTCCGCAAAAAGTAGGAAACTAACCTACTACAACCTTTTCTTTTTTTTGTCAATTAAGTCTTATTTTTAGCGATTTCAACTAAACAGGGTTTTAGCAGTTTGAACCTTTAGGTATCTCTAAGTCGTATAGGTATAACTCAAATATTGCTAAGGTTTTCATTGCTAATACTTTCGTAAGTGTGCTTACTTTTGCTGTGACCTTTTGTTGGTTGTTAGTATGTGCTATTTTTGACTTGTCATAATCAAAAGATAACATTTCCACTTAATGTTATGCAAGGAATGCTTTTAGAAAAATAGACCGCGCCGCATAATGTTTTTTCGTATTGTTGCTTAATTATTGTTTTGTATTTGTCAGGTATTTCTTTTTTTGGTCTGCCTACGTCTTTTCCGATGGAGGACACTTCTTTAGTTGTTTGGTATTGTTTGTAGATTTGTTGAAATCGTCTCTGGGAAATACCTAGATGGTTTGTGGCCCATTTGCTTGTTGCGTCCTCCACTTCATAGTGAAGCAAACACCACTTCAATTTACGCTTATTTGCTACCTTAACCATGACATCTATGGGAGCGACACTAGCGAAATAATTTCGGGATACTACAGTACACGTTTTTTATTAGCCAAATTTTTAGTTATGTAAATCTTGTCTGTTATTTTAGTCTGTATAAGTGTGTTTTCAAACAATTTAAGTATTAAAGTTTGTAATGTATTTGTATGTTTGGCAGGGCAGGCTTTGTGGAAACAGTTTGTATTCATGTTATGTGTATGTTTAAATTAGTCTGTTTACTGTGGATATTGGTATACTTTGTGTGATTGATATGGTAGATGTTTGGTTTCCTTACGGAAAGACAGATGTTTGTGTTAGGGTTCCCGCTCGTAACTTGTTAGGTTCAATTCTTCCTGTTCAAAAGTCTGGTGTGTCTGATTGTAGGGTGGCGATTGATAGGGCTCTTAGGGAGCCTATAGGGTCTGGTAGGTTAGCTGAGATTGTTAAGCCTGATAGTAAGGTTGCTCTAGTTGTTGATGATGTTGCCTGTAGGGTTGTATGTGAGGCTATGTTGTTATCTGTGCTTGATGAATTGAATGCTGTGGGTGTGAGGGATGAGAATGTAGTGTTATTTTTTGGTTGTGGCGATAATAATAGGGAGGGTGTGGTAGGGTCTGAGGATGTTGCTTTGTTTTTGGGGGATAAGGTTTTGAGTCGTGTTAGACTTGTTATGCATGATGTGAGGGCGGGGGATCTTGTTTTTGTTGGTAGTACTAAGTCTTATGGGAATAAGGTTTTTCTTAATCGTGTTTTTGCTGAGGCGGATGTTAGAATTTTGTTAGGTGAGGTGTATTTGCATTATTATGCGGGTTATGCGGGTGGTAGGCGGAGTGTGTTATCTAGTGTTAGTGGTGAGGCAACTATTCAGTATAATAGTGTTATGATGCTTAATAGTAATGCTAAGGCGGGTGTTTTAGTTGGTAATCCTGTTCATGAGGATATGACTGAGGTGGCGCGTTTAGCTAAGGTGACCTTTATAGTTAATGTTGTTAGAAATAGTAAGGGTGAGCTTGTAGCGGCGTTTGCGGGTGATTTGGAGGCTGCGTTTTTGGAGGCGGTAAGGCTTGTGGATGAAATGTATAAGGTTACCGTTGATAGGCGTGCTGATATTGTTGTTGTAAGTGCAGGTGGTGATTCGTTGGATGCTACTTTGGATAAGGCGTATAGGGCTGTTGATAATGCTCTAGATGTTGTTAAGCGTGGGGGTGTAATAATTCTTCTAGCTGAGTGTCCTCAGGGATATGGGAATCAGATGTTTTATGATTGGATGTCTCGTTTAGTGGATTTGAAGAGTACTGAGAGGGAGTTAAAGCGTAATTTTGCTATAGGTGGGCATAAGGCTTACTATCTGTTAAAGGCTTTGCAGAGTCATCCGGTAATTTTAGTATCTTCATTACCTGATTATTATGCGGTTAATGTGTTTAAGTTAAAAACTGCGCGGGCGGTAAATGATGCATTAGCCGATGCTTTCAAGTTAGCTGGCTCCGCTGCGAGGGTATGGACTATACCCTACGGGGGTTATACGTTGCCTGAATATAGAGCGCCAGAGGAAATAAAAACCTAAACTTTACTATTACATTAGCAAAACGTAATAAAAGGCGTAACCCTTAAGTTCCCTATTTGAGCACGTAATAAAGGCGTCAAAATGGAAATCCAATGCAACATACGAAAATTCACACCGAACGATTTGCAATCTATAATGCACATAAACCGTGTATGCTTACCTGAAAATTATACAGATTTTTTCTTCATTGACCTCCATCAGAGATACCCCGAGACATTTATACTAGCAGAGGAAAACGGTAAATATTTAGGATACATAATGTGCCGAATTGAAATGGGTTTATCCAACCTTGGACTAGGCGGCTTAACACGTAAAGGTCATGTAGTCTCCATAGCTGTTATGCCTCAGGCAAGACGCAGAGGCGTAGCCCGAGCAGTTATAAATAGAGCAATTGAGGGCATGAAATATTATAAAGCAAAACAAGCCTTCCTAGAGGTAAGAGTAACTAATGAACCCGCTATATCACTATACAAAAAACTAGACTTTGAAATCAGCAGAACCATAAACGGATACTACTCTGATGGCGAAGACGCATACGTAATGACCAAAAAAATAGAGTAAACCGCAAGTCACTTTCTACTTCTTTCATAATGATACATATACTCCTGTGCATACCCCGCATAAGAACCAAAATAGTTCTGAGCAAACAAACAAAGTTTCTCATACTCACCATTACTTAAAGACTTATGCCCCTGAAGCCTTTCAACCAAGTCTTGAGGTAAACAGTTGGCATAATTATTAAGCAATATACGTTTAACCCAGACATCTACAGGAAACGCCTCCATTTTACCTAAAGAAAACAAGAGTACACAATCTGCAACTTTCAAACCTACACCTGAAAACTCAGAGAGCCGCTTTTTCGCCTCAACATATGACAAACGTTTAAACAACTCAAAATCAACCTGCTCATCATATACTCTTTTAGCCGTTGCTTGCACATACTTTGCTCTATACCCTAAACCGCACTCCTCTAAAGCGTGTACACTTGCCATAGCTAATTTTTCAGCTGAAGGAAACAACCAAAAACTTTGACCATCAAAACACTGTTTTTCGCCAAAACTTTGAGACATTTTAACAAGCGTCTGCTCAATAGCCGCTATATTCTTGTAGGTAGCACATATGAAACTTGCTAAACACTCCCAAGGATCCTGCCGAATAAGACGCAAACCCTTAAACTGCTTTAACGCAGCCGCTATATACGCGTCCTTATTTATAGACTGCTCTATCTCTAATAAATCATCCCTTAACCCAAAAAAAGCTGCAACAAAATCCGCGTTTACACCTTCAAACTCTAAACAACTACCACTGAGCTGCCTAATTTTGAAAACTTTATCACCCGAAATACAATACCACCAATCATCCTGCTTCTTACACCTAAACACCTGACCACAGCAAAGCGAGAGATCTAAATTAAAAGAGACATCAAGTTTAAGACTCATATACTCCCCTCCAAAAACTTTTCCGGACTAGGCACATCCTCAGACAAACCTTTCTGCCTACGCCGCTCAGATATAATTTGACCCGCATACTTTTCAGGTAACTCTTCCCAATGACTAAATAAAGACTGCCAAACTGCCCTGCCAGACGTTGCAGAACGCAGCTCTTTAGAGAAACAAAAAGTTTCAGCAACAGGTATGAAACCTTTTATGATAGCCCGTAAGCTTTGCTGTTCAAAACTTTTATTTTTCCCCCTATGAGTAGCTAAAATCTTCGAACACTCACTTGCAACTTCTGATGAAACCGAAATAGTAATAGCATATATAGGCTCAAGTAAAACAGGTTTAGCTGTTAGAAAAGAAGCAAATACCGCTTTACCAACCCCATGTGTAACATCATTTAAACTATTTTGGTCTAAAACAGACTGCTGTATACCAATTATTTTCACTTTTACACGTCTAATAGGTTCACTACAGAGGGGTCCAGCATTGCAGGCATATTCGAACCCGTTAATTAATGCCCTTACGAACTCTTTTGATGCATCTTCCATTTTTCCACTAAAGTCTACAAAAATGTTACCATTCATATCAGAATACAAAAGCCTATCCATCTCTTCAATAGTTAACTTTTGTCTCTCCTGTTCAGGCTCAACTTGAATACTAAAACTACACATACGCTCCTCCTCCCTCTTTACATGTTGCTGATGTCTGTTTGCAATCTTTATCTGAGCAATAACACCCTGCCGCGTAATACTTTCCATGTAGACAACTCTTGGAGATGACACTGTAATTTCTAAACCACAATTACGCTTCAAATTGTTAATCGCCACTTCAAGATGTAACTCACCCATACCACTTAACAGGTACTCACCTGTCTCTTTATGAGCAGTCACATGTAAATTAGGATCCTCAGACGCTAACCCCTCCAATGCCATAAACAACTCAGCTGTTTGCTGAGGATTTTTAGGTTCAACAGCAATAGTTACAACAGGCTCAGAAATATAACAAACACCCTCAAAAGGAGACAACTCTTCATTACAGGATAAATCACATATGGTCTCTCCAACTTTAACCATTAAAGGCAAAGATACGGAAGCCAAAAAACCCGCATGCACCTCTGAAACTTTTTCTCTAAAAAAACCCATATCAACGTAAACATCACTAATCTCTATATCAACTGAAGAATTAACTAAACGCACCCTATCCCCCTTACAGACCTTTCCCGAAAAAACCCTGCCCGTAGCAATACAACCCCCCTCACCAGATGCTGACACGTTAGTTACATACATAACAACTGGTCCATCATCTCTACATTCAACTACCGCACAGCCTATCTTCGAGCTTACAGGCGCACTCAAAAGCGTTTCAACCCTATACGCTTGAGCTTGACAAGGATTAGGCAAAACATTTACTGCCATATCCAAAATAGCTCTATGAACAGGAAATATCTTCTTTAGCTTTTCAACATCCTGCTGCTGATAAGCAGCTATTACATCTTGAAATTTCACAGCCTTTTGCTTAGCCATATCAACTGTAAAACCCCAACCATGCAATGCCGCCCCAAAGGCTACATTACCCTTCTTAGGCGTTATCTTCCATACCGTGTTGTATGGTGGTTCACTGTAAACCTCAATAAGATCATTGAAACTATTAATAATACTGTCTAGTCTTTCCTGAATTTGCTCTTCACTTAATTGTAACTCGGTAATTAAACGATCAACTTTATTTATAAACAAAACAGGGTAAACACGTTCTTTAAGAGCCTGCTGAGTTACAATTTCCGTCTGCGCCATAACCCCCTCAACAGCATCTACTACTACTACTGCACCGTCAATTACACGAAGCGCCCTAGTAACTTTACCTGTAAAGTCAACATGACCCGGCGTATCAATCAAATTAATGACAATATTGTTATCTTGAAAATTCTTATAGAGAAGACTAATGTTAGCTGTCTTTATAGTGATTTTACGCTTCTGTTCCTCCTCTAGATAATCAAGCACCCTAGCAGTTCCAGCCATAGATGACGCTAGCATGCCCGCCCCTGATAGAAGACAATCCGCTAAAGTAGTTTTACCATGATCAATATGTGCAATTATCCCAATATTGCGCACCGCTTCCTTATTACTCATTAACTCCTGAATCTGCGCAACTTGCCTAAACCGCGACATAAACATCATCTACTAAACCCTTAGGCAAGCCGATATTAAAATTTAATATTACCGAATCCCCACTTTATCGACAAAAGAGGAAAACAATGAAACCGCCTACTAAACTCCCAATCGAAAACCTAACAGAAGAACCATATGCAACAATACTTTGCTACCCACACACTAAACCATTAGAAGTAAAAAACAGAATATCTGAACTAAAAACCCTCGGTGTCCACACAGTAGAATTCACAGGCAACAGCTCAGCCGCTAATACACCCGTAATAGGCAAAGGATACGTAGGCATAGTAATCCTCGCATACACTAACAGAGAACAATTAGCCCTCAAAATACGCCGGCTCGACAGCGGAAGAGAAAACCTCTTCCACGAAGCCCAAATGCTACAAAAAGCCAATACAATACAAGTAGGACCAAAATTCGCAGCCGTTACCAAAAATTTTTTACTTTCACAATTCATCAACGGCGACTTTTTAGCAAACTGGCTAGAAAACCATAAAGACAAAGAGGCTTTTCGCAGAGTCATACACGACATTTTAGAACAATGCTGGAGCCTAGACATGGTCGGTTTAGATCACGGCGAGTTAAGCAAAGCCCCCAAACATTTACTTGTAGACAAATCAGGAAAACCCTTTATTGTAGATTTCGAAACAGCTAGTATACAACGCAGAGTCGCAAACGTTACCTCAATATGCCAACACCTTTTTGTCGGAAACAACATTATACCCCATCTGATCTGGGAAACTATGGGCGAAAAAAACAAAGAACACATCACAAATGCCCTAAAAAATTACAAAAAAGAAAAAAATAGAAAAAACTTTGAAACACTACTACAAACATGCCTTTAACAACAAAATAATTAACCTACTTTATTGATCCTCTTGGCATATTTGCTCTTCTACTGTAACCGCTATGTCTCCTTCGTTGTTTTGCATTTTTCTCTTCCTTACTATTGGCAGCACGAATCCAAATAATATAATTAAAACAATCAGTATGCCAAGGATAACTGGTATAATGCTGTGCTTTTGAGCTTGTATTGATATTGCACCTATCCATGGAATACGCATAACAACTTTACCGTAAACATAGTCTTGCGAAATAGCACCGTTGTAAGTACTATCCAGATCCTCTGCCGTAGAGTGCCATGCGTCTATATTCCATGTTGCCGGTTCTTGAGGCCAAACATTTGGATATCCATTTCCATCACCTTTAGTGTAAAAATAAAGTTTACCATCAACTTCAACTGCATCAGTTATACGATGAACAATATTAGCCTTAGACTCCTCAATAGCAGTTGGATTGCGAAAAACTATGATGTCACTATCTGGATATTGCGTTTTCAAATCTTTCGCATCTACACCTTGAATAATTAGTGTATCCCCAACATGCAAAGTCCTCTCAAATGTATGCGAAAAAAGACTACTATTACACTGCTCACTTGGTATACACATACTGCCACTTACCACAATAAATGATGGAAAAACCTCTGTATTCAACAACCTTGGCAACGCAACCCAGGGACCTATTATAATTATTAGAATCAATGCTAACGGAACAATAATAGTTCTAAAAATATCATTTTTCCAAAGTCTCCCTAATACAGTTGCCAATTTATGTTCTACCCTCTCGCAGTAAATGCTACAGCAGATATAAAAGCCTTTTATAAATAAAAAAAGATTGAAGAAGTACACGAACTTTTAGATTTTACTCTTACCTAGTACTTCACGGAATGTATTCTTACATTTTGAACATTCAAACAAACCGATTTCTAACTGTGTACGCTTACCAGTCTTATCTGGACGACCAGCCATTTTCCACGTTTTCTTCGGACTTGCAACATCTGCAGAACATTTCGGACATTTAACCAAACTTTTTCCCTCAATAACACAACCATGTTTAACCATAGAATAAAAAACTTTCCATACTAATCAAACAGTGTCTTGTCCCAAAATAATTTCAACCACCTATTTTAGGCGTGGTTAAACTTAAAAAGTTGGGCGAGCTTAGATGGTATTTAGAAAAACATGCAACCGGTAAAGTGACAGTGAAATGGATCGCAAACCACCTTAATTTGGATATTACCGGTTTTCCTAATATGACGTTTGTTAGCCGGTTATGGTCTGAGATGTGGTTTGGTATAGCTACTAAACATTTGGATGGTAAAATCATGAATAATATATGTGGTTGTGGGGGGGGGGGGAAATTATTGAAAGTATTTCAAAAGGGATTACACACAAGATTCCAGATTTCTTCACGCGAGCCATTAACATGAAAACGAGCAAACAA
>Ga0268262_10005571_pt1 | contig 12426 bp, 9 predicted proteins | sample TergutNc150P3_FD_190354 | JGI IMG/M metagenome (GOLD analysis project Ga0268262, IMG submission 190354) | Nasutitermes corniger P3 segment gut microbial community from laboratory colony in Florida, USA - Nc150 P3 (SPAdes) (version 2) | ecosystem: Host-associated > Arthropoda: Insects > Digestive... | reverse complement strand
ACATGGTATTGCGGCGCGTCTTCGTTAAAGTATTTAAGGGAGTCTTTTGCCCGCTGACTCTCCTGTATTTCATCAAAGATGATAAGGGTTTCCTGAGGAACAATTTCTTTTTTGAAATAATCCTCCAACCCCGCGATTATATATTCAGGCGATAAATTTCCTTCAAAATATTTACGCGCGTCGAGGTCTTTATCAAAGTTTATATATATAGTAGTTTTATACTCGTTTTTGCCGAATTCGCTTAACAGCCATGTTTTGCCGACTTGCCGCGCCCCATACAGAATAAGAGGTTTGCGATTTTTTGAGGTTTTCCAAGCCAAAAGCTCGCTATATGCCGTGCGCTCCATTTTCATAACTTTATTTTATTATAAAATGACACTTTTAGCAAGCAAAAAGGGAGTAAAATGACATTTTTTGCAAGCTATTTTTGTCAAATATGACACTTTTAGCAAGCAAAAAGGGAGTAAAATGACATTTTTTGCAAGCTATTTTTGTCAAATATGACACTTTTAGCAAGCTAAAAGGGAAGAAAATGACATTTTTTGCAAGCTATTTTTATCAAAAATGACACTTTTAGCAAGTTACACTGTTTTAATCTATTAATTTTCTAAGCGTATGATCATTGTGCCGCCAGTCTTTGCCTGTTTTTACACGCAGGTCTAAATCGATTTTCCAGTCAAATATTTTTTTTAATTCTTTCAACGCGGCAAGGCGGATTGCCTTGATCATCTCGCCGCCCTTGCCGACTACCATGCCTTTCTGCGATTCGCGCTCTACTATGATAAACGACCTTACCCAAAGTTTTTCATCTTTAAATTCCATGTCGGCAATATCGACGTAAAGCGAATGAGGTAGCTCTTGGCGCAGACGGTTGATTGCCTGCTCGCGGATAATTTCCGCTATGCGAAAACCTGTGTCCTGATCCGTGTAGTATTCATCGCCGTAGAGGGGTTGTCCTTCGGGGGCGAGAGCGAATAGGGCGCGAAGGAGATCGTCTATTCCCGAACCTGTGTTAGCGGAAACAGCGAAAATACGTTCGCTTGCGAGGGACGGCATATGCTGAGCCAAGAATTCTTTCGCGCGGTTAAAGTCCGCGCCGTTAGCGTCCATTTTGTTTACGGCGATGACTGTTTTTTCAGATAACGGGGCAAGAAGGGCTGCAATTTCTTCTTCTTCCGCCCCCGGAGCGCGAACGGCGTCTAACACATACAGAACAAGATCGCTCTCCGTTAAAGCGCGGGTGGAAACTTCCATGAGTTTTTTGTTCATTTTCTTTTCACTGGAGTGCCGCCCTGGAGTGTCAACAAAAATGAGTTGTCCTTCTTCGCGGTTCACTATTCCGCGGATAGCGTTACGCGTCGTTTGCGGCACTTTGCTGACAATAGCGACTTTTTCGCCGCACATTTTGTTAAGAAGCGTGGATTTTCCCACGCTTGGACGACCGATAATCGCCGTAAACGCGCAGCGGGTGCGCTTTGTATTGTCGCTTTCAGACATTATTTAACAACCATTATCTTTCTGATTTCATCGATATCGGGACCGACAACGCGGACAAAGTACATGCCGCGCGCTACCGCCCTTCCTCCGTTATTGGAGCCGTCCCACGTGTCAATATAAGCGCCCGGTTCGCGGCTTTCATTTCTTCTGATGGACTTAACCACTGTTCCGTCCAGAGTGTAAATTTGAACCGTTACTCTGCCCGCGCGCGGAAGATCATAACGTATATAGGCGGTTTCTTTGTTATCCGAGTTGATGACATTGTTTAATATGGTAACGCCGCCGCGCTGATAGCGTATGCTTTGAATATTAAAACTAAACGGACGGATAAGCGTATACCAGTTATTTGGAATTACATCCGGCGGCGCGTCAAGACGGGCGATAAACATATCGGAAACGCTTGAAGAACGGAAAATAAATTCAAATTTTGCGCCGCTGTTCGCAAGATCGTTAGCAGGTATATCGTAGTTAAACAATGGCGAAATATTACTAACAAGTGCTGTTTTAATTACGCTTGATAAAGGAACATAATAATACAACGGATTGATCAGCGCGCTTGGCAGCCATAATCCGCCTATTTTTTTGCCTTCGCTTGCTTCTTTTGGATTTCGCATGTTAGCCGGAATATCCGCCATTGTCCAGAAAAGCTGAGGTGTTATCGCAAGGTTATTACTTATACGCGCCTGTAACTCAATACCGCTTTTTTCAATGGGGTCTTTCTCAAGGTATTTAGAGCCGTCAAATTCCATAATACTGATGTTGTCTTTCGACGGTTTTGCCCATACCGGCAGCACGAAATAATTATTTGGAGACAATGAAACCAGCACGTCGGTAACACGGCGCGCGGGATTGCTGTCCGGATTAAACATAACGCTTATTAATTCATTGGGCGGAACAAGACCATTATTATCCGTATATGCCGTATAATTCCAGTCTGTAGGATATTTGGGCGGATAATTAGGATCTATTTCGCTTGGTTCCGGTTTCTTTCCTTTGTCAACTATATTGTTCATTTGGAAATAGCCAACTCCGATTGTTTCGGAATCAATGGTTAAATTCGCAAGATCTTCTGTTCTATAAGGAGTCGAATAATCAAAAAGATACCCATACCCAAGATCTATTTCTTTGACTGCGGTGACAGTCCTGCCGTCAAATGAAATATCACCGGCGGAAATATTTACGCCTGAAAGAGTCTGAACGGGTTCGGATATCTGCACATAAGTCTGCGGATGCCCCGGAAGGGTAAGGGTATAGACTATGCGCGGAGGAATGGTGTCGATGTATTTCATTTCTGTTTGATCAACCATCGGGTTATGCGTTGCGTCTATAAGCGAAGTATTTTTGGTAATACTCCATTTCGGAGTCTTGTCGCCGTCAAATTCAGTTTTCTCTTCCAGATAAATATAAAAGGAATCATCATTATTATTGACTAACTCAAATTTGATAACCTTATACCCGCCGTCTACACTAACTTCAAATTCGTTAAAATTTCCTGATAATTCTTTATTGGTCTGCACTCTTATCCTGTCCAATCTACCGTTTCCGTTTGAATCTTCGGTAAAACTGTAGAGTATTTTTCCAACTATCATAAAATGCTGATGCCAGCGGGCGCCGGGTGTACCAACAGGATCATCTTCTTGACCATCAACAACGCCATTGGTATCCAACCATTTTTTATTTAGATGCAAACAAAGCTGTCCTCCTGTCCCGCCGGGAACAATAGATTTTGGCGTTGTCGTTGGTGTAACAGTAAAATTATCAGCAACAATATAAATCGCCGCATTATCGCCTTCATTTCCGGTGTTTGATGAATTTATAGTAATCGCGCTAACTTTTACAATACCTGTTGAAGTTGATGCTTTTGCGATTAGCTGATATGCGGTTGTTTTGGCGGCAATGGTTATATTTCCTTTTGCGGCTAACAACTTTATTACGTTTAATGAATTTAATATACCGCTAAATTCAATACTGCCGTTATCTGAAGTTATTACCCGTTCACCGGAGCCGCCTAAAGTTGCTTCGTCCTTATATATTTGACTTCCGGTAGTGGTAATATTTCCGGCTATGTTACTTTTTCCGGTTATATCAACTGCCGCCGCGTTTAATGTACCGCTTGTCAAACTAAAATCTCCGCTGACAGTTAACTCATTAATACCGCTTCCGCCGTTTAATACGCCGATACCCGTTATTGTTAATGATTTTGAGTTTCCGGTAATAGCCCCAAGCGTTACCGATCCGGCGGTTGAGGTTAATGTTACATCGCCGCCAAGCGTCACTTCTTTTGTATATGTTTGCGCTCCTGCAGCGGCAATATCTTTATTAATAACAGTAGTTCCGCTGACAGTTAACTCATTAATACCGCTTCCGCCGTTTAATACGCCGTTACCGTCTATTGCTAATGGGTTTCCGTTTCCGGTAATAGCCCCAAGCGTTACCGATCCAGCGGTTGAGGTTAATGTTACATCGCCGCCAAGCGTCACTTCTTTTGTATATGTTTGCGCTCCTGTAGCGGCAATATCTTTATTAATAACAGTAGTTCCGCTGACAGTTAACTCATTAATACCGCTTCCGCCGTTTAATACGCCGATACCCGTTATTGTTAATGATTTTGAGTTTCCGGTAATAGCCCCAAGCGTTACCGATCCAGCGGTTGAGGTTAATGTTACATCGCCGCCAAGCGTCACTTTTTTTGTATATGTTTGATCTCCTGCAGTGGTAATATTTCCGGATATGTCGCTTGTTCCGGTTACATCAACTGTCGCCGCGCTTAATGTACCGCTTGCCAAACTAAAATCTTCTGTAACGGATAAATCTTCAATACCGCTTCCGCCGTTTAAAACGCCTTTACCGTCTATCGTTAATGATTTTCCGTTTCCGGTAATAACTCCTTCAAGCGTTACATCTGTACCCTTTAATGTTATCAGAGGATCTGAACCGCCAAGAGCTACCGTTCCTTTATACTCTTGCGTTCCTGTTGTTGTCTTACTATTTCCGTTAATAGTTGTTGTTCCGGCGGTTGCCGTAATACTCTGATTAATATTAATTATTTTATCTATACTTGTTTTTACAGTAATATCGCCTAAGGTATCTATATACTCAAGAGTAATATCTGATTCTGTTTCAAGTTCAAGATTTGTAAATTTATTTGATCCAAAGAACCGAATAGTTCCTGAACCGCCGGTTTTAAATCTCAAACCGTTGATATTTTCTTGAGTAATGTCTACATTGTATATGTAGACATCATAACCGTCTTCAAGATCAAACTCTGTTTTTTTATTATGATAATTAACAATAATATAATTTGATATAGTATAACTAGGCGGTATTGATCCGTTTCCATAAACCAAATTCTTTCCGGATAAATCAATAAAATACTGATGCCAGCGGGCGCCGGATTTTGAACCAAGATTATCAGGATCATCTTCCTCGCCATCAACAACTTTATTGGGATTTGTCCATTTTTGATTTAGATTTAAACAAAGTTGTCCCCATTGCAATCCTGGCGGTTGTCCGCCCGGAACAATGGAACCAAATAATTCCGGTTCAACAACAAAATTTTCAGCTTCAATATAAATTGCCGCGTTTTCTTTTTCTCTTTCGGTGTTTGCCGAATTTATATTTACTGTTTTAACCTTTACAACGCCGACGGTTATCGCAATTAGCTGATATGCGGCGACATCGGTAACTGTTATATCTCCGCCCGCTTTCAGCTTTACAACACCTGAAACAGTTATTCCTTTAGTTCCTATATCGACGCCTGCTTTTAGATCAATATTGGCGCCTGAAATAATTTGATCAACCTCAAGCCCGCCTGATTCTTCCGTTATCGTTACATTTCCGGTGGTATTTACTGTAACAGCAAGATTATCCTCGCTTCCTATGTCGTTAACAAATTCAATATTTCCGCTACTTGTAAAATCAACAGACGTTGTCACTAAATTTGTTGAATCAAGCGTAATATTCGCGCTTGTTCCAACTGTCAGAGCGCCTGCTTCTATTTTCTTTGCCGGCATTTGAGTAATATTCCCTGCCGCGTCAAGAGACACAGTTTTACCGACAGCGTCAATTTTGCCGACAACAAGTCCTCCGTTAGTTTCCTTGATTGTTACATTTCCGTTATTTACGGCGGCTGCAACATAAAGATCCCCCGCGCTCCCGTGTGCATTAACAAAATTAATATTTCCATCGGCGCTTGTTAAATCAACAGACGCTGTCACATCATTTGTTGAATTAGCAAGCGTAATACCCATTCCGGTTTTCACTGTCAGATCGCTTGTTGTTATTGCGCCTGTCTGGGTTACCGCTCCGTCGGCTTCGATAGAAATACTGCCGCTTGCGCCTGTTGTTTGAAGTAAATTTATTGGCAAATTTCCCGCTTGATCAATTGTTATCTTTCCGTTTGCAGTATTATTTTTTGCCGTTAAACCGGTTAGCGTGGAAGTATTAGTAAAAGTAATATTTCCGCTAACGGCTCCCGATTGAGTATTATCAAGCGTTATATTTCCGCTCAGCGCATTTGCGGCATTTGTCAGCGATATTCCATGCAATGCGTTAAAAGTAACGCCTGTACCGGTTACTTTACCGCCAGCGGTAATACGGCCTTCACCGGTTAGAATTGCCGCTCCGTTTAGCGTTACAGGTCCGTTTCCGTAATTTTGATTTCCTGTAGTGGTAATGGCTGCCGCGTTAATATTAATAGTACCGTCGTCTGTTACATCAATACTGCCGGCGTCTATAGCCGCAGCCTTTATACGGCTTGTACCGGAACCATACAGCGTCAATTCTGTATTTTTTATATCAAAATTTCCGTTAAGGTTTATATTAACATTGCCAATCTGTACATCGCCACTTCCCGTATTAATAATTGTAAGGTCTTTAGCTGAAAAATTACCGCTAATTGTAATGGAATCATTTTGGGCGTCTATCGTAATAGTTACATCATTATTCGCCGTTACACCGACTACTTCAAGGGCAGCGTTATTTGTAAACTCTACCTTTCCGTCCGCTTTGGTTATTTCCAGTTTTGCTACTTCATTGGCTTCCGTCAGTTCTATCGTTCCGTCCGCGCTCAATGATAACTCCCCCGGAGTTTTTATAACTGTCAATGGAATCTGCGCTACTCCGCCGACGCCGCTTTGTGTAACATTAATGTCCCTTGAACCCAAATCCAAATTGCCGCATACAATATCAGCTCCTGTAATGTTTACAACATTTGAAGTAATATTAAGATCGCCGCCGCCGGAAAAAGAAATCGTACCATTTAATACGGACGAATCATCAATAGTTATGTTATCCGCGACTAAATCGCCCGTTAATTCAGCTCCATTTATAAAACTTAAACTGTTTACCGTAAGCAAAAAAACGCCCAAATCAAGGCTTGCATTATCAATTGTAATACTATCCAAGGAAACAGTTACATCAAGAGTAACGGCAGCGCCATTTTCTATAATTACAATATCATCACTTCTACTAAGATCTCCGGGATAACTATATAACGTGGGTCCGATACATTCCCAACTATCCGGATCATCCCAATTATCACCTGAAGCGCCTTTCCATGTAAATGTTGCCTGCTGCCCCCACACAAAACTTGCGAAAATTAGAAATAAAATTAAAAAAATTGCGGCTTTCTTCATCTATATTCAGGGATTCCCAATTTTAATATAATAATAAAATTATCGGTCATTTTCTCTACCTTCTATATTATAGCACAATATAACGCGAAGGTCATAGCCGTTCTGTAAACAGCGAAAAAATTACCAATTTTAAGCGGGTTGGGCGTAATTATCAGCGTTTATGTTTTTGGCTTGTTTTTCTTTTGTTCCCTCATGGCGGCAATAGCGATAAATACAAATATCGCAATAGCAAAAACAATGACAAAAGCAATGGGGGCTGATTTATTTTTTACGTCCTTTGTCGCCGGCGGAGCGCCTACAATCAATACGGACGGATCTACGGGTACGGTATTATCGGTAAGAATAACTATTGTACAAATAACTAATGCAATAAACATCAGGGCAATAGCGCCAAGGCTTGCCAAACGTATAATTAAGGTCGATTTTTTATCAATGGCAAGATAAATCATAGCCGCCAGAATAACTACGTCGATTATTATACCCGCAAAAATCATACTATATTTTCGGTATATTTTGACTTGCCATATAGCATAAGATATGGTATCCTTAGGTAAGTCTAAATAATAGCGAGGTATAATATGGCTCATAAAATCAGCGATTCTTGCGTAAGCTGTGGTTCCTGCGCCGGCGAATGCCCATCGGGAGCAATTTCCGAACAAGGCGGTCAATACCAGATTGACCCGGCTAAATGCACAGATTGCGGCACATGTGTCAGCGCTTGCCCCACAGAAGCAATTTCCGAAGGGTGAGATTTGTCAAAATCAATAACTGGCAAGGGCATATCCCTTGCCTTTTTTTTAATATTTTTAAATTTTTCTGTTTTTTGCGATGATTTTCCGGTAATTAAACGGCTTGACCCCGGCGATACCTTGTTCAAGCAGTTTATCAACGATGTCGAGGGCAACAGAAGACGCGTCTTCAACACCCAAAACCGTCTTTCTCCCGAAGAAATTACGCAGCATTTGACTATTTACCAATACACAGTCCGGCAAAGTGATGACATTCTATCCCTTGCCGCCCGGTTTAATCTCCCATATTCATCTTTAACAACCTTAAACAGGCTTAACAACCCGTCGGCGCTGGTTGCGGGAAAACCTCTCCTTCTGCCGTCCTGCCCGGGAATCTTTATTCCGTCGGTTTTACAGACCGATCTGGAAAAAATAGCGGGGGCGGCAAGGAAAAACGCGCAAGGTTCAGTTGAACTGAAAATAAGAATTGGGGAAAAACAGGAAACTTTTTTATTCTTTCCCGGCGCGGATTTTTCCGCCACGGAAAGGGCGTTCTTTCTTAATTCGGGTTTCAGGTTTCCGTTACGGCAATACCGCGTTACCAGCCGCTACGGTATCAGGGAAGACCCTATAACCGGCAATATTTCGATGCATCAGGGGATAGACCTTGCCGCGCCGGAAGGAACGGAGGTTTTTGCCGTGGCGGACGGAGTCGTGACAGCGACAGGGTCTGATCCTGTGTACGGAAATTATATTATTATCAGCCACAATAATAACTGGAAAAGCCTTTACGGGCATTTATCGTCAGTTGATACGGTCTTGCGATCCGATGTAAAATCAGGTAATCTTATAGGCAGAGTAGGGTCGACAGGTCAATCAACAGGACCGCATCTTCATTTTGAATTGCGGCAGGACGGAAAAGCATTTGATCCGGCGGGAAGGCTCCGTCCCTGAATATTGACGGATTAAAAAATAAAAACGGATGGTGTATGCCCAGAGCAAAAATATCCCTCGCGATTTTTCTGCTTTTCTCTATCTATTATCGTTTGCAAGCGGAATCTTTTCGCACAGTTGTAAACGGATCGGTCGAGGTGTCTTCAGGGCAGACGGACACTGTAATTCCCATCGGCATTAACAGCGCCGTAATAATTAATCTGAGCGGAGACACGCGTTTTTTAAGAGGCATCGAAATTGAAATCTCCGCTCCCCAAAGCTGGCTGCCGTACCGCGGCTCCCTCGTAATGATCATGTACAATAAAATCAATCCCCAAACCGCCGACGGAATAACAGACATGGACGGCAGCCGTATCGCCTTTGAGCCGCTGCCCTCAAGGTTAAGGATCATCTACCATATTCCCATTCGCCAACAGCACGGGCTAAGAACAACTACCTCGGTTACCGTTCCCACAAATATCGTTCAACCGGCTTCGTTTCCGATTGTTTTCAGGCTTATGCAAATTTCCAAGGGGCTTCCCGATGATTTTGAAAATATAACCTTCAATTTTACTGTAAGACCCATTATAAGCGACGAAGGGGCGGTAAGAATTATCCCCCGCTACCCTTCCCAGCTGAGAAATAAGCCCTTTACAGTCCTTATTGACGATAATGTCGTCCCAAACATCTCGGAACAGGTGTTTTTACGCGAAGGAGAGCATCATCTTGTCATTCTTTCGGAAGATTACCGCAACGAAAGCCGCCGTTTTGTCGTAGAAAGGGCAAAAATCATCGATTTGACGATAGAATTGCAGGATACAAGCCCGATTATTGTCTTTGAAGGACCTCAAAACGCCCAAATTTACCTGAATAACAACCTGATTCCCCGCGGACGCGACTCCGTAACCGTAGAACCGGGTCAGCATGAGGTTAAATTCAATGTCGGCGACTATACAATAACCAGAACTTTAAACATCCAGCGCGGCAAAACCTACCGCGTGTCTCTCGCCGTAGACCTAAACGTCCAGGAAGACGACTAAGAAATTTACCACGAACCACACGAACAACGACAAGATACGGACTAAAAGTTCGTGAGTGTTCGTGTGGTTCGTGGTATAAAATTCCTAAAAATAAGGTTCATGAAAAACCACCCCATAACCGATACTTTTAATGTCGGGATTATAGTTCCCCTCCCAAATCACTATAGTTCCGATATGCCTCAAGGGCATGGAGCTGTCCGAAAACAAATTCGGGCAGCTCTTTTTTTATACTTTTATAGATTAAAACAATTAATAGTTATATAATGCCTCATGCAGGAAAAACAGGCTAATAACGAAATTCAAGTCAAATTTAAGCCTATTTACGGTATCCGCCCCGGCGTTTACCTAACTTTTCTATACTCATTTGCTCTGCTTCTTATCCTCTTTTTTCTGCTTTTATATCCCGGTATAAAAAACCCCGGGTCAGTTTTAATCGTAAAAACAGAACCTGACGGCGCGGCTGTCAGAATAGACGGCGTTTACAGGGGCGTCGCGGGAAGTAAAATCCATGTCTCAAAAGGAAACCACACAATAGAAGCGGTCATGCCGGGTTTTGAAAACCAAAGCGCCGCTCATATAATCCCCGCCCGTTACTTTGGTTCGCTTTTTTTTCCATTGTACAAAAAGGTTGACTTCACGCTGAAAACATCAGACCCTGTGTCCGCTTTTGTCCTTTACGCCGCCGATTACGCCGAATGGACGTTCGCGGGGGAACCTACCGCTTCATGGCAAGTACCCATGAGTCTTTCGGAAGGCGCATACCGCGCGGGAAATGTCAAAGACTCAAATGACGATATGCAGCGGATATTGCTTGCAGCCGCTGATTTTGCCGTTACAAGAGCCGCAACGCGCGATCTTATCCGCGCTAAAATACTTTTAGATAACTGCGGCGGCGCGCCGTCTCCCATAGCGCTCGTTAACTCAGTATCAGGCATACTTGCTTTTTTATCGAAAAATCCGGGCGCGGCAAAATGGCTTTCCCAGATACTTCCGCGCGAACAAGCCGCGATTATCGAATCTTCCGGTTGGTTTGAAAAACAGAGGCGTTCCGGCGCGCCGCCAAAACCGGACGCTGTTACGGGAAGCGCGCGAATGGCGGGGGTAAATTTTATAAGGTTTTCATCGGGGTTTATGATCAGTGAAACCCCTGTATCGCGTTCATTATTTGAAACGTTCCTTAATGATCAACCGCAGTGGAGAGAGTATCAAACCGATTATTTTCCTCAGGAAATTTCAAGTTATCCCTGGGATATCGATAAAAACGTCATTACAGGCGTTACATGGTACGCGGCTCAAGGCTTTTGCGAATGGATGTCGCCGCGTTACGCGCCGCCGGGCTATGAAATAAGGCTGCCCACGGAAGAAGAATGGTCAATCGCCGCAAACAGCGTAAGCAGTATGAAAAATATAGGCTGGGAATGGTGCGAAGACCCTTACGCTCCCCTTCAATTTTCCGCCGTTTCCGCGAAGGCAAAACAAGCTGTCGGCTCCCCGGAGCGTTCCCTGCGCGGCAGACAAACGGCAAATTCTGCGGAAACAAGAGCTTCTTTGCCCCCCGATCTATCCTCGCCAATCGTAACTTTCCGTATAGTTATTGCCAACGCGACAAAAGAGTGAAAACATCATGAGTGAAGGCGTTAAAATCATCGCGCAGAACCGTAAAGCGCGGCACGATTATTCTGTCGATGAAACTTATGAGTGCGGCATAGAACTATTGGGGACAGAAGTAAAATCGTTCCGCGACGGTAAAATCTCTTTCCCCGATTCGTGGGCGGAAGTGATAAACGGCGAAGTATGGCTGCGTTCACTGGTAGTCGCGGAAAATCCCTTTTCATCGATTTTCAACCATGAACCGGACAGGAAAAAACGCCTTCTTTTGCATAAAGACGAAATAAAAAGAATCCAGCGAAAGGTGGAAGAAAAGGGCTATACGCTTATCCCGTTGTCATTTTATTTTAAAAAAAGCAGGGTAAAAGTCGAAATTGGGCTGTGTAAGGGTAAAAAAGCCTATGACAAGCGCGCGGGAATACGCGAAAAAGACTTAAAACGTGAAATCGCGCGTGAATTCAGGCATGGATTACAATAATTTATGTTAACGGGACTTTTTTTCTATGATTTCCATCATCAAAATAAAGGCAAAAACCAATAAACCCGCGCAAAAGGCGGCAATTTTAATACTTTTATCGGAAATATAGTCCGGGAACGAAGTAGAATACACGTTGCCCGCTGTTACATTGGCGATTTTTGGCGTCCCAAGCCCTACTATTCGTATAAAACGTTCATCGGGCTGACCATAACCCATCTGACGCGCCTGAACCAGCATCGTATCCTGATCGTATTGTAAGTTAAATCTTGTTCTTTCCAGTTCTTCGTTGATAATCCCAAGATCTTTGATGTTTTCCCACTGCCGTTCTCTCTCGGCTAACAGATAATTGTATGATGACAAGCCTGAAGGACCGCCCAGAAAGGAAAAAAGCGTATATACAATTATTGCGGTCCAAACCCCTAAAAGGTATTTAAAGACTCTCATAGTTCGATTTACGGTTATTTATTGATTATTCTTAAATTTTCTTCCAAAAACCTCTTTTTTTT
>Ga0268262_10005570_pt1 | contig 12428 bp, 8 predicted proteins | sample TergutNc150P3_FD_190354 | JGI IMG/M metagenome (GOLD analysis project Ga0268262, IMG submission 190354) | Nasutitermes corniger P3 segment gut microbial community from laboratory colony in Florida, USA - Nc150 P3 (SPAdes) (version 2) | ecosystem: Host-associated > Arthropoda: Insects > Digestive... | reverse complement strand
TTGCGGCCTGTAAGCCCCGTGTCGCCGAACGGCCCGCCTACCACAAAACGCCCCGTCGGGTTGATGTAGTATTTGGTGTTTTTATCCAAAAGGCCGGTTGGCTCTAGGATAGGCTTTACAATATTTTCAATAATGCCGGACTCAATGTCCTTGTAAGTAATGTCAGGATCGTGCTGATGGGCAATAACCACCGCGTCAATGCGGATGGGTTTGTACCCTTCATATTCCACCGTTACCTGGCTTTTGGAATCGGGCCTTAACCATTTAATGGTTTTTTCTTTCCGAAGTTTTGTAGCGTAAAGTAATAGTTTGTGGGCAAGGGTTATTGGCAAAGGCATTAGCTCTTCGGTCTCGTCGCAGGCATAACCAAACATCATGCCCTGATCCCCCGCACCCTGCTGGCCCTGATAAATCTCCAGCCCGGTACCGGAAACCCCCTGGCTGATGTCAGGGGATTGGTTGTGGATCATGTCCATCACCGCCATTGAATTGTAGTCCAGCCCGTAATCGGGATTGGTATAACCGATCTCCTTTACCACATCGCGGACTATCTGCTGAAAGTCAATAAATGTAGTAGTTGTGATTTCCCCGCCTACAAGCACCAGTGAAGTAGATGCAAAGGTTTCGCAGGCAACCCGGCTGTGGGGATCATCCTTGAGGCAGGCGTCAAGAATCGCGTCTGACACCTGATCGCAGAGCTTGTCAGGATGCCCCTCTCCTACTGATTCAGAAGTAAAAAAATAGCGGTTTTGTTTCATATATTAATACTACAACGGATCCGATAAAGCAACAAGCCCTTTTTAACCAGCGTTCTGGCTTTTACTCCGAACTTAATCCCATTACATTATCCACAGGCAGCGCGAATATTATCCCCTGGGCGCCGGTGTTAAGGCCGTGGGCTTCGCAGATCGCCTTCATAAGGGGGACTTTATTTTCGCGGCTTGTCAAAATAAAGATCAGTTCTTTTTCATCCTGAACCGGTATGCCAAAAAATTTTACCGCTCCCTCGTGTCCCTGGCCTCGGGCGTTCATCACAGTGCCGCCTGACGCTCCCGCCCCGCGGGCTGTATTCATCAACGCGTCGCTAAAGCCGTGGTTTACTACAGCCACTATCAGATCATGTGTAATTACATTACTTTCCATGCTTTTCCCCTTGCTTTCCTGACCGGAATTTTCCGCGGCTTTTTGCCCCATGGCCGCCGCCAGCTCCACCGCGATTTTTGTGTTCTTATGAATACTTTGTTTGAAGATCAGCAAGACCGGATCATTAATCGCGGAGAGGGGAACGGTAAAGGTAATACCGGCGCCAGGGCTGCTGCGTCTTAGCTTTTTTCGCACCTCTTTCATCAGTACCTGAACCAGCACCTGCTGTTCCAGGCAGATAATAACCGCCTTGTCTCGCGCGCCGATACCCAAAAGATCCAATATCTCGGAATTCGCAGTTCCCATTCCCTTGCTTAAAAAATAAAACCGTACTTTCTCTTCCAGAAACACATCGGAAACAACATTGGCCTGGTTCCAGTCAACTATAAAAAAAATCAGCCTTAGTTCCGGCGGGCTTGGCTTCGCGGTTTCCGCCTCCACGCTTTTCCCGGATTCGGGTTTTTTGGCCGGCAGCTTGGAAAACAGCTTTGAAAGCGGGGATTTCTTTTTCATTTACATGTCTTCCCCGGATATTTGGTCCGCAAACACGGTAATGCCTCCCCAGTTGATCTTCATGTCGGCAATGCCGATGGCGGCTGCCTGCGCCTGCGCCATTGCCACGGCCTGTCTGTTTCTGTACTGGTAGATGAGGCCCATCATCTGAATAACGATTAGGGGAGTCATGGCAACCATAGCCACAATGCCGAAAGCGTCTATCAAAATATCTCCCTTGGCGCCATTGCAGGTTCCCATCGCGAAAGGCAGAAGGAACGTTGAGCTCATCGGGCCTGAGCAGACGCCGCCTGAGTCAAAGGCAATACCGGTAAAAATCCGCGGTACAAAGAAAGTCAGGGCGAGAGCAAAAACATAACCGGGGATCAGAATCCACATAATCGGGATATGCAAAAGAATGCGGATCATTGTAAGCATCAGGGCCGAAGCCATGCCGATGGCAAGACCCCTGTTCATCATCTTTTGGGTAATCGCGCCGGATGAAATAACTTCAACCTGTTTGTTAAGAACATGTACTGCCGGCTCCGCCGCCACTATAAAGTAACCTACCAAAGCCCCAAGGGGAATTAATACCCATTTAAAAGGCGACGAAGCGAGCTGCGAACCCAAAAGCTCGCCTACCGGGAAAAACCCTACGTTAACGCCTGTCAAGAAAAGCACAAGGCCTATAAAAGTGTAGAGAAAACCAACGGCAATGCGCCCAAGCTGGTGTTTATGGTAACGCTTTGTGATTAGCTGGAACACAATAAAACAAAATACAATAGCGCTCAACGCGGCTCCGACATCCCTTGCGTAATGCGGCAATCCAAGCACAAAAAATTTAACCACGTCCCTGGAAGTGGCCGCGTTTTGAAACACAGAAGTATTTACTTCCGATGAACCGGGTTCGTAAAAAATACCAAGAAGAAGCATGGCTATAATGGGGCCTACGCTGCAAAGGGCGACAAGGCCGAAGCTGTCATCCTGGGAATGTTTGTCGCTGCGGATAGATGCTACGCCAGCGCCCATTGCCAGAATAAAAGGTACTGTAACAGGGCCGGTAGTTACCCCTCCCGAGTCAAAGCCAACGGGAATAAAAGTATTGGGAGTAAAAAACGCCAGAGCAAAGGCAACGATGTAAAGAATGACAAGCAGAACTGAAAGCCGGATTTTCATCAGCGGGCGGAGCATTCCAATAACCAGAAAGATTGCCACCCCTATTGACACGGTAATTATCAAAATATGCGCCGGAATGGAAGGCGTCTGGCTTCCCAGTACCTGTAAATCCGGTTCCGCTATGGAAATAATAAAACCAATTACCAAAGTAACAGGAATAATTAAGAGCAGTTTGGAGTGTTTTGTAAGCTCTACCCCGACGCCCTCTCCCATTGGCATCATTGCCATATCCGCCCCAAGGGTAAAAAAGCCCATTCCCGTTATTAAAAGCGCCGCCCCCGCCAGAAACATTAAAACAGTTCCGGACGGTATCGGAGCCAGAATTACGCTAACAATCAACACAATGGCGGTTATGGGGAGAACGGAACTAAAGGCTTCCATTATTTTTTCTTTTAGTATTTTGTTCATTGCGCCGCCCTGGGTTGTTTATTTATTTTCCTAGTATAAAACATTTCGCCAATAAAACAATGGGTAGCTGTTAATTTTATAGCTTGTATAGTATAATAATGATAAATAGGGGGCGAATATGGCTGATAAGAAAACAGATAAAGAAGGCCGCTTGATAGGAGTCGTAATTCCGGTTGGCGCCCTCCGAACCGAGAAAAGCATCGGCGTGGGAGAATTTTCCGATCTTGCGGAATTCGGCGCGCTCTGCGTAAAAATGGGTGTCGGTCTTATCCAGCTTCTTCCCGTTAACGATACGGGCTCTCAGTGTTCTCCCTATTTCGCCCTTACCGCTTTTGCCCTGCACCCCCTGTACATCCGTATCGGGGATTTGCCCGAGTCAGACGGCTACGAAACCGCTATCCAGGCAATAAAAGAAAAACACTTTAACGCCGTCCGCTTTTCGCATGAAGCAGTTTACAGGGATAAAATGGCTCTTTTGAGAACCATATATGAAGCCAATAAAGAGAAAATCGCCGCATCATCTACGTTAAAAACCTGGATAGAGGCGAACCCCTGGGTTAAGCCCTATGCGGTGTTTCGGCGGATAAAAGATGCCAACGCGGAAAAAAGCTGGGTGGAATGGAATATTCCGGACGCGTCCGTGGCTCGCACTTCCGCGTTACGGATAAACGAGCTTTGGAAGGATCCTTCCCTGATAGGCGAGCACCTTTTCTGGGCATGGATCCAGATGGCGCTGGACACCCAGTTTTCCGCCGCAGTCGCAAGCCTCGCGGGCCTTGGCATAAAGCTGCTGGGAGACCTTCCCATTTTAATGAACGAAGACTCCTGCGATGTATGGGCCCACCAGAAAATCTTTAACCTTCATCTATCCGCCGGAGCGCCGCCGGATATGTACAGCCCGGAAGGGCAAAACTGGGGCTTCCCCATTTACGACTGGAAGGCGCAGACAAAAGACAACTATGCCTGGTGGAAAGAACGCCTTAAAGCGGCGGAAAAATATTTTCAGGCTTACAGAATCGATCATGTGCTGGGATTTTTCAGGATATGGGCTTCCAGGCGCGAGGACAAATCCGCCCTTATGGGCAGGTTTGTTCCTTCCATACCGATTACAGCGAAGGATTTTGAAGAGCTCAAGTTTGACTCCGGCAGAATTCGCTGGGTATGCGAGCCGCACATTCAAACAGGCGAAATTTGGGACGCCGTAAAAGAAGGCTGGAACGGCAGCGAAGGCGAGTTAAACGACGCGGTACAAAAAGTGTTTGAGACCGCCCTTAACAGAATTGGCAACGAAGAGCTATGGCTTTTCAAGGAAAATATCCGGGGAGAAAAAGACATCCTTGCCCTTGATGTTCATCCAGGGGCAAAAACATTCCTTCTGAAATCATGGGAGAACCGCGTCTTTTTTGAGTATGAGAAGGGCGAATATTTTCCGGTGTGGAATTACGCAAGAAGCAGGGCTTACGCTTCACTTTCCGGGGAAGAAAAAGAGCTCATTAAAGCCCTTCTGGAAAAGCACCGTTTGGATTCCGAGAAGGTTTGGGAAGTCGAGGGCAAAAAGCTCCTGTCGGTTTTGACTTCATCTACATCAATGCTGCCCTGCGCGGAGGACCTGGGAGCCGTTCCACCCTGTGTGCCAAAAGTGCTGACGCAGCTCAACATACTCGGCCTTAGAGTAGTACGCTGGCACCGCGAATGGGCCAAAGAAGGGCAGCCGTATATCCCCTTCGAGGACTACCCTGAGCTTTCGATATGTACCCCGGCGGTCCATGACAGCTCCTGCCTGAGGGAATGGTGGGACAGGGAAGCTGATCAGAAGTTATTCGCCGGTTTTTTGGGCATCCCATCTCTGCCAAAGGTTTACAATCCCGGTACAGCCCGCATTATTCTTACCAAAATCGCCTCGGCAGCTTCCAGGTTCAGGGTTTTTCAGGTACAGGATCTATTGCACCTTTCCAACCGCTGGTATGCCGCCGACGCCGCGGCCGAACGGATAAACGTGCCCGGCACCGACAACACCTTTAACTGGACTTACCGCCTGCCCGCGACCATAAGCGAGCTGGCAAAGGACGAGGCTCTTATCAGGGCTGTGTCAGAACTTGCTGCAGTGAAACCCGCGGTACAAAAGAAAGCTAAAAAGTAATTTGAATTATCTCCGCATTTTTAGGTTTTTCTAATAACGTAAATTCCATTTTTTATAAAAAACAATAAAAAATAATTGCAATTGAATCCTCCAAAAAATAATCTTGGTCTTACATTTAGCTTTACATTTCTTCCCATTGCACAGGAGGGTTCAAATGAAAATCGGTTTTAAACTCACTGTAATTATGTTTGTGTTGAGCCTTTTCAGCATAGGCACGATTAGCATCGTTCTGCTTGCCCGCTCCCGCTCTACCATTTCTGACCTAACGAAAAAATACGCCACCACCATCGCAAATGAATCCTCCGCCGAAATTTCCAAATTTCTTGAAACTTACTGGTCTACCGCGGAGACAGTTTCGCAGGTAATGAAACAATACCAATCAATGATTGTCGCCAACAGGAGGAGATTCTTTAATATCATACTCCGCGGGCTGCTGGAAGAAAACCCGGAGCTTATCGGCACCTGGACCATCTGGGAACCGGATACCCTTGAAGGAAATGACAGGGAATATATTGGCACTGATGGAACCAATCCAGATGGCCGCTTTGCTCCTTATTGGTATAGAACGAGCGGAGGGCTCCGGATGATGTCCCTGGTTGATTTTGATAAAGGGGCGGCGGGGGATTGTTATTTCCTTGCCAGAGATTCAGGAAGGATAACGGTTCTTGATCCTTACGAGTATGATGTGGACGGAAAAACTATATTGATGACCACAATCGCCGCTCCCATTCGCGGGTCGGATGGAAGGGTTAAGGGAGTTGTGGGCATTGACATCGAATTAGACATGATTCAGGAAATTTCCCAAAGCGCAAAACCTTATCCCGATTCCGTTACCGCGGTATTCAGCAACAACGGAACCGTTACCGCTCACTTTGATACCAGGCGTATCGGTGAATATATGGAAACAGAACGTGATATGGCAGGGCCGTATTTAAATGACTTTATTAAAGCTGTAAAAACCGGAAGGTTTTTTAACTTTACCAATTATGTTGAGGAAATCAAAGAAGACATGGAAATTTTTATTGTTCCTGTCAATATTGGGACATCTACCACTCCATGGAGTTACGCGGTAGGAGTCACTACAAAAACGGTAATGGCTCCCGTGAGTGAAATGCTGTTCATAACTATAGTGATCAGCGCAATTGTACTTGCCTTGGCAACTGTTGCGGCAATAGTCCTGTCTCAAACCATCAGCAAACCCATTGTAAAGGTAACAGACACACTAAGGGATATTTCAGAGGGTGAAGGCGACCTGACCCGTGTTATTGCAGCCGGCTCGAAAGATGAAATCGGCGACCTGGCCCGTTTCTTCAACCAGACTTTGGCAAAAATAAAAAACCTCGTGTTAAACATAAAAAATGAGGCTGTCAAACTGTCGGAAATTGGCGCGAATCTTTCCTCCAACATGACGGAGACCGCCGCCGCGGTAAACGAAATTACCGCCAACATTCAGAACATAAAAGGGCAGGTGATAAACCAAAGCGCCAGCCTGACCGAAACAAACGCGACCATGAAACAGGTTGTCGCGAATATCAACAAACTCAACAACCATATTGAGGATCAGAGCAATACCGTAACCCAGGCTTCATCAGCCATTGAAGAGATAGTGGCAAATATCAATTCGGTAACCTCCACACTTGTCAACAACGCGGACAATGTTAAGGAATTGCGGCAAGCTTCGGAAATCGGGCGACTGGGCTTGCAGAATGTCGCGACGGATATTCAGGAAATTGCCCGCGATTCGGAGGGGCTTCTGGAAATTAACTCGGTAATGAACAATATCGCCAGCCAGACAAATTTATTGTCGATGAACGCCGCGATTGAAGCGGCCCACGCGGGCGAGGCGGGCATGGGTTTTGCCGTAGTTGCCAACGAGATCCGTAAACTTGCCGAATCATCAAGCGTACAATCCAGAACCATTGGCAATGTGTTAAAAAAGATAAAGGGCTCCATCGACAAAATGACCAAATCCACCGAAAGCGTGCTTACCAAGTTCGCGGCAATTGACTCAGAAGTAAAAATCGTTGCGGAACAGGAAGAAAACATAAGGAAAGCGATGCAGGAACAGGGAGCAGGCAGCAAGCAGCTCCTTGAAAGCGCGAATAACCTGAACAACATTACCAGGCAGGTAAAAACCGGTTCCGGGGAGATGCTTAACGGCTCAAAGGAAGTCATTCAGGAAAGCCAGAATCTGGAAAAAATAAGTATGGAGATAACCGGGGGTATGAACGAAATGGCTTCGGGCGCGGAACAGATCAACGTAGCGGTAAACCACGTCAACGAGATTAGCGGCAAAACCCGCGAAGGTATTGAAAACCTGCTGCGCGAGGTCTCGCTGTTTAAGGTGGAGTAAAACAAATAACAGATAATAAATAGAGGAGGCTCAACATTCTCTTTGTTATTTTTTATTTGTTATCTGTTATTTAAGAACCCCTCTATCTTTTCCATAAGCTCCCCGTAAGTATCCGCGCAGAACAGATGGGGGTTGTCTTTCCGAATTTTTTCCGGTGCGCGGAACAGACAGCCGGAATCGGCTTCGGCGATCATTGCCAGATCGTTGAAAGAGTCACCAGCCGCGAAAACCTTGAAGTTGAGTGTTTTAAAAGCCGCCACCGCGCACTTTTTGCCACTCGGCTGTCGGAGGGAGTAGCCGGAAACAGAGCCGTCCGCGGCGGTTTCGATGCGGTTGCAGAAAAGCGTGGGATAGCTAAGCTTTGCCATTAGCGGTTTGGCGAATTGCTCAAAAGTGTCCGAGAGAATAATCAATTGTGTTCTCTCGCGCAACGAGCGGACAAAATCCGCCGCGCCCTCAAGGACATCCATCCCCCCTATGGCCTTCTGTATGTCCCCGAGTTTCAAATTGTGTTTTGCCAAAAGATCAATGCGGAAGCGCATAAGCTTATCGTAATCGGGCTCGTCCCTTGTTGTCCTTCTGAATTCGGGAATTCCTGTAGCTTCGGAAAAAGCTATCCAAATTTCGGGAGTCAGAACTCCCTCAAGATCAAGGCATACCAGGCGCAACGGTTTCTCCTTATATGAAAATTCACATACCAGTATAATCGCTTTATGAAATTGTTGAAACTGAATAATCCCTTCGGCGCGCCAATTTACCATGAGGAAACGGTTTCCAGCACTTTCGACCTTGCCCGCAGTCTTGCGGAACAGGGCGAACCGCACGGTACGGTAATCGCCGCGGATTTTCAGCAAGCCGGAAGGGGCAGGCTTAATCGGCCGTGGATCACTGAGCGCGGGAAAAGCCTGATGTTCACGATAATCCTCCGATACGCGGGCGCTTCATCCATACCGAACGCCCTCACACTGAGGACCGGCCTTGCGGTCTCCCTTGCGGTGGAAGACCTCGCGCCCGCTTTAACCGGCGGTTTTGTGCGGATCAAATGGCCCAACGACATAATGATAAACACCCGCAAGGCGGCGGGCATCCTGACCGAAACCGACGGCAAAATTGTTTATATCGGCGTGGGTGTTAATGTAGCCCAAGAGGAATTTCCCGAGGAGTACCGCTCCAAAGCGGGAAGCATAATCCAGTTTTTCCCGACCCTGACCGAAAACGCCCGCCTTGATTTGCTTGAAAAAATCCTCTCGCGGCTTTACGAAGAAATTGAAAACCAGCCAGCTAAAAGCGAGACGTGGCGCGAACGCCTTCTTAACCGGCTCTATAAAAAAGGCGAAACCGTTACTTTTGCTGAAGGCGCTGCCGATTCGGAAAAAATCGTGGAAGGCGTACTCTCCGGCCTTGGCCCCGGAGGCGAACTACTAATAATTCCAAAAGGTGAAGAAAAAGCTCGCTCTTTTATTACCGGCGAACTGCGGGTGTATTAGTGAATCAGTTAAAAAGCCGCGAAAGGCAGCACTCCGTCAATCGTCTGCCGTCCGGTAAGAACCATAATTAGCCGATCAAGCCCCATAGCCACGCCTGAACACTCGGGAAACGGCTCGTTTTTATCAGAGAATAATTTCCAATAGTCATCATCCACCTTATGGGGCACAAGCGCGTTCTTTTCTTTAACGGCCTCTTCGCTATTAAAAAAAGCGTGGACTTTTTCGGCGTCGGTTTCTTCCGAATAACAGTTGGCAAGTTCTATTCCCCGGGCATAAAGTTCCCAGCGCTCAACGGTCTTCCCGTCGGTATTTCCGCCGGTATTTCCGCCGGTACTTCCGCCGGTACTTCCGCCGGTACTTCCGCCGGTACTTCCGCCGGTACTTCCGCCGCTTCCTTTTTTCGCGAGGCAGGGGACAAAAGCCGGGTAATCGATAAGGGCAACGGAACGCTCAAGTTTCAGGTTTGGTTCTACAGCGTGGATAAAGATAAGGTCGTAGAGTTCGGGAACAGAAAGCCCTGGCGGCGGGCAAAGGCCCAGCCTCCGCGCCTCTTCTTCCATTGCCAGTGAGGACTCCGCGGCCTTGTAAAGATCGAAGCCGGCCCAGCGGTTAAAGGCTTCTTCCATAGTGATCTTGATGAAGGGAGGAGAAAGCTCATTGCACCTTTTTTCATCCTTTTGTGAAGCATCAAGGAGACAAGCGAAAAGCTCTTCGGTTAGTTCGAGCGAGTCCATGTAATCCGCCCGCATGGTGTAATACTCCAGCATCGTGAACTCGGGGCTGTGCCAGCGGCCTGTGGACTCCCCATTTCTAAAAGACTTGCAGATCTGGTAAAGGTTTACTCGATGCCGCGCGATAAGGCGCTTCATCCAAATTTCTGGAGAGGGTACAAGCCAGCAGGGCTTATCCGGCATAAGGCTTCCCTTTGGGGAAAGCAGATCTGTCCGGAAAACTTCAAGGCATGATTCGGGAATCAAGTCGGGTGAAAGAAGCGGGGTGTCCGTTTCCAGGTAATCGCGGCTGTCAAAAAAAGAACGTACCTGTTTTATGATTCCTGAACGCTCGCGCAGTAATTCAATGTCCATTAAAGGCAACCTTGTTTTCTCGTTAAGGGAATAATCTCTTCACTCCCTCTTTCCATTTTCTGCCGCGGTCAAATTCGTTTAAGAACATACCGAAGCTGGCGCAGCCGGGCGAAAGCACCACGGCGTCGCCGGGAGATGCCGCTTCCGCGGCTGCCTTTATTGCCGCATCAAGGGAATCGAAGGGGCCGCTGTACTTTACGCCGCCTGAATCCAGAAGGGTTTTTATTTTTTCGCTTCCAGTTCCGGCAAGGAGGATGATGGCTTTTGCTTTTCCCGCCGCCAGAGCCAGCGGCGTAAAGTCCAGCTCTTTGTCGGTACCTCCGGTTACCAAAACCGGCGGCTTTTCGAAGGCGTTTAAGGCGGCGGCGGCAGCTTCGGGGATCGTAGCCGCGCTGTCGTTGTAAAACTTTATCCCGCCGGAATCGTGGAAAAACTCAAGCCTGTGCTCAATGCCGGGGAAGCGCCCAAGGCTTTCCCTGATAATATCCGCATCAAGCCCCAGATCCAGAAGGGCAAGGGCAGCGATAAGCAGGTTTTGCTTCTGGTGAAAACCCGGGATAAGCGGCCTGGCCGGGACAAGCTCCACAACGCGGCCAGCGTCAGCCTCTTTGCCGGGGATTTTCCAAAGCCTGGCAAGGCCGGGGCCCAGCGGATCGGGGATCCAGCCGCCGGTCAAGTTTTTGCCAGGGGGCTTCGCGGAATAAGGAACAGGTCTTCCCCGGCTTTCGCGCAGGAAGCTCTGTCCCCACTCGTCATCGGCGGCAACTGTAACGTCATTTTCGTCCTGATCGCGGTAGATGAGCCGCTTGTCGTTCACGTAGGCTTCCATGCTGCCGTATTTGTCCTGATGATCCCTCATTATTGCTGTAAGAACAGCCGCCCTTGGCTTCAATAAGCCGCGCCCACGCAGATCTCCCAACTGCCAGCTGGAAAGCTCCAGAACAACGTCGTCGTTTTCGCCCAGTTCGTCAAGAAAGCCAAGCGGCGAGATGGTGATGTTTCCCCCCAACCAGGCTTTTCCATGCGGACGGTTTTCGTTCAGCGACCAATGAATGGCTGAGGATGTAGTCGATTTACCCTTGGAGCCGGTTACAGCAGTCAGCCTGGCCGGGCAGGCGGCAAGAAAAAGGGAAATGTCCGTTTCTATCCTTTTTGCGGCTTGCAGATAAGGCGAATCGGGCCTGACCGCGGGATTTTTTACCACAAAATCGGCGTCCCGAAAATCTTCGATCTCGTGCTTTTCCAAAACATAACGGATAGGCAGACCTTTTAGCTTTTCCATGGTAGGCTCCAGGGTCTTTTCGTCCCTAAGATCCGTCACGGTAACTAAGGCGCCCTTTCCCGCAAGATACCTGGCGGATTCCAGCCCGCCCCCATGGAGCCCCAGGCCCATGACAAGGACCTTCATCCCGGAAAAATTGTTTTCCATATAAACCTTGTTTTATAAACCTTGTTTTTTGGCGGAATTGGCTTCATAATTGATAATACCAGAAAAGGGATGTGGAAAAAAGCATGAATTTTCGCGGGTTTTTGTATGCCGCAAACTGAAATTACTGAAGCTGTCCCCGCATTGGATGAATCCGGCAGGCCGCTCAATTTTGGCTGGGCCAGATCGAGGTGTTTTTCTTACGATCACGGCCTGATTCGCTCTCCGCGCAGAAGAATAAGCGAAGGCGATCGTTATGCGCTGATTTCGCCTACCCACGAGGTTCTTTTTGAAATTCTGGATGACGGCTACCTCGGCTACCTTTTTATTTCAGTAGTTAGTTTAAGGGATAAAAAAACCTCAACACAAACCCTTATAACGCCTTTTTCCCTCGGTTGTTTTGATCTTCCCGGTGACAGTGAATCGCCCTCAATCAAGTTCCGGCACAAAAACGCTTTTGTCAACTTCGCGGCTATGGTCGGAGGGGTAAGGATAATAAAAGTTGACATTCCTGATTTTAGCCACCGCTCCAGTTTGAGGGGAGAGGTCGTCCTGTCTCCTCCTGAGGGGGCGGAATCACTTTACACACACATGCCCTGGAGGGGAAAGGGGCAGGCTTTTTCACTGTTAAGGCGTTCTCCCTGGTTTTACGCCGAGGGGGTAATCCAATTTGGCCCCGCGAAGCTTGTTTTTACCCGCGGGAACGGCTGGGGGATTT
>Ga0268262_10005569_pt1 | contig 12432 bp, 8 predicted proteins | sample TergutNc150P3_FD_190354 | JGI IMG/M metagenome (GOLD analysis project Ga0268262, IMG submission 190354) | Nasutitermes corniger P3 segment gut microbial community from laboratory colony in Florida, USA - Nc150 P3 (SPAdes) (version 2) | ecosystem: Host-associated > Arthropoda: Insects > Digestive... | reverse complement strand
GTCCCTGGAAATTATCCGTTTGTTTTAATCTCGCCATAATGGGGTTATTATACCACGGTTTATTGTTTTTGTGCTAATTTTTTTTGCTTTGTTAGCTGATATTTATATATTTTCGACAACTTCGTTATGTGCTGGTTTGGCTGCTTTTATAAATATAAATTAATTACTTCCCACCAAAAAATTTAATTACTTCCCAAATAGCGATAAGATCTATATCTAAACCCAAATAAAAATCATTTCTTACATCTGTAATTCTATAACCAAATTCAACTCCAAGATATTTTACAACCATATGGTCTTCCTCAGAAATAATTTTAGTGTAATCCCCCTTAGAAACGAGTCCAACACGAATACCGAGAGTATTAGTAATTTTACTCCAGTCTAAACCATTATCAGTTAGATACATATAGTTAATTCTATTAAATGGTCCAAATTGTAATATTCCAAAATCAATTATATTCCAATACAAATTTAGATTAAAAAAATTCCACCCTTTACTATCAGAACTATACATTTCTTTACTATCAGAACTATACAAATTACGACTAGTCCAAAATCTTGCTGGGCTAAATTCAAATCCTATTCTTGTATTTATATGTTCAAGTGCAATTCCTATTATATCAAAAGAGAATGCAAAACCGGTATCTTCAAATTCAGGACTACCACCTGTAACCCCAAATTTAATATTAGGAAACCCTCCCCACCTTGCTGATAAAGCAAAATTTTCATCGGCATTAATGACATTTGGGGCAAGAAATAAAATTATAGCGATTATTACTGCAATTCTTTTCATAAAACCCTCCTAAAAATAATAAATATCCATATTGTATATTTATACTATTATTATAAACCATTAAATCAAAAAAACAAAATAAAATTTACCCTAAATTTTTAACTATATCTCCGTAAATTTTATAGATATACTTATTTTAGCGCATGTCCAAAAATTTGTTGTGCTGAACGTGTTACTAAATGTTTGTTCTCCCCGACGCCGCTGATTTGTATTTTTCGTATGCTTTGTGATAAAATATACAATGGAGGATTTCTTGAAAACTAAATTAATTCTTATCCTTACTGCGCTTTTTGCCGCCTGTAGCAGCAATAGCAGTAACAATACAACCGAATCAAATCAAATTGATTATTCGGAAACAAGTGCCGTAGAAGCGGCCGTCCGCTCCGCGCCTTTTTCCAAAGGCGTAAATTTTTCAGATTGGTTTGAATCGAATAACGCGGGGGGTATTCCTTTTACAAAGTATACCGAACAGGATTTTATTGACGTTAAAAGCCTTGGAGCGGATGTTATAAGGCTGCCCGTTAAAATGCACAGTATGACGGGCGGCGCTCCCAATTATACCCTTGATCCGCTTTTGGTTAAATTTTTAAAAATAGCGGTGGATTGGGCGGAGAAACACGAAATATACATCATTATTGACAACCATTCATTTGATCCGGTGCTTTCTACAAGCGCGGATATAGATAGGATTTTAATTCCCGTTTGGGAACAGGTTGCGCGTCTTTTTAAGGATCGCGGCAAATTCGTGTTATATGAAATTTTAAACGAACCTCATGGCGTCAATGACGCGCGGTGGGGAGAAATTCAAGGGAAGACGATTGAAGCGATACGGCGTATAGATAATAAACATTTAATTATTGTGGGAGGAACTGATTATAATTCGATAAAAAAACTTGCCGCTATTCCAAAATATACGGATGCAAATTTAATTTATACATTTCATTTTTATGATCCGCATATTTTTACCCATCAGGGGGCGACATGGGGAGAGCCTTCAATGGCTTCGCTTAAAGGCGTTCCATTTCCTTACAAAAGTGAAAAAATGCCCAAAGTTCCCGCCAATTTAAGGGGGACATGGATTGAAGGGGCCATTTCGCGCTATCAGTATGAATCCACCCCCTCCGCGCTTTACGCGTCGTTAAATAGGGTAGTCGCTTTTTCCAAGGAAAGGGACGTTCCGGTATTCTGCGGCGAGTTTGGGGTATTTATACCTAACAGCCCAAAAGAAGATCGCGTAACATGGTATAAGGTGGTTTCAGACGCTCTTGATAAAAGAAATATCTCCAGGGCAAGCTGGGATTATTACGGCGGTTTTGGAGTTTTTAATGTAAATAAAGGAAGTTTTAATCATGACCTGAATGTGGAAGTGGTACGCGCCATAGGCTTTAATCCCCCCGCTCAGATTGGACGTACGGAACAACCTTTAAATAACGGTTTTGTTATTTATGACGATTATCCAAATAATAAATATGTATCGGCAGGTTTCTGGGGGGACGGGGTGGATTTCAGCATGTATGACTCAAATTCGGCGCAGGGGGAATTTGCAATCCGCTGGGGAAACGCGTCGCAGTACGATGTGTTTTATTTTGAAATTGCCCAATCTATAAAGGATTTCAGTTTAATTGTTAAAGACGGTTTTTATTTGGAGTTTAAGGCGCGGACGCAAAGTTCCGTCAATTTTGACGTGCGTTTTTTAAACGGCGAGGACCCCGTTCCGTGGCGAATGCGTTATGTGATAAATAATGAAATACTACCGTCTGACGGGAAATGGCACACCGTAAAAATCCCCCTTGCCCAAATGAAAGAACATGGGGCATGGGTTAGCGCTACGCAAAAATGGCTTTCACCGGAAGGAAAATTTTCATGGAAAGACGTGCAAAGACTGGAGTTTGTCAGTGAATACGGCGACATGAAAGGTGTTTCTATTTGGTTTGATGATATAAAAATATCAAATTAAATAAAATCAAAAAATATTTTTACCACAAACCACACGAACCAACACGAACAGCAACGAGATGGGACTAAAAGTTCGTGGTGTTCGTGTGGTTTGTGGTAGAAATTCTTTATATTATACATTAAAGATTAACTGAGTACTGAGTGGTTAGCCCATTCTATCGCCCGCTGCCTGAGTTCCTGCGCCGTTTTAAAACACAGTTTTTTCTTTATATGTTCCTTGTGAGTGTCAATTGTTTTGTTGCTTAATTTTAACTTGGCCGCAATCTCATAAGTGCCTAATCCTTTGGCAACAAGTGAAAAAACCTGTAATTCGCGGTTGGAAAGTTTTTGCATGGAAGTGGTCCAGTCTTCCTTTATTTCATTGTCCATGTTTTCCGCATCTGAGTGAAATATCCTCTCCCTTTCATTTCCGCTTAAATATATTTTTTTATTCAAGACCGTATTTATCGCTTCCATTATAGTGTCCTCTGATTTTGTTTTTAAAACATATCCTCTGGCTCCAAGACGAAGAATTCTTTCAGAGTAAAGACGCTCGTCAAATATTGAAATGATTAAAATCACGGATTCAGTACTTATGGACTTCAATCTTTGAATAAAATCCAACCCATTTTCCTTGCCAAGGCGGATTTCCATCAGTATCAAAGTTGGTCTTTCCCTTTCGGCTATTTTTAACGCGTCGGAATAATTATCGGCCGTGCCGATAATATTAATATTGGCAATCTTCTCAAGAAGAGATGAAAGCCCCACAATAAAAAGCGGATGATTATCAATAATAAGCACCTTAATATTTCCTGTTTTTGACATAAAGGTATACTAACATATCTTTCTGATATAGGCTATAGTGAATAAATTCTATATTTTATATTATCTTTTGATTATTCCGCTTAATTTAATTATTATGTATTTTTATGACTTTTTAATTTAAATATGATAAAGTATCATAAAGTTGAAGGTTATAAATGATAAAACGTCGTTACGCTTCAAGGTAAAGTGAGTTAAAAATGAAAATGACCATGCGCTGGTTCGGGCCTGGCTATGATCCCGTAACTTTGGACAAGATACGGCAGGTGCCGGGCATTAGCGGAGTTATTACCACCCTGTACGGAGTTCCGCCCGGAGTGGAATGGAAAAAAGAGGAACTTTTCGCGCTAAAAAAACAAGTTGAGGATTATGGGCTTGTTATCGCGGGAATAGAAAGCGTCAATGTTCATGACGAGATTAAAACCGCCGGCAAGGAGCGCGATAAATATATAGAAAAATATATTAACACGTTAAAAATAATCGCTCAGGCCGATATACATCTTGTCTGTTATAACTTCATGGCGGTCTTTGACTGGACGAGATCCGATTTGGCAAAGCCCCGTCCCGACGGCGCTTTTGTGATGGCGTATCAGCAGGAACTAATTGATAAAGTTAATCCCGAAAATATGTTTGACGTAATGAGCGAAAAGGCGCGGGGGCATTTGCTTCCCGGCTGGGAACCGCAAAGAATGGCGGATATACGCAAATTATTTGAACTTTACCGTAATATTAACGAAGACGCGTTATTTGAAAATTTAACATATTTCCTTAAAGCGATTTTGCCAACCTGCGAACAATACGGTATAAAAATGGCGATTCATCCTGATGATCCGTCATGGTCGGTATTCGGTCTTCCGCGAATAATGAAAAACAAAGAAGACCTTTTACGTCTTGTTAAAGCGGTAGACAATCCATGCAACGGTATAACGCTTTGTACGGGAAGTTTGGGAAGCAGTCCAGCCAATGATATTCCCGCCATTATACATGGCTTAAAAGGCCGCATCCATTTTGCCCATGTCCGTAATGTCAAACATAACGCCCCCGGTGACTTTGAAGAATCCGCCCATCTTTCATGCGACGGCTCATTGGACATGTACGCCATCATGAAAGCGTTATATGACACGGGCTTTGACGGCCCGATAAGGCCCGATCACGGAAGAACTATCTGGGGTGAAGTTTCCATGCCCGGATACGGATTATTCGACCGCGCCATAGGATTAAGTTATTTATCGGGACTTTTAGAGGCGATTCAAAAGAATTCTACCACGAACCACACGAACCAACACTAATATGGGAAAAAATAAAACCACGAAGGACACGGAGTTACACGGAGGGGAAGAGAAGATTTTCGTACTAAAACTCCGTGAAACTCTGTGTACTCCGTGGTTAAATTCTTGTATAATATCCATATGAAAATAAATAAAAATTTTAAACGACTCCCAATAATTTTATGCTCGTTATTACTGGCATTTTTTATCATTACTTGTCTTTCCACGTCGAATTACGCAGGTTTAGGCAATGGCGCTGATGTTATACCGCTTACAAGCAGGGCTTTAACCGGGAAACTTCCCAACGGATTACGTTATTATATATTGGAAAACTCCCTGCCTGAAAACATGGCGCAGCTCGCCCTTGTTGTAAACGCCGGGTCAGTTTTGGAAAGGGAAGATCAAAGGGGGTTGGCGCATTTTGTCGAGCATTTGTGTTTTAATGGTACTAAACGTTTTCCAAATAACGCGATTATTGATTATTTTAGATCATTGGGTATGCGCTTTGGCGGGGACTCCAACGCTTATACGTCCTATGACGAGACTGTTTACCACTTTGATATTCCCGTTGAGAAAACAGACGGAGTAAAACGCATACCCGACAAGGCGTTAGCTGTTCTTGATGATTGGACTTATGCGGTGACTTTTTTAAGTGAAGACGTAAAAAGTGAAAGCCGTGTTGTTCTTGAAGAATTGCGGTCAAGGTCTGACGCGATGGACAGGGTGCGTAAAAAACTCTTTCCCATTCTTTTCGCCGGCAGCGCATATGCCGAGCGTCAGCCTATAGGGCTTGCGGAAATTATCGAGAACGCCACATCTGAAAATGTAAGGGAGTTTTATGAGCGCTGGTATACAAGCGATAATATGGCCCTTGTTTTTGTGGGTGATTTTGACGGGAAAAAACTGGAAGCGCAGTTGGCGCAAAAATTTACCATGCCCTCCGCAAGTAAGAGCGTAAACCGTCCGCTTCTTGAACTTCCGCCCCCAAAGAACGGTAATTTTAAAATTGAAATAATTACGGACACAGAGCTAACATCCGCCAACTTTTTGATCTATTACAAAATGAAAAAAGGAGCGCAAAGAGGAACGCTTGGCTCTTACAGGGAATTTGTAATTAATTATTTAATTGATTATATGCTCTCCCTGCGTTTTGAGGACGCGCACTCCGATCCCCAGTCGTCCGCCAACGAATCGTGGGGCGGCGTTTGGCGGTGGTCTTCTAACGCGCGTTTTTATTCAATGGGGACCGAGCCTAAAACGGGCAGGGTGCAAGACGCGCTTAGGGAACTTTTACAGGCGAAGGAATCCATTATTAGGTTTGGATTTACGGAGATCGAGCTTAACCTTGCAAAAATGGATATTGTTTCATACATGGAAAAATTGGTATCTGAAAAGGACAGAACGGAAACCCGTAAATTTGTCAGAGGGTTTACCAATCATTTCTTATACGGCGAGGATATGGCGGATGTTGAATGGGAAGCGGATGCGGTAAACGCCCTGCTTCCTGGTATCGGCTTAAAAGATGTTTTACAGGCGGCGAGAAATTATTTTTCCGCGAATGACATCACCGTTTTCTTAATTGCCCCACAGGCGGAAGCCGAAAATCTTCCTACGGCGGAAAAAATAAAATCAATCTTTAGGGAAACCCAATCCGCTAATATTTCCCGCAAACAGGACAACTTGCTTTCAGGAGATTTAATGGACGGAGTTCCAATCGCCGGGGAAATAACCTCCGAAAGTGTTGATTCGGGAACAGGGGCGCATATTATTACTTTGTCAAACGGAGCAAAGGTAATTTTTAAAGAAACAAAAAATAAAAACAATGAGATTGTACTTTACACGATGGCAAAGGGAGGAAAAATTAACGCTACTGAAAAAACAATTGTCTCCGTCAGTCTTCTTTCCGAAATGATAAACGTATCGGGTCTTGGTCCGTATTCAAGAAGTGAGCTCTCAAGAAAACTTGCAGGGAAGCAGGTGTCAGCATCTTTCTGGGATGCGAATTATTACCGTGGTTTTCAGGGGTCGTCTACAACAGCCGATTTAAAAACGCTTTTTCAGATGATACATCTTTTCTTTACGCAACCTAGATTGGACGAAAGGGCAATTTCCGCAATGCTTGATCAATACAGAACGGAACTTGCCCATCAAAAAGAAGATCCGGAAATAGTATTCTGGGATGAAGTAAAAAAAATAATATCTAATAACAATCCTCTTTTTAAACCGCTTGAATTTGATGATATTGCCAAAGTTTCCATAAAAGACGCGGATGATTTTTTAAAACAGTGTATTAATCCGGGCGATTATACTTTTGTGTTTACAGGTAACGTGAATCTTAACGTCATACGCGAACTATCTGCCGCCTACATCGGTTCCATACCCGTTTCTCAGTCGATGAACAAGTGGAATAATCCCGGATTAAAGCGCCCTGCCGAAGGAAGAAGAACAATTTATAAGGGAAAAGATGATAAGAGTATGGTTTATCTTAGCTGGATTGTAAACGGAGCGGCGGATTTCAGCGAACAGAGAAATCAAACCGCCATGCTTTTATCCGAATACCTTGAGATAATTTTAAATGATGAAATCCGCGAAAAGATGGGCGGAGTATATTCTATTTCCGCGGAAGCGGATGTCGCTACGATTCCAAACGGCAAATACAGCATAAGCGTGTATTTTGTGTGTAATCCTTCCCGCACTGATGAATTAATTAATGCGGTAAGCGATATTTTAACGGGTCTTACAAAGTGGCCCCTTAATCAGGATACCTTTAACAAATCAAAAGAAGCTTTGTTAAAAGGACATGAAAGGGCGCTTCAAAGAAATTTGCATATAGCGCAGAGTTACGCAAATTCATCGGTTCTTTACAACACGCCCCTTTCAAGACTTAACTCAAGACCGGAAGCGATAAAAGCGGTTACCATTCAAAGCGTTCAAGCTCTCTGCAAGGAGATACTAGTCTCAGGACCGGTGCAGGTTGTTTTGTTTCCTGAGAAGCGGTAAAGATAATGAGCAGTGAGCAGTGAGCAGTGAGCAGTGAGCAGTGAGCAGTGAGCAGTGAGCAGTGAGCAATGAGCAATGAGCAATGAGCGAGGTTTATACGCTGGGCGTGGAGCTATTTTGATTAATTTACGAACAACGACATTGCTCACTGCTAATTGCTAATTGCTCATTGTTAATTGTCTCTTGTCGTTATTTACAAAAATTCGTATAATGTAAACAGGTTAAATTATGGGAAAGACATTGACTCAAAAAATTTTCGAGACTCACACGGTTGATCGGCCTTTTGAAGACGTTTTTGTGCTGAGGCTTGACAGGGTATTTTGTCATGAGATTACAACGCCGTCGGCGATAAACGATCTAGTTTCAAAAAAACTCGACAAAGTTTTTGATCCGACGAAAATTAAGGCGGTGATAGATCATGTGACTCCGGCAAAGGATTCGCAAACAGCACTGCAGGGGAAAATTCTGCGGGACTGGGCGCGACGGCACAACATAAAAGATTTTTTTGACATTGGCCGTAACGGAGTATGCCACGCTATTTTTCCTGAAAAGGGATTTGTCCGCCCTGGCTTTACGGTAATCATGGGCGACAGCCACACCTGTACCCACGGGGCATTTGGCGCTTTTGCCGCGGGTGTTGGAACTACGGATCTTGAGGTGGGGATACTGAAAGGCGTTTGCGCTTTCAGAAAGCCTGAAACTATAAGGATCAATCTGCTTGGAGAATTGCCGGGGGGCGTTTGCGCGAAAGACGTAATCCTTGCCGTTATCGCAAAAATAGGCGTTTCAGGCGCGTCTGGAAAAGTTATGGAACTGAGGGGGCCTGTAATTTCTTCCATTAGTATGGAAGGCAGATTGACGATTTGCAATATGGCGATAGAAGCGGGGGCGACAAGCGGCGTATGTATGCCGGATATGACTACGGTAAATTATTTGTGGCCGTTTATCGGTCCTGACGGAGATAAAACTTATTCAAGTAAAGAAGAAGCGCTTGCCGATTTTTCAAAATGGACAAGTGATGACGATGCGGAGTATTCGGGCGTTGTCGATATTGACTGTTCAAAACTGGAGCCGCTTGCGACGGTTGGCTACAAGCCGGATGAAGTGAAAACGATAAGGGAGCTTGCCGGAACAAAAATTGATCAAGTGTACATCGGCTCTTGCACCAATGGCAGGATCGAAGACCTTCGCGCCGCCGCCTCGGTACTTCACGGAAAAAAAATTGCCGATACAGTACGCGCGATTATTTCACCGGCTACGACGGACATTTACGCGCAGGCGCTCAAAGAGGGACTGATACAAATTTTTCTTGACAGCGGCTGTTGCGTGACAAACGCCACATGCGGCGCGTGTCTTGGAATGTCCAACGGCGTACTTGCGGAAAGGGAAGTTTGCGCTTCCACGACAAACCGCAATTTTTACGGACGCATGGGTAAGGGCGGCATGGTTCACCTCATGAGTCCATCATCGGCGGCTGCTTCCGCTATTGCTGGATCTATTACGGCAGGAGGGCAGTCATGAAAAATTTTGGCGGAGAAGTTTTATTTCTTAACCGCGGTGATATTAATACCGATGAAATTATCCCCGCGAAATATTTAACCGAGGACACGAGAATTGCGTTAAAGCCCCATCTTCTGGAAGATTTAAAATTAAAGGGCTTTGATCCAAGCAAAGATATTACCGGAAAGGGAGCGGTACTGGCGCGGGCAAACTTTGGATGCGGCTCGTCACGTGAGCACGCTCCATGGGCGTTTGAAGTAAACGGCATCAACATCGTTATCGCTGAAAGTTTTGCCCGTATCTTCCGTCAGAATATGTACAACTGCGGCATGATCGCCTGTGAAGTTTCCGCAATGACTATAGAAGAGTTGTTCAAAGAATTTGCAAACGAAAAAACAACATTGACAGTTGATACGGACAAGGGAAACTTGAGTTTTAAAGCGGGAGGAAAAGAAAAAACAGTTTCTTTCACCCTAAAAAATTTTGAAAAAGCTTTAGTGGAAGCCGGCGGATGGGTCGAATACGCGGCTGAACATTACTGATAAAGAGGAGACAATAATGGCAGACAAAGAAAAGCGGCGCATAAAAATTTTTGACACTACGCTGAGGGACGGGGAGCAGGCTCCCGGCTGCAGTATGAATCTGACGGAAAAAATTGAAGTCGCAAAGCGGCTGGAAAAACTTGGAGTAGATATAATCGAAGCCGGTTTTCCCATATCAAGCCCCGGCGATCTTGAGTCCGTAAAGACTATTGCCGGTATTATTAAAAATTGTTCCGTGGCCGGACTCTGCCGCAGCAGGGAAAGCGACATTGACGCGGCAAAAGAAGCTCTGGCTAAAGCGGCAAACCCGCGTGTTCATGTGTTCCTTGCCACTTCGCCAGTGCACATGGAGTTCAAACTCAAGATGACTCCCGATCAGGTGCTGGAGCAGGCCGTTTCCTCCGTAAAGTACGCGAAAAAATTCTGCAATGACGTTGAGTTTTCCGCAGAAGACGCTTTCAGAAGTGATCCCGATTTTGTCTGCAAAGTTTTCGGCGCGGCAATTGAAGCCGGAGCATTGACTGTAAATTTCCCTGACACTGTGGGATACGCCATGCCGGCAGAATTTGGCGAACGCGTACGCTATATAAAGGAACATACTCCGCACATGGAAAAAGCGGCCCTGTCCGTGCATTGCCACAACGATTTGGGGCTGGCGGTCGCGAACAGTATAGCGGCCGTCGCCAATGGCGCGGATCAGGTTGAGTGTACGATTAACGGAATAGGAGAACGGGCGGGAAACGCGTCTCTGGAAGAATTGGTCATGGGCCTTCGTGTCCGCCACGACTATTTTTCAGCCGACACGGGAATTGACAGCAGTCAGATATACGCGGCAAGCCGTCTTGTGTCACAGGTGACCGGCGTGAAGGTTCAGCCGAACAAGGCCATAGTGGGTGACAACGCATTTGCGCATGAGGCGGGAATTCACCAGCATGGGGTATTGGCGAAGAGGGAAACTTACGAGATAATGACTCCGCAGTCAATAGGTATTCCTCAAAACCGAATGGTTCTGGGCAAACATTCAGGCCGCCATGCTTTTGAAGAGCGTCTTAAAGACTTGGGATTAAATGTTGACGCTCAGGCGTTTGAAAAAATATTTGCCGACTTTAAAGACCTTGCCGACAAAAAGAAAGTGGTCAGCGACCGCGACATTGAAGCCCTGGTAATGGACAGAACGGCTTCCGTTCCCGAAACATGGAAGCTGGATCATTGGGCGGTGAACACGGGCTCTGCATTGGGCGCGGCGGGCGTAATCCGCCTTCAGTATAAAGACGGCGAATTTAAAAAGTTGGTATGCCTTGGCGACGGCCCCATAGACTCAATATTCAAAGCAATCAACGAAATTGTTGGCAAAGAGCCAGAACTTGAGCTTTATGAAATCGGCGCAGTTACAGGCGGCTCCTCTTCGCAGGGTGAAGCAATGGTAAAAATCGCGATGGACGGCCGCCGCTGGAACGGGCGCGGAGTCTCCACAGACGTAATTGAAGCCTCAATAATGGCTTACCTCTCCGCGATTAACGCGATGGAATGGGACTTGTCACAAAGAGAATAGGCCAAAGAGGTTCACACAAAGATCACAAAGGTACAAAGAACACAAAGAGGGAATAAGGGGTTTTTGTCCGATGGCTATATTTGAACTACACGATAAGATAACGAACAAGAACCCCCTGATTCTTCTTTGTGTCCTTTTCTTCCTTTGTGTTCTTTGTGAGAAATCTTCTTTATAATATTTGTTCATCAATAGGTTTGCCTGACGGGACCATGGGGAGGACATTTTCGTCGCGGTCTATGTCGGCTTCGATTAATGCGGCTCTTCCGGCGGATAGTTCTTCTGTGGCGCAGTGGAGCGCTTTTTTGAAAGACTCCCTGTTTCCAGCGCGGAAACCTTTAACGCCGTAGGCTTCGCAGAGTTTTAGGAAGTCGGGATATGCGCCAAGAGTCGTTTCCGAGTAGCGGCTTTCGTAAAAAAAGGTTTGCCATTGCCTTACCATGCCCAGAACTCCGTTATTAAAGACAATTATTAAAAGGGGGATTTTATTGTTGCTTAGTGTCGCCATCTCAGCGCAGTTCATTCTGAAACTGCCGTCCCCCGTAAAAAGAACAACCGGCCTTTTGGGATTTGCCACTTTTGCGCCGCAGGCCGCACCCAGGCCGAAGCCCATCGTTCCAAGTCCGCCGGAGCTGATAAACGTTCTTGGCTTCTCAGCGGGGAAAAATTGCGCGGTCCACATTTGATGTTGCCCCACGTCGGTTACGGCTATTGTTTCAGGGCCAAGCGCTTTCGCGGTCTCTTCTATTATAAAGCGCGGGTGGAGAGCGTTCTTGGCAAATGTAACTTCGTGGGTGTAAGTTTGGGGCAGATGGGTTTTCCATTTTTCAATTTCACCGTTCCATTCCGTTTCAATTCGCGGGGGAAGTTTTGACAACAAAGCTTTAAGGGTGTCCTTTAAATTTCCCACAACGCAGGCGTGTGTTTCAATGTTTTTGCCTATCTCGGCCGGATCAATGTCAAAATGAATCACCTTCGCCGTCTTTGCAAATATATCCGCCTTGCTTGTTACGCGGTCTGAGA
>Ga0268262_10005568_pt1 | contig 12435 bp, 18 predicted proteins | sample TergutNc150P3_FD_190354 | JGI IMG/M metagenome (GOLD analysis project Ga0268262, IMG submission 190354) | Nasutitermes corniger P3 segment gut microbial community from laboratory colony in Florida, USA - Nc150 P3 (SPAdes) (version 2) | ecosystem: Host-associated > Arthropoda: Insects >... | reverse complement strand
CAGGCGAGAAGAACAGCTTGTAGGCATCCGGCAGCCTCGCATACACTTTTTCAAGCACGAATGAGAGCTTCACAGGCCCGTTCCCGGCGCCATAGACCCTCTCTGCGTCAAAAATGAGGCTGGGCAGCATCTGCTCCAGCATGGCCCGGGCTTGCTTCTGTTCACGTGGCGCAACCGTCTTGGCCGCCTCCGGGGCGGGCGTTGCGGCGCGCTTGCCCGGTTTTGCTTTCAGGGCTTCCAGTTCCCCTCGCAGCGCGGCCAACTCCGTTTCCGCCGATTCCCCACCGCCCTTCTCCTTCGCGGCCTTGATCAGCGAACTGAACCCCAGCTCGCCGATGCCCGGCGAGAACAGGAACGCGGCGACCATGGGGTCCAGCGGCCGCCCGACGGCATGGAAATATACCACGACGACCGCGACGGCAACCAGCCACAGCGCTGCGATGACAAGGCACACCTTCATAAAAATACCACTCGTTTTTTTGTTATCCAATCTGTTTCGCTCCTTATTTAAAATAGCCCGCTGATCCCTTGGTCCACCAGGAAATCCCGCTGTTCCCGCGCCACGGTTTCCATGATTTCCAGCGCGGTCGTCATCTCGCCGTTGGATTTCCCGTCCCGCACGGCGATGGCGGTGGCCACGCACAGCTTGGTCAGCGTGCGCTGCGTCTGGATCATGAAGCGCTGGTACTGCTGGACGTCCCGCCGCTGCCGGTCATGCTCCGCCTCCTTGGCCTCGTCTTTTTTCTGGATTTTCCGCTGCAGCCGCCAGACCATGAACCCCATGGCCGTTGTGATCAGCGTCATGAGCAACTGCGCCGCGGAAATATCCCCAAGAATCTTCATCTATTGCTCCACCCTCTCCACGTTTTTTGTGCTGATCCAGCTGTTGATGCCATTGCGGTCCAGCAGCACGCACTGCTCGCCGCCGCGCGTTTCGGCGCGCCCGCCAACCAGCACCTGGTCCACCGTCTTCACCTGGCCTTTCAACCAGCCGGGGATCTTGACGCCACCGGGATAATAATACACCGCGTCGGCCTTGATCCGCACGCTGTCGCCTATTTTCAGCCCCTCCGCGTCCTCTGCCGGGATGGTATCCGGGTATTCAATGTAAGGGCACCGGCCCCAGGTTGTCCACCGCTGGGCGCCCAATGGCCGGTCAGCCACGTTTTTGAAGCCGTAGGACTCGATGACGCGCCCGCCGCCCACGTATACGCCCACATGCCCGTCCATGAATGCCAGCACGCCGGGGATCTCCGGCAAGGTGGCGATGGGCTGCGGGCTGGATACGGCCCGCATGCCGTCCGCGGTCTTGTCGTGCTTCGCGCTGCACCTGATCCTGCCGTCCGGCTGCACCCACAGGTATCCCTTGATGAGCCCGACGCAGTCAAAGCAGCGGGCGAACCGTCCCACCTCACTCCGGGCCTTGGCAATGCGGGCCGGGTTCCACTTTTTCGGGTACTGCCGGATTTTCTCCTCCAGCCACGCCGCCGTGGGCTTCTGCCCCTGGCTGCAGTACCAGTACGGCATGCCTATGTTTTGCCTGCACCAGGCCACCAGGCCCGCCGCTGTTTTCTCCGCCATATATTTTTTACACTCCTCGTCTTGAATCTAGTACCAGATTGTCAGGGCGCCAGGCTTGCCCGCCGCCCCCGTACCGCCGCTGTAGTTCCCGCCCGAGCCGCCCGTACCGGGGCCACTGCCTTGCGCAGCAGGACGGTTGTCCCGTTGGCGTACGTTCACCGGGAACGCACAGAAGAACTCCGCCGTGAACCGCCCGCTGAACTGCAAAATATTTTTTCCGCGGATCAGCCTGCAAAACTGGAAGTTCCAGTTGTCATACAGGTTCTCCCCGGCGTTGTTGCTGATGACGCCGCGCTGCTGGTCGAGGACAACTTCATCCACGCCGGACGGGATATCCGTAAGCAGGGTTTCCCTGCCGCCGTCCGACAGGTTCTTGATGGAAACGCGCCGCCCGGCCAGCCCGGAGCCAATGCCCGTGATTTTAATCTTCGGCAGGAAGTAGCCGCAGTGCGTACTGCGGTTGTATAGCTCGGACTGCAAGCCGAGGTTCGACACGTACTTGTACACATATTCGTCTGTATACGCGTATGGCGAATCGCAGCGCACCCTGCAGGACATGGCGAAGGTCTCCCAACCGAAGGCAACCTGGCGCAGCTCGGAGATCATACAGTTATAATGTATGGTGTCCAGGTCCCCCTGCTCGATCTCCAGGGGCCTGTAGCCGTCCGGCCCGGTGAGCCATGTCGCGATGGCCTCCATATCCCAGCGGTCAAGGGGTATACGCAGTTGGATACCCTTTTGGCTTAACCCGAACACAAGCCGGAACTCCAGCGGCTGGTTGAATTTCGAGCCGTAGTACAGGGGGAGGTAGGACCCGGGCAGCCGTTCCTCCACAGGCTCACGTACTGTAAACTGCCCGCTTTCCTGGCCTTCGCCGCCGTCGATATCGTAGATCATGAGGTGGTATTCGTCACTTGATATGCCGTTGAATGTAAAGCCGGAGCCGTAGAAGGCCAATCATTCATCACCTCCCAAACATCTGGAGATCGACCCATTCCTCGTAGCGCCGGTCGCACTCGTCGCCATATTCGCTCTCCAATTGTTCTATATAGATATCCCCCGGTTCGCGGGAACCGCAGCAGCCAGCGCAGTAGAGCACACCGGCCTCCGGGACCTCATAGCATGTTTCATCATCCGCGAAGATCTTCTCCCCGCATTGCCGGCATTTGCCGATGGAAATTCGCTCGTCCCACAAGCGGGCATTCCCCCTTCCGTTTTTATTCTAAGAACACGACGAAACCCTCCAGGGCAAGGATATCCGCCGCGCCTATTTTTTGCTCGCCGATGTCCGCGGCGTAGATTTCGACGGAGTCAAAGGCGATCTCCGCCTCCTCGGCGACAAGCCCATTGAGGGCGTCACAGAGGGCCTGGCGCTGTCCGGCGTCCCGCGGCATGGGGAACGAGCCGTCGGGCAGGAACCTGGTGCCGTGCTCCCGCGCCAGGGCGTTCAGCTGTTGGAAATATACCTGCTGCAGTTCCGAGAAGCGCCCGCACAGCTTTGACAGCGCAAGGGCTTTCTTGAACGGCAATCGCAGCGCCGCGAGCGCGGATAACGCGGCATGGACGCCCGGTATGGACTCAAATTTGATAGATTTAGTGTGCATCGTATTTCCCCTTATATTAACGAATAAAGTGTATCAATCTGCGCCTGCAGGTTGGCGAGGGTTGGGACAACGACGCCCGCCCGCCAAGTCTCCAAATCCACGATCCTGCCTCCCATATTCGCGCCGCCCTGCGAAACCGGCAGCCAATACCGTTCCAGCTCCTGCACACGGCCAACCGTTGGGTTGATCAGGTTGATCAGGCCGCCAAACACGGTATTGACAACCCAGGTAATCACAGCGGTAATGCCACTTTTCGGCGGCGGGGCGCTTGGGCCGACAAGGTCGTAATCGGATATGTTGTCCGCCACGACCTTCTCGACGGCCAGGGTCAGCTTCCCGTCCCCAGTGTCGATGCCAACGCTGCCGGTGGCGACGCCGTTTTTGTAGAAGATGACCCGCCCCGGGATGATCTCCGTGCCGAACGCCGGCCCCATGATTTTGACCGACCCGCCGTCCGCGTACACCGTACCCTTCATGGTCAGGTTCCCGCCCGCGTCTACCCAGAAGTTCGCGTTGCCTGTGTTGATGGCCCCGCCGCCGGTGTAGCCAAGTATCTTCCTTGCTGTCCATTCTTGGTTGGCACGACATAGAAATCATAGCCCAGGTATTTCATTTTCTCGCGGGTGAGGTCATAGATTTTCGTCTTGTCCTCATTGATTTCCAGCCGCATGTTGCGCGTTAGGTAATTCGTGACGCTGTAACGAAACCGTACCGCGTCCTCATAATCCTTGCACATCACAAGAATGTCGTCAGCGTATCGCACATGGATACCCACTTTTAGGTTTGTCCTCTCAAGATTCCGTCTCTTGTTATCGGGGTCATGGAACTTCCTAACCGATTTATCATGCCAGCAATCGCCTTGATCCCGGAGCCACACATCGAAGCGATGCAGATACACGTTCGATATAAGCGGGCCTAGGGTTGAACCCTGGGCGGTGCCGAGCGGGTCTTCTACTTTGCATGAATCCTCGTAGTACCCCTTCTTGATAAATCGGAAGATGTAGTTGAGAATTACTTTGTCGCGTATACCGATATGCCACAACTCGCGATAGGCGATGTTCGGGTCTATCGTGCCAAAGTAATCTTTCAGGTCAACCGACAACACGTAGGGCATGGTTGTGCAGTGTTTCTTCATCCTCGCCAGTGCGTTAAATGTGCTGACCTGTTCACGGATGCATGCACTTTTCAACCAACTTGTCCCAGACGGAGCAGATGCCGAGAGGTCGCATCTTCCCGCTGTTGCCTTTGGGAATGTACGTCCGCCGGACATAATCCATCTGCTTGCGCAGGAGGCGGTCTTTTACGATTTCCGAAAGTTCCGCGACAGAGTAATTCTCAAGGGTCTGATAATTCGTGCCATCAGGCCCCAAAGCCATCCGTCCGGGACTTTGGCTCAATTGGCGTATTGCGAGCGCTACATTGTTTTCGTTATAAACCATAGAATGCAGTGCGCTCATGTCAAACTTGCCGTCGCGAAAATCGTTAAACCGCTGTTCCATATCCACATAGTAAACATTGTTTGTGCTCATAGGTCGCGTTATCGCCCCATTTCCGTACGATTAGTCTCTTGCGTCTAATGCGGCGAACTTGGAAATTTGTTTTACCGTTCAAAACAAGACTAAGGCCCTTCGCTCCTCCGTATTTCTTGATACGGTATCATCACTACTATGGCCCTGCTGACTACCCGTTCATAATCTTTCTGACCTTACCCTTTCGGTGCGGGCCGTCCCCAATTATTACACAAAGAAAGCAAAGCTCTCTTTATGCCGGGCAGTTCACTCATATCAATACGACTGCCTTAATGCTGCACTTAGGACTCCTCTATACCCCGTAGGCTTGGGTGCTACCCGGTACGTTTCGCACGTACTCTATGGCGGCCATAACGCCATCCCCCATAACGACACCTAGAAATCGCGTGAGGTAAACCTATTCTTATAACCCCTCAAAAACATAAATTTTTGTATTTGCTATTTCTTGAGTAGGCTATCCAAAATTTACGAGGCGTACAAGTAAAGGAATTTCTATCCATATACAGCGGAACCCGGGGTGTAACATTGCTGCCAGTGTCCCCGTCTTCACCTATGCTTCGCGACTACACATTACTGCGCAGCCTGCAGGAGTATTAGTCGAGGTCGGATACATGGGATATTAGGCTCCCATGCCGCCTCCAGTCGTATTAACACCTGACAGATTGTGTTGCCGCTCCTTTCCCGTGTTATTTGTCAGGTTTGCGGTGGTGTCCACTCAGCTACGAGGGTTTTACACCGCAATTCGAGTCGCAGCCAAATATTTCGTGCCGTCTTCGACAATGCACCATTTTTCAATGAGGCGACCCTGCGAATCGTACCATCGGAGCCTGTAATTGCATTGCTGCATGAGGCCCGATTCATAGGCCGTATCGTCGGCATCCACTTGGGTGACGATCCAGTAGTTGTCCTTCCAATACACCAGGCCGCCGTGGGTAATTTGCTCCCCGGGCAGCGCGCACAGCTTCTTGACGTTGAACCGTTTGGCGAAGGCCAGGACCGCCATCTCGCGCGTCTCGCCGTTGATAAGCAGCGTGTGAAAGGAGGGGTTGTGCCGCAGCTGCACCGCCGCTCTCTGCCGGATGTTGTGGATGGCGTGGTCCCGCGGTGTGCCGCCGGGCCCGGACACCCGGTCGGCGAAGTCGGCCCAGATATCACCCATCGTCAAGCCCCCCGTAAAAGTGGCGCGAAATCAGCTTTTCGCACAGCGAGATCATCCGGAACACAGCCCTGCGGAACGCAGCGAAGGCGATGTCGCCCTCTATGATATTGGCCAGAACCGCCAAAATGCTGACCCAGTCCCGGTCGTGGGCGACGCGGCGCAGGACCGACGCGCAGCCGGACAATTCCCGTTGCAGGCCCTGCGCGTATGCCGTGAAGGCAGCCGGGTCCCCCTCCTCCCGGAGGGGCAGGAGCTTGAACAGCTTGCCCACCAGCGCGTGCAGGTAACGCTCCTCTGCCTCCAAGGGGAGTTCTTTTATCTCATGGTTCATACAACGAAGTCCCTCCGGTCCGCATTGTCGAAGCTATACCGGCGCATGGCGGCGTGGAAATTCTCGGAGGCCTGCTTGTGCGCCACGCGGATCTGCTTTAGCAGCTCCGCCGGGCTGTACCCATAGAAATCCGTGGTATTCAGCACGTTCTGTAGGTTCTCCTGACGGTAGAGATACGTGTTGAACCACGCCACCACCATCCCGGTGGATACGATGTCCACGATTTCGCCGATGTCTTTTTCCGGGATGTCCGTCGTCAGCGTGCGCGCGCCGTCGTCCAGGGCAGCGTCCGTGAGGTCGTATTTGCACAGCCGCGCGAAATTGGCGCAGGCGGTGTGCAGGAACCGGTCAACAAGCTCCACCTGTTGATACTGCTCCAGCATAGCGAGATTGTAGTCGGATATCTTCGAGAGGAACGCCTGCGCGAAGCGGTCATAGGGGACCATGGCGATACCCCCCTATTCGTTCTCAATCAGATTGATATTGATCACTTTCTCGATGGCGCGGATCACGTCCAGGCGGTTGAGGCTGCCGTCCAGGATCTTCTGGCGGGCCATGCGCGCCACGCTGCGCCGCTGCTCGGCCGGGGCCTTCGCCAGCTTCGCGGCGATCTCCTCCACGCCGGCGTCGAAGATGCCCTCCATCTCGCCCAAGGTCAGGACATTGCCGCAGAAGCGCTCCAACTGCAGCGCCTCGATGACCAGCGGGTCCTCCACCTGCAGCCAGCCCTCGCTGAGGAACCGCGACTTCGCGGAGGCGATATAGCGCAGCTCCGCCACGGTCATGAACTGCTCGACGCCCATGCGTTCCCAGATGTACAGCGAGCCGTCCTTGCCGCGGTAACGCACCGTGCCGTTGTGGCCGCTGCGCACGCATACCATAGCGTTGGGGTCAAGCTTTTCGATGGCCTTGATCGCGGGTTTTGCTGCCTTTTCCTTGCCTTTCGTTTTCTTCTCAGCGGCCTGCGCGTCCGGCGCGGGCGCCTCCTCCGGGAGGTCCTTTGTGATTGTATCGTCGGCCATAAAATCTCCATTCATTTCATGATTTGCCCGGGCCGCAGAGCGTGTGCCCTGCGGCCCGAAGATGTTTTACGCGAAGGTGTAACGCGCCAGGCTGATCGTCCCGATCCCGCAGGCGATGCCGATGCCGCTGCGCTCGCGGTACAGGTACTCCCACGTGCGGTCGGGGTTGTCGTGGGGCTGGTACTCGTCGATCAACGCGTCCCCCTCGCGGATCAGCTTGATGAACTTTTCCTCGCCGGCCAGGATGGTGATGGTGTCCCTGGGGAAGATGAACTCCTTCGTGCCGGGCAGATAGCGCTGGTTCACGGAAAGCACGGGCGTCCCGTACCAGTTGGCGTAGTAGCCCAGTGCTGCCAGCTCGTTCTGCGCCGCGTTGGCCGTGGAGGGGAGCTGGAGGTTGCGCAGGGCGCGCGCCGTGCCGATGATGATCGCGGGCTGCTCGGTGTCGGCCTGCACGGTTTCAATCATGAGGGAGATCGCGTCCTCGTCGAAGGCGCCCACGTCCGAGATGTAGTTGCCGTTGAGGTTGTCCGCCACCAGGCCGTTGAACGCGATCAGCACGCCGGTGAGGTACTTGGCCACCATGGACCGCGCCACGCGCTCGATCACGTCGGTGACGTCCAGTTTGCCGCCCAAAATCTGATCCTCGTCCGCGTAGACCTTCACGCCATTCAAAGCGGTGGTGATGCTGATGGCACGGGGGCCGATGATCCGCTGGCGGCGGATAGCGCCCACGCCACCCGCGATGTTCGACACCTCGAACAGGGTGCTGTCCTGGAGCAGGAAGCGGTTGACGTCGCCGTAGCCGATGCGGCGCTCGTCGACGAAGCGCTTGTAGATTTCGTTGCCCACGAGGACGTCGGTGACGACGGTGGGCAGGACCTCCTCCAGGATGCTGAACAGCTGCGTGAAAGCGCCGTCACGGATGGCCTGCCGCGTGACCTTTGTCACGCCGCCGGTGTAGTCGAGGACCATGGCGCGCAGCGCGTCCTTGGCTTCGGTCATGGAGTATTGCTGTGGGGTACCGCGCATCACGTCCAGGATGAGGCGCACCACGTCTTTGTTGTCTGCCATGCTTTACGCACCTGCCTTTCCGATGGTATAGGCGTCAACGCCTTCCAGCTTGGTGACGCCGATGACCTTGCCGACCACGGTCGAACCCGCGGTTGCGGTTGCCACAAGCTTCAGCTTCGTGCCAGCCTGCAGCTCGGCCACCCATCCCTTTTCCGGGGTCAGGCCCGCGCCGATCTCGAAGCCGTCGGCGGTCACGGTGAAGCACGAGTTGGTGGTCATACCTGTCAGCAGATAGGTGCGCAGGTTCAGGCCCTCGTCGTTCGTGTATTCCTTCACGCCGTGGGTCAATCCGTCGTAGAAGCGCTCGGGCGTCGCGACGATACCGATGCGGTCGATGGGGGTATCCGCGGCGGGCGTGGTGTATACCCGCAGGTCGCGCTCGCCGTCGATCAGCTCACCGATCTTGACAACGTTCCCGTTGTCGATGGCGGTGGGGGTGGCGCCGTCGCCGCCCAGGTAGCGGCCCATGCCGAGATAAGCGCCAACGTCCGTTCCGGCCAAAAGGTCCGTGCGGATGATGGCGTGTCTTGTATTTGCCATAAAGGAAAAGTGCCTCCTATTTTTTAGTTTTTCGCGGGGAAATATTTTGCCGCGGAGCCATAGGGGTGGTGTTCCGCGCCGCTGCCGGCGGCATGGTTGTCCAGGGGCAAGCCCTGCGGCTGCGTACCGGGGGCGGAAAACTCCTGCTGTGGCTTGGCGGCAAGCCGGCCGCGCAGGGCGTAGGCCTTCTCCGTCAGCGCGTCGATGGGCAGGTCGCCGTGCTGGTCAAGCAGCTCCTTGAACGCGGCCTCGTCGGCCAGGTCGCTGAACTCCGCGCGCAGCGCCTGCACCGCACGGCCGCGCTCGGCGGCTTCCGCGGCTGTGCGGTAGGCCGTCAGCTGCTCAACGTCGGCGGCCAGCGCCTGCTTCTCCGCTTCCAGCGCGAACAGGCGCGCCTTGCTCTCCGCGAACATCCGCACCACGTTCACTCCCGTGTCACCGCTTTCCCAGTCCACGTACTTGCTTTTCTTTTTCGTGTAGGTATCGCGAGAGACGGCGACGTCGTCGCCGGAAACGGTATACTTGAAGCCGCAAGCGCAGCCGTCCACGTAGTCGTAGGCGAAGACCTCCTGCGTGGCCGGGTCGAAGTCGGCGACGGCGAACCGGGGCCAGTCGGGGTACTCCGGGTGTGCCTCAAAGGCGGCAACGCGCTTGGCAAGCTCGCCGTGCAGGGCGCTGGCGTCCAGCGAAAATTCCTGCGTCACCTCCGTTTTTGCATCTTCAGTAGGCATCTCATTCCTCCTTTCCTCGTTTGATTGATGGAATTCCTCCACCATCAGGCTAAATTGCTCCACGAATGTGGAACACGAAAACAGCTCGATACAGGCCGAGCGCATCGCGGGCTCGTCCCGCTCCAGCAGGCAGAACGCCACGAACGTAAAGGCCTGGACAATGAAAAAATCGCCATCCCTGGCGAAATCGTTGATCTTGATGGATATCTCCATGGACTGGGCGACGCGCCCGCATTCCTCGATGTGCCTGTACGCGGCCTCACGCTTCCACAACACCGCGTCCATGCAGAGATATTCTTTTTCCTCGCCGCTCTCCTCAATGGTCTCCCACCAATACCGTGAGCCCTCGGGCACGTAGCCCACAGGGTGCGTCATGTTGATCAGCCTGGCGCCGTCGTCCGTGCGGACGATGGCCTTGTCGTGGCCGCCGATGGAGTCATCGCCGATGTCGTAGTTGCAGACAATGGGGCACCCATAGGCTGACTTGGCGTTCTGCTCGAAAACTTCCTTGCTGATCACGCTCTTGTGCTGGTTCAATCCGCTGTGGGCAATCCTGATTACACAGGGCGCAAACCGCTCGTCGTTCGTTGCTATAGAAAACGACAGCACCGCGTCCACAACGGCAACCTGTTTATCGCTCACCGCACCACCACCTCTCTTAAAATGTAATCTTGTCTGACAGGGCGTACAAGCATCCCTCTATTTCCGGGTCAATGCCGGAGGGGTTATCGAAGACCCACTTAGGAGGCTCCGTATCGCTGCTGTACAGCAGCACATAACCCAGCCCAAGCAGTGCGTCCTTCGTCTTTGCGTCGAAGGTATAGATGAAGCGCATATCAATTAATCCTCCGTAAGCTCTCGGTGTGTTTTGCTCCTGATTGTGAAAATATTACCGAAAAAAAGATTGCTTTATCCGGCGAAAAATGCTATAATAACGCGAACTGCAAAGGAGCGTAGTATGATGAAAAGGAAACTGACCGCCCTGCTTTTGGTGCTCGCGTTGACTTGCCTTGCGGCCTGCGGCGCGGAATCGCCGGCAACGGATACACCGCCGGCAACAATTTTCCCGCCGTTTTACAATGCTACGGTTGAGTATGGCGAGCCCGACCTGATCACGGATAACACGGGCCCTCTCCGGGCATATATACGCTTCCCGGCCATCGGCGGCCCGGCGGGCGGAACCATTGCGGCATGGGCGCGCGGCGTGTACCAGGATTTGCTTGACGAGATCGCCGGGCAACGCAAAATTGCCCCGGCGGTTACCGGCGAGGTCAATGTCCAATTCGACTCCTATCTCGTAGACGGCAGGTACGCCGGGATCATCGAGAGCGGGTCGTTCTCGGCTTCGTATTTAGCGCATCCGGTGGATGTGATCCGCACGTTCAATATCGACACGGAAAGCGGGACGCTGCTCCAAAACGCCGATATATTAGACTATTCACAGCTCGTGAGCATTTTGTCCGTACTGCGCGGCGCAGTTAATAAAGCATACCCCGGCGTGGAGTATCCCGCGGAAATGGATGAAGCATGGCTCGAACATATCGCGGTCGGGCATGACGGCGTTATCGTCGTGCTTGCGCGGAATAAGGCCCTGCCGGGTTATCTCGGCACGGTGAAAGTCACGCTGCCCTATGACAAGCTCGGCAACGGGACCGCGCGAACGGCCTACCGCCCCGGTGCTTCGCACCCCGGCGGACGGCCATCGCGCGGTCCCTTTTCTTTCGTTATCCGCTTTGACGAGTACCTGCGGCAGTTGTACCTGTATGCCGTCCCCGTGGCGGAACAGTACGGCCCGCCGGGTAATCTCGTGTTCAATTGCTTCCGTACCGGGAGCATGATCTCGGAGCCGTTTTCGCAGGCGGCTTTCGAGGAGACTATCGCCTGGGCGCTGCGCATCATAGAGGATACCCTGCGGGAGAAAGATTGGCTTCCATGCGAAGACGCGTGGAAGTGCCGCTATCTGTGCGACGTCGCGGGCGAATGCGAGTATTTTATATAAAATAGAAGGAATCACTTTGGAACATCAAAACATCCACCAAAAGCTGCAGGAGGTCCGCAAAAACGTCCTGGTTATGCGCGAGGACGCGCAGGGGAACCACGGCTCCTACGTCAGCGAGGAGAGCATCCTGAGCCATATCACCGGCGTGATGCAGAAGGTTGGCATTTCGCTGGTGCGTTCGCTGGTGCCGGGTTCGGGCAAGTGCGAATCCCGCGTGTACGCGAAAGAGAAAACCGACAAGGCAGGGAACGTGTCATCCAACACCGTGACGGAGTATCTATTCAGCGGCGAGATGACCTTCCGCTGGGTCAACAACGAAAACCCTGACGACTGCGCCGTTTCGCACTGGCCGATCGCCGGCAACGCCGCCGACATGAGCCAGGCCATCGGCAAGGCGCTGACCTACGGCAACCGTTACTATTTGCTGAAATTCTTCGATATCGCAACCGCCGAGGACGACCCGGACGCGCTGCTGCGTAACATCGCCGCCGGCGCGGCGGACGAAGCCTCACTGAAGGAAATGGTCGCCCAGATCGACGCCGCGTTCAAGCAAATCCCCGCCGAGGACAAGGAAAAGCGCTCGGCGGTCGCCGTGGCGATTACGCCCATCATCCAGAAGGATACCGGGAAAAAGAGCGCCAACTACATGACGCTCAAGACCCTTGAGGCCGCCGCTGAGGTATTCGCCGCGGTGGGGAAGATCCTGGGGGAGGGCAATGGCTAAGGCCATGCTGACAATGCGCCGCCTACCCAATCCCCAAATCATTCCCCAGCACGCTGCCGTGCCGGATAATCTCCCCGCCGAACTTCTCCCGGATGCCGTCCACGGCTTTCTCCAGCTGTTCGGCCTTTTTCGTGCCGCCCT
>Ga0268262_10005567_pt1 | contig 12437 bp, 12 predicted proteins | sample TergutNc150P3_FD_190354 | JGI IMG/M metagenome (GOLD analysis project Ga0268262, IMG submission 190354) | Nasutitermes corniger P3 segment gut microbial community from laboratory colony in Florida, USA - Nc150 P3 (SPAdes) (version 2) | ecosystem: Host-associated > Arthropoda: Insects >... | reverse complement strand
GGTGCATGTTACCCTTTCTGGTTAACATTTTTTACTTAAAAAATATATTTTAAAAGTGGTGACAGACACCATAAGACTTTATACCTCTTCCGGCTCTGGCAATAAATCGTAAATTACATCTTCTATAAAAGTTGGTAGAGTGCCTTTTAGACCTCTGAAATCGTCCGTGTTAATTGATAATATAGGGTTTAATCCTGTATCACCAAATTCATAGGCTTTATTTTGTATAAGAATAATTTTACAATTATGATTTTCTTTTATGTAGTTAATAATTTCTTCCGCTACGGTGGTTTCATCTTGATTTTCGTCCCATTCTTCCGAATTAAAAATAATTAAAGGAACTGATAATTTTGTAACTTCGATTAATGACATAATTACTCCTTATGTACTGCAATAATCAGGAATTATAATCACATTATACAATAAATTAGAGAAAAAAATCTATATTTTCAGCGGATAAGCGAAGACTGTTTTTGAGATGGCCTGTGTTTGAAAAAATCCCATGTTCCTATTATAGGGGTGTTTGACATCATGAGCGAATATGTAAAAAAGTTGTCTGACACAGTGCGTTACTTTACCTGTTTTCTATTTGGATTTTTATTTGTTCAGCAATTTTCATACAATTTTCAATAGAAAATATTTTTGGTTCGTTAAATGCGTTTGTAAAAACTTTAGATATTATTTCAGCTATTTCATAAATACTATTTTCATTATTTATTTTTTCTGCAATTTCCTTAATTTCACAATCATATTCATCTTGAGGACAATGAATTTCTAATAATCCATAAGGGTCCCATTTATCTATTGTTTTTTTTACAATTTCAAATAAATCCAATTATTCATTCTCCTTAGTTTCATCGTTTACCTATTTCTTCAATAATGCCTAATTCTTTCTTTAAAAATTCCATTTCTCTTTGTGAATCTTCTCTAAGCTCAGAAATACCGTCGAATCCGTCATTTAACCTATTTTCAATATCTGTCTTAAATATAGTTTCTACAAATTCTCCATTTATAAAACGTTCTGTTTTTCCTGTTTTTCTATCAATTCTTACAATACCAACATTATAAAAATATCTATAGATTTTATAATCAATATTTTGTGTCATGAATTTCCTTTTGATCGTTTTGGGTGTTTGACACCATGCGTTTCTGTTGCATTACTATACTTTTTTAAAGAAGTAATTTTGTTCTCTTCCACAGTTACTAAATATGAATAAGTCTCAAAAGCCCAATTATCATCTATGATTGTAATTTCAGAAAATATTTTTCCTCTATTTGTTATTTTCGTTACAACATTAATTATGATTAACCCATTATACCATCTACCATCATCATCGTCAAACTTTGTATGTTTTTCTATGATTTTATTTTCATTATTATATTTTATTAGATATTCTTCAAATTTATATTTAAACCAATAAACAAATTTATTTATTTTTTCAAAATAATTTTTAAAAATATTATTATTATGAATCATAATTCTTAACGGTAATTTTGATTCATATAGAAGTAAACAATTATCCAAACGATATAATTTCCAATTATTTGGAATCTTCTTCCAACCATTGTAAATATTTTGTTCCGAAAGATTATCAGACAAATAATTTACCTTACAATTTTCAACCATTTTATACCCCGTTGCATTCTGGGTGTCAGGCACAGTTGCGTTATTAACGCTGACATTTTACATAGAAGTAATATTTACATTAATATAATTTGGATATTCCTTTTTAAGATCATTAAAAGTCCTTATAATAAATCGACTTATTCCTTTCAATTGCTCTACTAATGCATTGTCTTTACCTATTGTAATAATTTTGATTGACAAATATCCTCTTTTAGTTACATCATATTCAACTTTTAAGTTTGGAGTTTCAGTAACAATATATAAATAAGTTCTCATTGTTGATGATATAACTGCACAAACAATATCATAACCAATTTCCGCATATCCGGCATGACCATCAGCGACTATTTCCATTATTATACCATTATTGGTTTTAATATTAACATTTGTTTGTGAAAATGCAAAAGTACCTAATAGCAATAATACAGTTACAAATAATGTTTTTTTCATCTGTTACTCCTTAATAGTAAACGGGCAAATTGCAGGAATTTAGGGTCATCTTTTTTATAGTACCGCAATGATACACCATCTATGCCTTCTTCCTCTTTATAAGTTGAATCTATGAAATAGATATTTTCATTATCCATTTTAATAAAAATACTCATGTGAGTCGGGTATACGGTATTTGTACCCATAAAAATTAAATCGCCCGGCGTTGGTGTAACTACAGGAATGGTAAAATATGAATAAAAACTTGATACGTTTGTATCATCAAATAAGAGGGAATACTTGGTATCTTTCAAGGCATACTGGAAAACCCTTACTATTAATCCTGAACAATCCACTTCCAATATGCCTTCTTTTTCTAATAAATCTCTTGAGCCTAATTTAAATAAAGTATTTTTTCTTGCATATTCATTTGCATAAAAAACAACCTTTTCTCTTATATTACTAGGACATTCAGAAACAGAATATAGAACGCCGCTATTGCTTGTCGCACAGGAAAAGACAAGTAAACTGAAAATAATTAATAAAGAAACATTCTTGTTCTTTATAAATAACATTTGTATTACCTTGTATTAGTTAAGGGAATTGAAAGGACAACACGAAAACCATACGATTTATGATATGTCCAAGCTTGTAATCTGGCTGTTGTTGTTATTTCACGTATTGAATCACCTGCACTGCCGCCACGACCAACACGAGCGATATAAGGTCCCCAGTCATAATTAACAGGAGAATCAGGACCATGCGGATTATTTTGGGAAGTATTTTTATATTCACCATACCAGTCCCAACACCATTCTGTTACGTTTCCACTCATATCGTATATACCAAGGCTATTAGGAGATTTTGTACCAACTGGACTATATTTTTTTTGACCATTTTCGTAATACCATGCAACTGTAGACGGATTATTACTTCCTGAATATCGAAAAATTATATAATCTTTGTTTCCGCCTTTTGCGGCATATTCCCATTCCGCTTCCGTAGGCAAGCGATAACCATTAGAACTCCAATCACAGGTTATATTGTCGCCCTCACCACGATATGCAGGGATTAAACCTTCTTTTATACTTCGTCTATTACAATAGTCTATTGCGTCATACCAAGTAACTTGTATAGGAAAATTAACACCATTTACTATATTTCTTTTTCCCATTACATCTTGCCAATCTTGTTCTGTTACCTCATACTTACTCATATAAAAAGAATTTACTGTTACTGTATGAACCGGTTTTTCATCTGAATCGCCGTTATTACTACCCATTTGGAATGTGCCGCCTTCTACTCGTACAAAGTTGGCCGGAATTGTGGTATTTACGCTTACTCCGGCTATAGCGTTCCGCATTTCCTGTACCAATTCCGGTATCTTGTCAAAAAGTTCGTCTTTATTTGCAACACGTTTATCAACACCGCCGGGTAACTGACCTAAATCCGGAAAAGTGTATAAAGATATTGATATTGTTATTCTTGTTCCTACTTTGCCAATTATACCTGACAATATCCTTGTACCGTTTAACACTCTTTGCGTTTCTGCGGTTTTCGCCTTTGCGGATAAATCACTTATTTGAAATTTTTCTTCCGCATTAAAAAGTTTTTCTACGTCTTGCCGTGGTACAATTGTAAATCTTCCGGCGTTTTTGTTTGTAAATTCATTGCTGAATTGACGGTAGAAAAAGATAGATTCACTCTTTGTAAGAATGTTGTCCATGTCTTCAAAAGGGAAAACGGCGATTCGCTCTTGTGAAAAGACAAGAGTACCTAACAGCATTAATACTGTTGTTAATAAAAAATTTTTCATATAATCCTCCAAAAAAAATATTTATTCTACTTACCATTACAGGTAATATAATTATTACACCTAACAACGCTAAGGAAATTGGGTGTCAGGCACGTTTATGTTGACTTATGGAGTATAACCCCATCTTGACCCATTGTAATTGTATCTTCCTGATTGTTTACCATTACTGTTGTAAAATTCATCAAAGCCATTAGAAAATGATCCGTATTGATTTAGCTTTACATTTGGACCTATAATGACTGTAGATAGTTGTTTATTATGAAACTCTTCCAATCCTGGATTCATCACAATTGAAGAAAAAGCTGCTGCACCAATAGATGTAACACTTTTTGGAATAAAAACAAATGATAACTGATTACGTTCAAAAGCACGGTCTCCTATAGAAGTAACACCATCGGGAATAGAAACTCCTTGCAGTTGATTACAGCTAAATGCGTCATCACCAATGATGGTAACGCCTTTAGGAATAGTCACCTGTGTTAAGTTATTACCGCAAAACGATAATGCTTCAATAACGGTTACACCATAAGGAATTGTCAAATTTCCTTCCAGTCTACAACCATAAAACGCTTCACGCCCTATAGAAATTACACTTTCTGGAATTATTACACGTCTCATTTTAGCACCATAAAAAGCACATGCCTCAATAGAAATAACACCGTATGGAATAATATAAATGTTACCTTTACTTCCGGGATACGCAATAAGTGTTTTTCTATCTTTGCTAAAAACAACACCGTCTATGCTGATATAAGTATTATTAGCTTCACTGACAGTGATAGTGGATAATGGATTATCATGAAAAGCTCCATCACCAATTTGTGTAACACTTGCTGGAATATATACATTTGTCAGTTCATTAAAACAAAAAGCATGGTCCCCAATTGTAGCTACACCTTCGGGAATAATTACGCTTGTTAATGAATATCCTTTTTTGCTTCCTCCAAAAGCTGAACTTTCTATTGCCAAGACTTGCTTTCCATTAATACGTGCAGGTATGAATATATCTAGTTCGTCTTCAAAACCCAAATAATCTGTAATTGCCACGCCTCCTGCAATAGGCTTAGTGTGGAAATACTCTACTGCGGTTTCTTGTCGCACTTGTCCTGTAGACAAATTAACCTGCCCGGTGGAAGCTGTTTTGTTTACATCGGTTATTGCTTCCCCTGCGGCAATATTGTTTTGCATTTTTTGTACTAGTTCCGGTATCTTGTCAAAAAGACCGTCTACGTTAGCCACATCAAAATCAACACCACCTTTTAATTGGCTTAATTCAGGGAATGTATACAATGATACGGAAACTCTTATTACGTTTCCCTTCTTGCCAATTATTCCTGAAAGAATTTGTGTTCCATTTAATACTCTTTGCGTTTCCGCTGTTTTTGCCTTTGCGGATAAATCGCTTAATTGAAATTTTTCTTCCGCATTAAAAAGTTTTTCTACATCTTGCCGTGGAACAATGGTAAATCTTCCGGCGTTCTTGTTTGTGAATTCATTGCTGAATTGACGGTAGAAAAAGACTGATTCATTTTTTGTAAGAAGATTGTCCATGTCTTCAAAAGGGAAGACGGCGATTCGCTCTTGTGAAAACGCAAGAGTACCTAACAGTATTAATAATGTTGTAATTAAATATTTTTTCATATAATCCCTCCAAAAAAAATACTAATCAAAACAAAATAGTTTTGATGTTAGGCACGATGCGCTACCGGCACTATGCGTCGTCACCACCATCATTCCTGACACAATGAGCCTACTGTCTCTTCCAAACCGCATCACCATATCCAGGGTTTGATGTTCTATACGTTCCCGGTGTTCCGTTTGGGTTTACTGCGTAAAAAACATCTCGTAAGTTACCGCGAAATGCATTAACGGAAAATTTATCCCGAGTAATTGTTCCTTGAAATGTTACACTGGAAAGAATGGTGCAAGCATCAAAAGCCCCATCTTCAATATTGATAACGCTTTTGGGTATAGTTACACTTGTAAGGTTTACGCACTTAAAAAATGCACCTTTCCCAATTTTAGTAACCCTGTTCCCTATGACTATGCTGGTAAGGCTTTCGCAACAAGAAAAAGCGCCATGATCATCCAAATTACCAATATAAGTGTCAATACTGACAACGCCGTTTCCTATATTTACTTTGGAAAGTTTTATACATGTGGAAAAAGTACCACGCCCCATACTTGTAACACTGTCTGGAATTATTATGCTTGTAAGGCTAATACAATGGTAAAAAGCAAAATCTCCAATGATGGTAACGCTATTTGATATGGTTACGTTGGTAAGACTTTCGCAAGAGTCAAATGCATTATTCCCAATATTAGTAACGCTATTGGATATGGTTACACCAGTAAGACTGGTACAACCTGCAAAAGCATAATCTTCAATGGTTATAACGCCATGTGGTATTATGAAATTACCTTTTTTCCCTGCTGGAAATGTATGTAAAACTGATCTATCTTTGTTGTATAATATTCCGTTCAATGCGGTATACGCTTTATTATCAACATTAACATTTATTACGGTAAGGCTGGTACAAAAGCAAAAAGCAGAACCCCCTATTTCTGTAACGCTTTCAGGTATGGTTACGCTGTTAAGACTGGTACAACGATAAAAAGCCGAACCTCCAATGTTTGTAACGCTACTTGGTATTGTTACGTTGGTAAGATTGGTGCAATGAAAAAAAGCCTGCTCCTCAATACTAGTAACGCAGTCCGGTATTATTACATTAGTAATTTCTGCAAAAGCAAATGCCTCATTCCCAATATGTGTAACAGGTATTCCCTGTATTTTAGGCGGTATACGGACGGCCCATTTTTCGCCTCTGTATTTGGTAATCCGTACCGACTTTCCACCTTCCATTAATTCCGCCTTAAAATCGCTTTCAGGGTCATACTGCTGTGCATTGGAGGAAGCTGTTTTGTTCACTTCGGGCATTGCTCCCCCTGCGGCGATAGCGTTTTGCATTTTTTGTACCAGTTCAGGTATCTTGTCAAAAAGTTCGTCTTTAATAGATACACGCAAATCAACACCGCCGGGTAATTGGCTTAACTCAGGGAAGGTATATAAAGATACTGATATTGTTATTCTATTTCCTACTTTGCCTATTATCCCTGACAATATTCGAGTACCATTTAATACTCTTTGAGTTTCTGCGGTTTTTGCTTTTGCGGATAAATCGCTTAATTGAAACTTTTCTTCAGCATTAAAAAGTTTTTCCACGTCTTGCCGAGGTACTATGATAAATCTTCCGGCATTTTTGTTTGTGAATTCATTGCTGAATTGACGGTAGAAAAAGACTGATTCATTCTTTGTAAGAAGATTGTCCATGTCTTCAAAAGGGAAGACGGCGATTCGCTCTTGGGAAAAAATAAGAGTACCTAACAGAGCAAATACTGTTGCTAATAAAAACTTTTTCATAAATTCCTCCAAAAAAAAAATTCATTCTACTCACCACTACATATAGCGTAGTTATTACGCCTAACAACACTACGGAAATTGGGTGTCAGGCACGGTTGCGCCTATGTAGAAAAAGACAGATTCATTCTTTGTAAGAATGTTGTCCATGTCTTCAAAAGGGAATAAGGCGATTCGCTCTTGTGAAAAGGCAAGAGTACCTAACAGTGCAAATACTGTTGTTAATAAAAATTTTTTCATATAATACCTCCAAAAATTTTAATTCTACTTAACACTATATATAGCGTAGTTATTACACCTAACAACGCTAAGGAAATTTGGTGTCAGGCACTTCGCGTCTGCAGTAATAATACTGTTGTTAATAAAAACTTTTTCATGTAAACCCTCCTAAAAATCCACATTCTATTTACCACTACAGGTAGCGTAGTTATTACACCTAACAACACTACGGAATTTGGGTGTCAGGCATGTTGCACCGCCTCCCTGAGTTACCTTGTCTTATACTTGTAAATTGTTAAATCCTTAGTAACGAGAGGCCAACCACTTTCAGTACTATTAAATATTGCATTTCCACGGCGAGCCGTATTTGCGTTTGAACCACCATTGGACCCGTAAATCGTACCGCCAACCATATTCATATTGCCAGGATTAATAATATGTACTCCTCCGCCTTCTTCGTTTGCATGATTACCAGCTATAACGCCACCATACATATAAAAATTAGCTGATACATAAACACCACCACCATCTCTATTAGCTATATTATTTTCAATACGACCGTTTTTCATATTAAAAACTCCTTTTTGGTCTACTTGAACACCTCCTCCATAAAGAGCTTTGTTGTTAGTAATTTTACCATCGTTCATATTAAATGTTCCTTCAACCCAAACACCACTATCAGAATTATTATTTATGCTCCCATCGTTCATGGTAAATATTCCTCTCCTAACCCAAACACCGTTAGCTGAATTATTAGCAATATTTCCTCCATTCATAGTAAAATCACTCCAAACATAAACTGCTGCAAAAGTTGAAATATTAGTGATATTTCCCCCATTCATGGTAAATTTTCCTTCAACTCTAACAGCAGTACTTTTACAGTTGGTAATGGAAGAACCATTATTCATTATTAATGTACCGCCTTCTTTTACTTCAACACAAATACCTTTGAGTGTTATGTTTTCTAATGTAAGAGTAACACCTCTTTCAATTCTGATAAGATAAGTGTTTTCATCAGGGCTGAACAAAGTTCTTCCTGCCGTATCTCCACGAAGAGTAATTGATGAAAATTCTGAAATAATAACACCTTGAAATGGCGTATCTTGTGTAACCGTAATAGTAGTAGTTCCTGTAGCATTTACCAGTTGATCATACAATGGTAATTTTAAAGACTGTATTTCAGGCATTATTCTTCCCGTCAACGCGACCTGCATACTCTGCACCAATTCGGGTATTCCGCTTAAAATCTGGCTTTTATTTGTTAATGTTATAGAAGTACCGCCTCGAAGTATTTCCATTTCGGGGAATGAGTATCTTGATACGTTTATTCGTATGTTGTTATCTATTTTTAGTATCAATATATGCAGTACTTGTTGAGGATTTAAGACACGCTTCAATTCCGCTGTCTTTTTTTCAGAGGAATAATCGCTTAATTGAAATTTTTCTTCCATATCGATTATTTTTTCTATGTCTTGCCGTGAAATTACTGTAAAATTTTTATCGTCGGTTTTGTTTTTGAATTCTCCGCTGAATTCACGGTAGTATAAATCTAATTCGTCTCTTGTATACACATTATTCCTGTCTTCAAACGGGAATATGGCGATTCGCTCCTGAGCAAAAAGTCCTGTAATGGCAAATAACGCCAAAAGGATAAAAACTGTTTTCCTCATTTCATTTCTCCTTTATATCTATTCCCTATAAAAAGTAAACCTAATATTATTCGGCGCGGCGGTCGCGGGTTTTCCTAAAATGTAGAAATAATCATTATCTTCGCCAAAACTTACAAGGCTGAGCCATTCAATATTTCGCTGATATGTGATTTTTGCGTTTCTGAAAGTCGCATTAACTTTTAATCTTTTTGTCTTACTGTCCCATGACCAATTTCCTGTTCCTTCTTGTTCTGCGTCATCATTAGTTAGTGTTACAGTACAACGTCCGTTATTTGTCATAGTGATTCGATAAGTATCGTAATTTTCGTTATAATTGATGTCTGCCCTCCATGTGCCAATAAAGAATTCTTTGGTTTCTTTTTCGAGTGTAGAAATTGATACGGGAGTTTCTTTTGCGCCTTGTTGCGGTTGAGAATCAGGAATTTTAACAATGGCGGCAGACGTGCCTATTTGGGAGGTGTTTACAAAAAAGATAAAATCACCTTTATCAAGATTTGTGTCTTTTAATTTTTCCACTCTTGGGTTCTGTTCGCCGTTTGTATAATTTGATACCTGATTATACAGATACAGACCCAATTCAGTTCCCGTTATGTAACCGTCCTTATCACTATCCGCCGCGCCGTTACGCAGGGCGTTTTCAAACTCTTTACGGAATTTACTGTCATCATCAACTGTTTCATTCTCGCCGCCGGAAGTGATAAACTGACGGACAGGTTGGCTTATAAGACGGCTTATTGCCGGAGGCGTTGCCCCTTGAGAGCGGAACACCGTACCGGCAAAACAACTGTCAAACATAAATAAAATATGACGGCTCGTATACTTTGTTGCCCATGTTTCAAATTGTCTCATGGGTATAACTTTCTGTAAAAAATCACCGCTGTTTCTTGCCTGTGGAGCGTCAATAGGGACGATATAACCCATTTTACGACCGTCAAGGTCTAATGTCGCCCCATGTCCGGCAAAATATACAATAATTCGGGCATCGGGATTGTATGCGTATTTATCAAGAAAATTTTTAATTCCGTTTTCTAAATTAATGCTGTTCACATTCTCTAATGTTTCAACATTAAAACCTTGTTCCGTAAACAATTTTTTTAATGCCGCTACATCTTCCTTTACACCGGGAAGTCTCCGCCACGCTTGAGTGTTGATATAATCGCTTTCTCCGATTATCAGCGCATGGGATTCTTTTAATTCGCCAATAACATCGCCACGAGCGTCTACAAATTCTACCGCGCCGCCGCCGTCATCACTGCCGCGTTTTCCCTTTGAAGCCTGTGCCGTTAATGGCAGAGAAACACAAAATAAAACCAGTAACGCAATGCAAATCTTTTTCATAATTTTACCTCACTCCAAAAAAATTTTTTATTTCGTTTTCAATTAACGAATTTGGTATTACAAATGGTTTTTCCTGAATCGTAACATTTACCATATTTGATACTTTGTACTGTCCTGATATGCCGCTTGCCTTGAAATTTCCCTGCTGTTCGTCCCCGTTGAATGTGCCGCCCTTGCCTTCAATGCCGCTTCGCACCGTCTCTATCGCATCTCTTATGTTTTGCGGTTTTGTAAAAGAGAAATTAAAAGGGGAACTCCTTGCTCTTTTTCCCCTATTGGTAACATTGTTATAAGTATCAAGATAATAAGTTGTGAATTGGATTTTATCGGGCGTACCGCTTGATACAAGATAACTTCCGCGTATGTTGTTTATTATGTAATAACCGCTTGTTTCATTGCCTATAAAAACACCGCGCTGTTTGATAGCGTCATTTTTTATTCCCTGAACCATTTCCGTCATGTTTTGCGGTCTTGTGAAGTCGTACTCCTCATGCGGCTTTATTATGTCAATCGCATAACGCGCTTCGCCATTACCTGTAATAACTTTTTTAACCGTTTCTTCAGTTGCCGGTTTCCACGGTTGGTTGTATTCCTGTTCCATATTCGGAAATTGAACATGAGAAGCGACAACTACAAGCGTTTCCGCGCCATAAGGTCCGCAAAGTATGCGCGTGTTTTTAGTATCAGGGTCATTGTTCGATTTATTGCTTGGATCATAAAATACGGTTCTTCTTGCATTTGCGCTAAGTGAATTATTGTCGTTTTTATTTCTTGGATATATCATCTTAAAATTATTGTCCACGTCTATGTGAATTATTTTGAAATAACAATCAGATTCAGCTAATATTCTTAATTGTAAATATTCCCCATGTTTATAAGTGTGCGTGGGTGAATTCAGCAGGGCATTTATATTTATGGTTGCCAAAGCCGTATTACTGTCGCTTGGAACAAACATTTTATTAAAATTTTCAGGTTCTATCGCTATGGGTATTTGTTCGAGTACGGAAAGTGATATGGAAAATATTTGTGAGCCGTCCGCTTCTTTGTCCGGCGTTGACAGTTCAATGGTAACATTTACACGGTCGTTTTGTTTTCTAAAAAACCCGCTAATTACCGCTTTATCTTTTGTTTCCCCTTCAATGATTTTAAATTTTCTCCCCTGATTCTCTTTTGCGTAATGGGTAATTTTTTCCGTTAAGAAAAGCGATAATTCAGAGGGTACGTTTGTTCCTGTCAATGTAAAAGAGCCGATAACAGTTTCCGTTTGTGTTTTTAATCTTGCAGCTAAAGTGTCTACGGCTTTTTTAATACCGGCTTCCAATGCATCCTGTGTGGTAAATAACACGTTTAAGGGGGTAACTGTAAAAGAAAAATTACTTGTAATATTTTTTGCGATACCGCCTGTTAAATCGGATAACAGTATTTCTAAAGTTATGTTATATGTGCCGGGTTTTATATTGTGATTTTCCATTTTATAGGGATTATCGCTTGAACTGTTAAAAGGAAAGGGTATGCCGTCTTTGCCCACTCCAAAAAGAATAGCCCTACAGTCCAATAATCCTGTTGATTGTATAATTGAAGAATGAAGTTTTATCAGAGTTGTAAGGGTTTCAGTTTCTTGAATAGACCTTGTGGGTATCGGTTCAATATTTAAACTGCTTGCCAATTCGTTGATCTGTACTTTCGCGTATTCATAAAGCCCTGCCTTTCCTTTTGGGGTTTCGTAATAAGCCATTATGCGGTGTAGGGGGTTTTTCTCAAGGGCTTTAACTACAAGAGTATACCCTTCCAAAGCGGCTTTAAGCGTTTTCCATTGTGAAAAAGCGGCGGTATACCGCTCGGATATATTTTTTGCATAGCCTGAAATTTCGCTTTCCGCTTTTTGTCGGTTTATCTGATGAAGGGTATAAACTATGTATT
>Ga0268262_10005566_pt1 | contig 12438 bp, 7 predicted proteins | sample TergutNc150P3_FD_190354 | JGI IMG/M metagenome (GOLD analysis project Ga0268262, IMG submission 190354) | Nasutitermes corniger P3 segment gut microbial community from laboratory colony in Florida, USA - Nc150 P3 (SPAdes) (version 2) | ecosystem: Host-associated > Arthropoda: Insects > Digestive... | reverse complement strand
TCCTGAAACGCCTGATCCCGTCTTCGCCGCGGCTTTCAAAGTGGATTTCATTGCCTCTGGCAGTAATGCTCCCGCCAAGGGAACCTTCTATTATTTTGAGGTTTCCGTCATTTGCGCCGCAAATTCCGGAAAGAAGTTCCCTGTTGTCAAGGGCAATAGTTATTCCGTCCTCCAAAAATACCTCTAATTAACTCTATAAACCTTCCAAAGAAAACAGTCAAGCTGCCGGTATCCGTACCAATTAATTTATAACATTTTTCCCATAAATAATTCCTTGAGAATATTTTAATTTTTAGTCCATTTTTCGGTTCTTTTTTCATATTTCAGGTCTGTTTTTATTTCTGAAATGGCAGACCATTGTACAAGGAAGGATACTTCCGCGTTAACGTCATATTTTGGGGGAAATGATTGGGAGTCCAGATACGGATACATCGAAACATCCAAAGTAGCGTCCCAGTCTCCCAGATGGTGAACTGCCTTAAAATTAAACCTTTTCATTTTAAAGCCCGACCTTTGCCTTTTTGTGTCGTCGAAAAAATTAAACGCGTCAATAATATCCGTGAACAGGTTGTTCTGCGGCCCGTCAATATACATTTTTGTGTATTCATCCATTCCGGAAAAGCCTTTAAAATACCTGAAAACAACCGCGTTTTCGGACGTTAACGACATCGACAAATCCATAAATTTGTTAACTTTTAAGGTAAAGCCCGTTGTCAGTTGAAAGTTTGAATTGGTATGCCGTTGAAGGTCGAAGAACAGCTTTGTGTTTAAATTCATGGAAAAGCTTAACCTGTTTTTAACTATGTCCCGTTCAGATGACGATTTTGAGTAACTAAAAGTTAAATCCCTAGGGTTTAAAGACGGCTCCTCTTCCTCGCTTGTTTTCTGCACCCATTTTCCGCCTTGTGTGGGATTTTCGGGGTCATTAGGCATGAATTCCCACCTGCTTAATTTTATCGCGGAAAAAGACGCCTTAAAATCCCATAATGTTAATGATGAAGTAACGGTAGTAACTTTCCAGTCGTCTTCCGGCTCCATAACCATATAATGTGAAAACGTGCTGATGTTTCCGAATTTAAGGGTTTCCGTCAGATACAGCGGGTCGATTTTCCATTCGTCATTTGGTTCATTATCAATTATTTCCGGTTTTTTAAAATCAATGTGGGCGTTTGTTTCGGAAATCCATGCCCTGAAAGTGGCGTTTGTTTGAATTAAAGGATCAAGGGGAGGCAGGTCTGTAGTAAAGGAAAGATTCTGCTGTTTATCCATGACGTTAGCTGCAATATTTGTCGAGAGCTTGTGATTTTTTAAACCAAGTATTTCTTCTCCGTCTTTTGTCTGTTCTTTTTCCCATGTGCCCCATTGAGGCGTTAATTCAGGGCCGTCTCCGTCTTCATATTTTTTGGATTTAACCAGCGTGCCTCCCAAATTATACTGTATGTTTGACTGTCCGAAAACAGGATCCTTATACAGTGGTTTTAATGTTGTGTTATATGTGTATGAGGATGAATAGTTTGTCTGGCTATACTGTTGTCTTTTTGCGGCTTCTATTTTTTTTTCGTCTTTATTCCCTTCCGCCGTCTGCGGAGTACGGAACGCTTCGGCTTCGTCATTCAGATAATTAAAATCCCGCCATGTGCCGTTACCTGAAAAAGTCAGTGTGTTTGAAAACAGTCCTTCGCCGTGATTCAAATTGAAATTAATGCTGCTGTTGCCGCTTAAGTTTGACAGGATCGACTGAATTTCGTTCCAATTTATGTCTTCTGACGTTTTCCAGCGCCCATACCCTGACATAAATTGGAGCTCTGATGAACCGGTAGGGCTTAACTGGTAACCTAACGAAAATTTTAAATTTCCCGTTTTTGGCAAATCGAAAGTCTTGTTTAAGGCGGGAGGCGTCAATTTGTCTTCTGAAGGTTTTTTTTCTTTTTCCTTTTCCTTTACAATCTCTTCCCACGGAGGATGCGGCTTGCCGACGCCTTTCAAAGGGTCTTCCGGTTCTGTCTTTGACGTATTTGAAGAGCTGGTTGTCTGATTACCGACAGTCAAAGGAGTGCCGGAGACGGAGCCTGACACGCTGTAGATAGTGTACTTGTCAGGCGCGAAAAAATCCCTTCCCGGGTGTTCTTTGTTAATTTTATAAATTTCATCGTCCCTGATAATTTTAAACGCAAGCGTAGTGGATATGTTGTTTACCGACAAACTTGATATATAAGGTGAAAGAAAACTTGTTGACGGGCTGATATTCCCGTTTAGCTGCCATTGATACGCCCCTATATCCTGTTTTGCAAGTTCTTCCTCGTTTATTTCAGCGCCCTGCTGAATCATATTAACCCAATCCATGGATTCGGCGCGGTCCATAATAAAATCCCTGTCAATGTAAGGGTCTGAATAAAACGGAATATTCCATGAAAGGCCGCCGTACTTTCCCTTTAAAGAGCTTTGTGTTTTCATCCGGTAGCGGAAGGGCACTGTTTTTGAAAAAATATTTGATTTATTCCATTCTACAGATCCGTCAAAATTCGGGGCATAAGGAGTGTAATCTTCGTCTATCATGGTTAATGTTCTGGAAAAACCTGTGCCTAATGACAAATCCATAGTATTTAAGATTCCTTTTGGAGGTAAAGTAAGATCAATCCCTGTGTATGCTCCCAAGTTTACATAATAATCGGCTATTACCTTAAATGTTGTGACGTCGGTGTTAGTTGCTTTTCTTCCTGTACTGCGCAGAAAAATTCCGTTATGTTCCTTTTCCATATCGTTTGAGCTTCCCAGAATTCTGGTAATGGAACTCTTTTCGGTTGTGTCCGCTTTTGGCCGTCCCATGATATATGTGGAAGTCTGAACAAAGCCGCCTTCTCTGGTGCGGTATCCGAAGACCGGGTGAAAAATAAGATCGTCGGCGGAATAATAAAAAAACGGAAAATATAAAACCGGTATTTCTCCTACCTTAAGCACCATGTTAAATATCGCGAAATCGGAACCCGGAAGAAGCCAAAGTTTTGACGCGTTTATTGACCAAAGCGCTTCTTCATTGTTGGCATTGCTGATTCTCGCGTTATTAAGAATCATCACGTCGTCATAAGTGCGTGAAATTACGGTCCCTTCAAAACGGTACGCGGTATTTTCGCTTGCAAGCATTTTTTCCGAATCGCCGTCAAGAAAAACACTGTCCCAATCGTCAATATTGACGGTTATATTTTTCCCGCGGAAAATTTCGGTTGTATCCCCTTTTTCTTTTCTGTATTCAACTCTTCCCGTGGCGGTGATTATATTTCTGGTACGGTTAAAAAGGACTTCGTCCGCTTTTATTCTGTGTACTTCGCCTTGATCATGCAGGATAAGACTGACGTCGCCTTTCAGCCTTGCGTAATCTTCATCAATAAGTTCAACCTTAAAATATTCGGTGGATTGAGCTGACTCAATGGTTATTATTTTCCTGTTTTCAAAAACGAATTTTGGTTCCGGCAATCCAAAATAATTCCTTATGCGTTTGATAAGTTCATCTTTTGTCCCGCCTTCGGAAAGGCCCAGCGTGCGGCACCATGCCGCAAGCTCGGGCAAAGTTGAGGATTTTAGCTCAAGTTCCGTGCGCTGCCTTTCCTCCGCCGTCAACTTTTGTACGGCGGGCTTTTCTTCTTCTGCCGGTTTGCCTGCGGAAGCGCCGTCCTCGGACGTACCGTCCGCAGACATGTCGTCCGAGGACGATATGTCCGCGGACAATATGTCCGAAGCCTCATCATTTTGTTCTTCCGCGCCGGCGGCATCGGAAGTACCGGAAAGAAGCGGTTGTTCCTTTTCAGCGGGAATTTCCTGACTGTATATTACCGCGGTAAGAGTAAGTAAAAAACATAGGGTAAAAAGCAGCTTGCTTTTCATTTTCTCCCGTTTTTAGGCGTTTTGTTTCTTTTAAGCATTTCGGCGATATAAGCGCCGGTATATGAATTGCCGCACTTTGCCAGTTGTTCCGGCGTGCCGACGGCTATAACATTGCCGCCTTTTTCGCCGCCTTCCGGCCCCAGATCGATAAGGTGATCCGCCTGAAGCAGTACGTCCAGATTATGTTCTATCATTATAACAGTATTTCCCTTATCTACAAGACGCTGTATCACTTCCATAAGCTGTTTTACATCGACAAAATGAAGGCCTGTGGTAGGCTCGTCCAGAATGTACAGGGTTTTTCCGGTTGAGCGCTTGGACAGTTCCAGGGCGAGTTTTACCCTCTGCGCCTCGCCGCCCGAAAGGGTAAGCGCGGACTGGCCTAGTTTCACATAACCCAGCCCTACGGAAAGCAAGGTTTCCATTTTGCGGGCAATCTGCGGGATAGGGGCGAAAAAAACGGCGGCTTCCTCTATGGTCATGTCCAATACTTCCGCGATATTTTTCCCCTTGTAGCGGATTTCCAGAGTCTCTTTGTTAAACCTTTTGCCGCCGCAAACGTCGCACGTTATGTAAACGTCCGGCAGAAAGTTCATCTCGATTTTGATCGTTCCGTCCCCTTCGCAGTTTTCGCAGCGGCCGCCGCTTACGTTAAAGGAAAAGCGGCCGGGTCTGTATCCTTTCATTTTCGCTTCCGGCAGGTTTGCGAAAAGGTCCCTTATCGCGGTAAACCCCTCGACATAGGTTATCGGGTTTGAACGGGGCGTTCTTCCTATCGGGCTCTGGTCTATGTCGATTATCTTGTCGATAAATTCGGCGCCCTCAATTTTTTTATACGCGCCTTCCGTATAATTTGAGCCGTTAATTTTGTTTGCGAGGGCGGGATACAAAACGTCGGAGAGCAGGGTGGACTTGCCCGAGCCTGAAACTCCCGTTATGCAGGTAAAAGAGCCAAGCGGAATTTCCACGTTGATATTTTTTAAGTTATGTTCGCCCGCCCCTTTTATTTTTAAAAAATCGCCGTTGCCTTCGCGCCTTTTTTTTGGGATTGCCATGTTAATCGCGCCCGAAAGATATTGGCCTGTAAGGCTTTCTTTAACTTTCATTATGTTTTCGGGGCGTCCCTGCGCGACGACGTGTCCGCCGTGAACGCCCGCGCCCGGTCCCAAATCCACGATATGGTCGGCGGTGCGCAAAGTCTGTTCGTCATGCTCGACCACGATCAGCGTGTTGCCAAGGTCGCGCAGGTAGAGCAGGGTGTCTATCAGGCGCTGGTTGTCCCTCTGGTGAAGCCCGATGGAAGGCTCGTCCAAAATGTAGAGAACCCCCACAAGGCTGGAGCCGATCTGCGTCGCAAGCCTTATCCTTTGGGCTTCGCCGCCTGAGAGCGTCGAGGCTTTTCGCTCAAGGCTGAGGTAATCCAGCCCGACGTTCTGCATAAAGCCGAGCCGCGCGTTTATCTCTTTTAAAATTTGATACGCGATCTTTTTTTCGTTGCTGTTTAATTTTACGGTTTGAAAAAATTTAAGCGAGTCAGTTACCGAAAGGCAGGAAAGCTCCCAGATGTTAATGCCTGCGACGGTTACGCCTAACACCTCGGGCTTCAGGCGCTTGCCGCCGCAGTCCTCGCATGGTTTCTGGCTCATGAATTTTTCCAGCCAGTCTTTTACGCCCGGCGACTGTGTTTCCACATAACGCCTTCTTAGCTCCTCAAGAATTCCCTGAAACCTCGCCTGATACTCAAAATGGCTTGTTCCCTCGCGGTTCACGTAACGCACTTTTATGTCGTCGTCGCTGCCGTAAAGAATCGCGTTCACCACTTTTTTTGACAGTTGGTTAAAAGGCGTATCAAGGCTGAACCCGTAATGTTTCGAAAGGCTTTGAAAACGGCTGCGGTTCCACGCCGCGTCCGGGTTGTACGGAATCACCGCCCCCTCGTTAAATGAAAGGGAACGGTCGGGGATTACAAGGTCGGGGTCAAATTCCATTTTACTGCCTATCCCGGAACAGCCGACGCAAGCGCCGAAAGGGTTGTTAAATGAAAAAAGGCGCGGCTGCAATTCCGGAATTGATACGCCGCAGTCCGGGCAGGAGTTTTTCTGAGAAAAAACATGCTCGCTGTTTTTTCCGTCTTCGTTGACAAGCGCAATCAAAAGGCCGTCCGCCGTCTGTACCGCGGTCTCGACGGATTCCGCAAGTCTCGGGCGAATTTCCTTTCCGATCACAAGGCGGTCTACGATAATTTCGATTGAGTGTTTTTTTTGCTTGTCCAGCTTGATGCTTTCGTCAAGGTTAACGGGAACGCCGTCTATCCGCGCGCGCGCGAAACCCGCCTTGCGAGCGTCCTCGATTATTTTCTGGTGTTCTCCCTTTTTACCGCGTATTACGGGAGCGAGCAGTTGAATTTTCGTCCCCTCTTTGAACTGCATGATTGTCTCGATAATTGAATCAACAGGCTGTTCGCGGATTTCCTTGCCGCAGACGGGGCAGTGGGGGATTCCAATCCGCGCGTAGAGCAGGCGGTAGTAATCGTAGATTTCGGTAACCGTCCCCACGGTGGAACGCGGGTTGCGGTGGGTTGTTTTTTGCTCGATGGAAATTGCCGGGGAAAGCCCCTCGATGTAGTCAAGGTCGGGCTTGTCCATGCGCCCCAAAAACTGGCGCGCGTAGGCGGAAAGGCTTTCCACATACCGCCTTTGCCCCTCCGCGAAAATCGTGTCGAACGCCAGAGAGCTTTTGCCGGAGCCGGAAAGCCCCGAAATAACGATTAATTTGTCGCGTGGAAGCTCCAAATCGATGTTTTTAAGGTTATGTTCGCGCGCTCCCTTGATGATGAGTTTATCCATTGTATGGTAAGAATAGCGGTTTTTGAAAGGGTGGGGAATAGGGCGCTTTGCCTTGTATTTTTAGCAAATATTTCCCGCTAAAGTAAAGCAAAATACACGGACGCGCCGTATATACTGTGTAACTTTCTTTTTAAGGTTATCAATTTTTTTTATTTGAGGTGCGTATGAAAAATGTAAACTCTAGCGGGAATTCCCCGAACGTGAACAGAAATCACAAAGACAGCGTGTTCTCTTTTCTCTTTAGTAACCCGGACATTTTAAGGGAACTCTATTCGGCGATAGAAGGCGTCGCCATTCCGCCGGATATTCCCGTCGACATTAATACCCTTTCCGGCGTTCTTTTCATGAAACAGATAAACGACATCTCTTTTCTTATCGACAACCGCCTTGTAGTTCTAATCGAACACCAGTCTGCCATAAACGAAAACATCCCCCTGCGCCTGCTGGAGTACATCGGGCGGATATACGAAAAAATAATTGACATGGAAAAAAAGTATCAAAAGAGCCTTGTAAAAATCCCAAGTCCGGAATTTATTGTTCTGTACAATGGTGTTGACCCGTATCCAGATTATACGGAACTGAAACTTTCGGAAGCTTTCATGGACATTGAAGGATTAAAATTGACAGGCGTTGATAAGATACCGCTTGAGTTAATTGTGCAAGTATACAACATAAACCACGGGCACAATCCCGAGATACTGAAAAGATGTGAAACGCTGGACAACTACAGTGTTTTTGTAGAGAAGATAAGGGAATACCGTACAAAAGGATTAAAGCTTGAAGAATTGATAACCCCCGTGATAGAATACTGTATAAAGAACAACATACTGAAGAAATTTCTGGAAGAAAACAGTTCGGAGGTAAGAAATATGATATTTGGTGAATATGACCGTGACATGGATATCGCCGTCAACCGGAGAGAAGCCCGCGAGGAAGGACGCAAGGAGGGACGTGAGGAAGGCATGGAAAGTGGAATCAAAAAGGGACGTGAAGAAGGCCGTGAAGAGGGTATCGAGCAAGAGAAGTTAATAATCGCGAAAAATCTGCTTGAAAAGAGGTCGTCTGTTGAATTTGTGCGGGAAATTACCGGGCTATCTTCGGAGAAGATTCAGAAATTGTTATGAGGTAAGAAATATGATATTTGGTGAATATGACCGGGATATGGATATAGCCGTTAACCGGCGAGAAGCCCGCGGGGAAAACCGGCAGCACTTTATTTATTAAATCAAGATTTGACAAAAGAGGAAATTAAGCGGCGTTTTAGCCGGGAAGAAGGTATTTGACGGGAAAAGACATATAATATAAAAAGTCATTATGAATTTAATATTAGATACAAATATGATTTACTATATTGCGGGTGTTAGTGAATCATATCTTGACAAGAAAAAATTAATAGAAGAAATAGCCTTATATGAGAATAAATATGTTTCTGAACTTTCAATGTTAGAAATCTATTCCCACTTTCGAAATAATATAGAAAAATTAAAATCAATAATAAATACTTTATCAATGCTTAAATACCCTGTATGGCCATATTTTGATAAAGAACATTCAATTGTAAATGAAAAGTTTAATGAATTATTGAAAGATGATAAATTTATAAAGTTTCTGGCGGATGATTCATTGCGTATCAGAATTGATATGGAATCAAAATTCTTAAACTTCTGGGCATGTAGCATCGCTTCTGTATATTTAGCCATAAATTACAATGAAAATCCGGTTAATACTGAAAACATAAAAGTATTAAATAAAAATTTATTTAACACAATAATTTTGCTTAATAACAATGATAATGCATATCTTTCGGAAATGAGGGATGTATTATATAAGTTTTATAATGATTATGATGAATCTAAATTCAAAGATAAAGTAGTAAACTACATTCTGGATATTTGTGAAATATATACTAATATATTGCATGTTTCTTATGAGGGAATTGACTTTCTTGATTTTTTAAACAATCAACATAATTATCAGGAGGATGTAAAAGAAAAAATATTCATAAAAATATCTGATGACATTTTTTTTAAAAAAATTGAGAAAAGAAAATTGCAAAAGAAAGAACTTGTAAATAAAATATTTATAGAAAAACTGGACGACAACTTAAAATATTACGGAGATAAATTAAATAATTTTATGAACCCAAGTGTTGTTAAATACTACATAATACTGTTTAAAAAATTTTTTACATTGGATAATAAAAAAATAGAGAAAAATAATGTTATTGATTCGCTGTTACTCTCGCATTATCCTGAAAATCTTGTTTTAACGGCAGATGAAGATTTTATAAAAATTATGAGCGAAATTAATCCTGATTGTTCAAATCAAATCCTTAATATTCTGAAAAAATGTAAAAAATAAAACATTTACGGTTATATTTTTAAAAACCTCTCCGGCGGCACGCATACCGCCGTATCATAAATTCCTGATTTTCACGGTTACCCGCGCTTTGAAACCTTCAACCTCGTCTAAAATTTCGCTGTATAAGCGTTCCATGGATTTGTTGTAGGAAGGTAAAAAAACAACTGTATCGGCGGAAAACAGTTCTGGCGTGTCAATTCCAAGAGCGTCGGCGATTTTTTCAAGCATGTTTACGGAGGGGAATTTTCGGCCTATTTCTATCATTCCGATGTGAGTTAATGACGTTTTTGCTCTTTCGGCCAGGTCTTCTTGCGAAAAACCCCTGATTTTTCGGTATTTTTTGATATTTTTCGCCAATAACTCACGTAAATCAGTCATAGTTCCTTATCGTCTATAGGTTTATTTTTTTCCTTTGAAAAATATTGACAATAATCTAAAAAGTGATATATTGTCTTGTAGATTATAAGAAAAGGTTGAATTTTAAGATGGATTTCCGCCAAAGCGGAAAATAATTTGGTACCGGGCTGTAAAACAGCTTAAGTATACGCATTGGTTCAATGCGGAAAAAAACGCGGAAACGCGGTTTTATAATGTTGTCCGTATAGACGACATATTTCAAAAGATTTCCGGATCAAGCCGGAAATACAAAGGAGAGTTCTTATGAAGAACTTGGTTAAAGTTTTAGGGATTATCGCTGTAATTGCGATAGTCGGGCTGGCTGTAAGCTGTGATGTTGCACCTGAGGATCAAGTAAACATTACCATAAACGGTATCCCGGATGGAGCTAATGACTTATATGCGCTTATAGTACTTGGTGACAGTGGTAAAGTTGCTGCGCAGGGGAATGTCCCCACGAAGATAAAAGGCGGCAGCGTATCCATGGATATGGTTGATCCTAAAGGAGAGGCATTTGGTAAAGATGGGGCATATAGTATTCAAGTAAGTATTGATACTCTCGACGCTTTTACCGCTGGCGATGAAAGAGCGTATCACTTTCAGATTGCTTCTCCAAAATCGATAAAAAAAGGTTCAGATAATATATTTACGGCTGACCAATTTGTTTTTGATATAGAGGGTAGTCCATATTGGTTAAAAGGTATGGACGATGTTTTCCCCGCTTCCAGCTCCAGCAGCAGCGCGCCCGAGGCCCAAGAAGAGATTAATACTTATATCTATGACGGCGAATTCAAAGCTAATTATAAACTTGGTACTACTCCGACAGATGAATTCGTTAAATTTACAAAAACACATTTTAAAATCTATGAGGCTGGTACTAATGCGGACTATCTTGATTTTGAAATTACCAAACCCTGGGAGTATGACGCTGTACCCGATGCTACGTATGTAGATGGTTTCAAATTTACCGGTTATATTAGTGCTGGAAAACCAGTAGATGCTGCTAAGAATGCTATTTATGGCACTAAAACTGCGCCCGGTTTTACTCAAGCAGATATTACTAATAAAACTGAAGCGTGTATGTTCATCTATTTTAAAGCGGACGGATCTTTTGTAAGAACTGTGTTTAGCAAAACATCCGCTGCTGCACCAACAAAAACTTTAATAGATGGTGATGACAAGGTAGTGCGTAATTATAAAAAGGTACCGAAATAGGGTAACAGACACCTAAAATAAAAAGCCTGACCACTTAAAGTGGTCAGGTTTTTTTTATCAACGAGTGATTAAAAAAACAGCCCGAAAATTCCCCCACCACAAAACAACGTTTCCCCAGATAACGCACGAGTGTCAGACATTCATTTTTGATAACTGGCACTCTTAGTTCTTTGAAAACGTGTCAAAATGGCACAATTATATGAAAAAAAGCCAAATTTCGCTGAATTTTGAGCAATTTTTGTAGTTTTTCAAGCAAATATTATTGAATATTAAGCAACAACGGTGAAAAAACCACCATGATATGGTGAAAAAACCACCGTGAATGGTCAAAAAAGCACCATGATATGGTGAAAAAACCACCGTGATTGGTCAAAAAAGCACCATGATATGGTGAAAAAAGCACCATGATATGGTGAAAAAAGCACCGTGATTGGTGAAAAAAGCACCGTGAATGGTCAAAAAAGCACCATGATATGGTGAAAAAACAGGGAACATTGCCCCAAAAATTGGCATCATTCCCCATAATTCAGGCATCATTGACAGACGCTTTGGTGATAGACACTAGTAGTCTGTAACATTTAAATGTTTACAAAAAGACCTCACGCAGAGGCGCGGAGGCGCAGAGGTTTTGGTGACAGACACCCAAAATAAATAGCCTGACCATTTTAAAGTGGTCAGGTTTTTTTTATCAACGAGTGATTAAAAAAACAGCCCGAAAATTCCCCCACCACAAAACAACGCCTACCCGGCAAACAAGAGCGAAAAATTCCTCCCGCCACAAGACAACGCCTAACCAACAAGAATTTTTTTGATATTGATAAATATTTTTCGTGAGCGTGAGGCGCGCAGCCCGTCCCGCGACATCGGTGTGGATCGCCGATCAAGCCACGCCAAAGCGTGCGTAGACCAATGTCACAGCCGCCGGAGCGGGGCGGGCTGCGCGCCTCACGCTCACGGGAGATAAGTTAATGAATAGAAAAATTAAATGTTACGCTTTGGTAGTCATGTGGTCAGAGGCGGCGCTTTTTTGTCAAGGGAATGTTCCGCAAAAGCCTAAGCGTTTTTCTTGTCTTTTGCTATTTTTCTCATTGCGTAAATAAAGAAAATTAAATACGGTATTGTCGGTATGCCAAAAAGAATTAATACTTCCTTCATTATTCCTCCCCTGCCGTAAGCATAATTATTCCGCCGGTTATCAAGAACACGACAAAACAACTGCCTATCCAAAGCATGGTCAATCTGTCATAGTCGCCTCTAATTATACCACCAAGTATCAAACTTGCAAAGATTAAATTGCCAAAATTGACCGTAACTTTGCCGATTTCCCTTTAAACGCGATATTTTTTATTCATACGCACCTCGAAAAGAAAAATTGATAACCTTCCAAAAGAAAGTTATACCTATATATATGCGCGTATATGTATTTTGCTTTACTGTAACGGATATCTTTTTGAAATTTTTACCGCTGTCCGCAAACAAGAGCGAAAAATTCCCCCCACCACAAAACAACGCCTACCCGGCAAACAAGAGCGAAAAATTCCTCCCGCCACAAGACAACGCCTAACCAACAAGAATTTTTTTGATATTGATAATTTTTTTTCGTGAGCGTGAGGCGCGCAGCCCGCCCCGCGACATCGGTGTGAATTTCCTACCAAGCCACGCCAAAGCGTGCGTAGACCAATGCCACAGCCGCCGGAGCGGGGCGGGCTGCGCGCCTCACGCTCACGGGAGATAAGTTAAT
>Ga0268262_10005565_pt1 | contig 12439 bp, 10 predicted proteins | sample TergutNc150P3_FD_190354 | JGI IMG/M metagenome (GOLD analysis project Ga0268262, IMG submission 190354) | Nasutitermes corniger P3 segment gut microbial community from laboratory colony in Florida, USA - Nc150 P3 (SPAdes) (version 2) | ecosystem: Host-associated > Arthropoda: Insects >... | reverse complement strand
GTAGCTTCCGATTTACCTGCCGCTGAAAAAGAAAAATTAATTTTTAAAGAAGCGGTATTAAGGTTGAGCGGCGCGTAATGAAAGAAAAAAGCCCGGTAAGACCGGAATCTGTTACCGAAGACGCATCTGACTTGGCTCTTCGTCCCCGCAATCTTAAAGAATTTTTAGGACAAAAGGGAATGAAGGAAAATTTGTCCGTCTTTATTTCCGCCGCGAAAGAACGCGGGGACAGTTTAGATCATCTTTTTTTAATAGGACCTGCAGGTCTTGGAAAAACCACAATGGCGCAGGTTGTTGCGAATGAAATGGGAACGGGTTTTATTCAAACTACCGCTCCCGCTCTTGATAAACCAAAAGACCTTGTAGGTTTTTTAACTAACTTAAAAAAAGGCGATGTGTTTTTTATTGACGAAATACACAGCCTTAAACCGGCAATAGAAGAACTGCTGTATATTGCTATGGAAGATTACGGAATTGACTGGGTAGTAGGGCAGGGACCAAGCGCGAGAACAATGCGGATAGCGATTAAACCGTTTACTCTTGTGGGAGCGACAACAAAAGCGGGCGTTGTTTCAAGTCCGCTTATAAGCCGCTTTGGTATCACCTGCCGTTTTTCTTTTTATGAACAACAGGATTTGGAAGCCATTGTCCGCCGTTCAGCGGGATTATTAAAAGTAAAAATAGATAATGACGCCGCGTCTCTGCTCGCTAAATCTTCAAGGGGGACTCCGAGAGTTGTTAATCAACTGTTAAAACGCATGAGGGATTTCGCTCAGTACGCCGGGGAGCCTTCCATTACTTTGGCTGTTGTAAAAGACGGTCTTGCCCGTTTGGAAATAGACGAGCTTGGTCTTGAAAAACAAGACCGTGAAATTCTTAAAATTATGATAGAACGATATAAGGGCGGACCTGTGGGCGCGGACACGCTCGCTATTTCTATCGGGGAATCTGTTGAAACTTTGGAAGATTACTATGAGCCGTATTTAATACAGGCGGGTCTTATTCAGCGCACACCGAGGGGCAGGGTAGTTACAAGTTTCGCGTACGGTCATCTTGGACTAACGCCCGCCGTCAACAATGAAGGTTCTCTTTTTTAAATGAAAACAAGCGATTTTTATTTTGATCTTCCCGAATCTTTAATAGCGCAATTTCCTCCCGAACAAAGAGGGCAAAGCCGTCTTATGACACTTGATAGGCTCTCAGGCGCGCGCGGACACTCGGCTGTTTCTAAATTGCCTGATATTCTGTGCGGCGAAAAATTTTTAAGCGCCGGCGGCGAAAAGCCGCTGTTGGTTTTTAACGACACAAAGGTTCGCAAGGCGCGGCTTATCGCCGTTAATGAGAAAACAGGCGCGCAGACTGAATTTTTGCTCTTAGACGATATTAACGGGGACGGTCTTTTGTGGAAGGTTATGACCAAGCGCGCGCGCCGAAAGAGGGAAAAAGATGTTTATGTTTTTATGGCTGGTACACAGGAGCAAAAAAAAGCCGCAATCAAAGGTTTTGAAGACGAATATATATTGCTTGAATTTGAAACCTCTGTAAATGACGCATGGTTGGAAAAGAACGGTCATGTTCCTTTACCGCCGTATATCAAAAGAAAAGACGCTCCCGCTGATACCGAGCGTTATCAAACTATTTACGCTAATCAAACGGGTTCTACAGCGGCTCCTACCGCCGGGCTTCATTTTACAAAGGAGATTTTAAACGCTTTTTCCGCCGCCGGAATAGAGAGCGTATTTATTACCTTGCATGTCGGGTTGGGGACTTTCCTTCCTGTCCGCAGTGAAAATATAGAAGACCACAAAATGCACAGCGAATATTTTAATATTGAAGAAAATACCGCAGAAAAAATAGAATCCGCGAAAAAAGACGGGCGGAAAATTATCGCCGTGGGAACAACAAGCGTAAGAACGCTGGAAAGCGCATGGATTGACGGAAAACTTAAACGAGGCGGCGGCAACACTTCAATCTTTATTTATCCGGGTTATAAATTTAAAGCAGTGGACGCTCTTTTTACAAATTTTCATACCCCTGAATCAACCTTGCTGATGTTGGTGTCGGCGTTTGCCGGCAGGGAGTTAATTCTTGAAAGCTACGCCGAGGCTATACGCGAGGGATACCGCTTTTTCAGTTACGGCGATGCCATGCTGATTTATTAAAGATTTATTTTATTGTGAAAACTACAGGATAACGCCAATGGCAGGAAACTGCTTCTCCGTTAGCGTATGCCGGAGTTCCTTTTCTGCCAAAAAAAGCTTTAACGGCGGCTTCTCCAAATCCTCTGCCTTCAGGGTCTTCTTTTAAAACTTTTACATTTCGTACGATGCCTATGTTATCTACATATAATTCAACCAGAACTTTGCCGCCTATTCCTGAACGTAGAGCGATTGGCGGATAGACAAGAGCGGAAATAAAAGCTTTTTCATCAAAAACAGGGGGTACGGAAACTTTATGCATTGGAAGATAATCGTCAAAAGAAAGAGAACCGGCGGCTACTACGTTTTGAAGAGGAGTAGTATCTGTTTCTATCATTTCTTCCGCTATTTCTTCCACAGTGGGAAGTTCAGGAGGAAGTTCCGCAATATCTGTAAGTTTCATTACTCTGGCATTTTCAGGAATTTCCTGTTTAATTATCCCTATATTAAAGACAAAGAAAAACAATACAAGCAGATGTATAGCGGCGGTAACAATAAAAATTATAAGACGGTTTCTTTTTTCATTCATCTGTTTTTACCACAAAACTTACAACTCGATATTGGAGTAGCTGCATTACTTCCAATACGCTGTTTATATTCTCGTATGGAGTGTTTTTATCCGCAATTATATGCACTCTTGTATCGGGAGCGGATGTGTAAAGGCTTGATATTTTATTTTCAAACTCAATACGATCCGCAGGCTCTCCGTCAAGAAATATCGCGCCTTCCAAATTGATCCATACTTCAAGGTTTTTTTCTTCCGTTGTCCGCAGAGCTTTACGGGCTTCGGGATAATCTATTTTTACTTCTTTGCGGTAATTAATTAATGAGACAAGCATGATAAATATAAGCAATAAAAAACCGATATCCGACATTGAAGAGACTGGAATGATAAACGGTTTTCTTTGTTTTCTTAAATTCATTGAGTTTCCTTTTTCATAGAAAATGAAAACGAGTCAATTTGTAAATCCTGAGCAAGCTCTACAAAGGATACTACGTTTTGCCAATGAGTCTGCCTGTCTATCGTAATAATAACCGCTGTATTGGGGTTTTCTCTTTGGGCGTTTTTAATTACTGTTCTTGCTTTTGGAAAATTCAACGTTTCTTCGTTGTGGATTATTTCTCCGTTTGAATTCATTTCAAAACGCAGTAATTCATCTTTTAATATCATTCTTGTAGAGTCTTTTGCCGGAAGAGTAATTATAAAACCCTTGTTGACGTTAAACCCGGCGATAACAAGAAAGTAAATAATAAGCAGAAAGGCAAGATCGCTTGCCGCGCTTGATTCGAGAAATTCGTTTTTTTTACGGCGTGTTATTTTCATTATATTGTTTACTTGCCTGTATGCTGGTTTTCAAGCTGCGCTACTAAATCCGAACAAACGCCTTCAACTCTGGCGGCAAACTTGTCAACGATATGGCTTAAAATTGAATGCGCGACCATAGCGATAATGGCGATTATAAGACCGAATACCGTTGTGATAAGCGCTTCGTAAATACCGTTTGCGACTATCTGCGCATTAACTTCTGTCGCCTCAGCGATTGATTTAAAAGCGCCGATCATTCCCGATACTGTTCCAAGGAAGCCTGTTAACGGCGAAAGAGAGCCAAGTGCTGTAAGAAAATTAAAACCGTTCTCAAGAGAGTTAAGGCAGTTCTTTGCCTCTGTTTCTGCGGCGCGTTCCGCTTGGCGTACTGAAAAATTATGCTCCGGATTTGATTGCTGAAGGAGAGCCAAAAGAATACGCGCTCCCATTCGTTTTTCGGTTAACCCTGAAAGGTAACCGCAGGCGCCCGAATAATCCTTTGATTTTATACAATCAGAGACTTTAAGAGCTATATCATCGATTTTTAAATCATGATAATAAAAAATAAAAACGGCTCGTTCTATTGATATTGCTATAACCGCTATTGAGAATAAAAGCAGGGGCCACATAATAGGACCGCCAAGCTTAAAAAGTTCCAGTACCGAAAATGTTGCATTTTCCATAATCTACCTCACTTGTTTTTTGTTAGTATATGTTCTTTAGATAATAATTCTACTATATTTTCCCATTCATATTCCAGATATATCCAATAAAGCGCCTCTTCCCAGTCACGCAGTAAAGTGCCTGAATCTCGTATCGGCCATAATTCTTGGGGAAATTTTCGCTCTGTATAACTCGAATTCCAGCGTATACTTTCGGCCGTTTTAAACTTATCATCGCTCTGTTTCCAGTTATTCGGCCTTTTTTTATTTGAAACCCTTTCCGGGAAAAGTATTGGTTCCCAGTATTCCTCAAATTTATCGTCTGTCAGTCCTTTTTCCATGTTAAGCGATTTCATCCATTCTGTAAGAACGAGAATGCGTTCGTATCTGTTGCGTAATGCCGATAACGCCTCTTTTCCGGTTAAACGGGTATCGTACCTTTGAATACGCCCCTTTGTAATTTGAACAGTCTCAATTTCTTCAATTTTTAATGTAGCCGTATCTTTTATTTTTAAATTTCCTACCCCGATCAATTCCAATGTATATTCATTCCAGCCGAATGTGTTTCCCGCCAAAAATTCAAGCGATGTAAGCGTGAAAGAGCCGTTTTCATCCGGAAATGTTCCGAATAGCTTAATCATGGGGAATTTTTCGATGGTAATTAATATTGATTTTTCTTTAAGTTTGTTTTCAACAACTGATATTTCTATTTCAGGTTTTTGTTTCTTGTTCTTGACTGATGTTGAATAAACAGAAACTGTTTTAAACTTTGAGGCGGAACCGTCAAGCGCTCGTCCTGTTTTTTCCATAAGAGAAACACAGTTAAAAATTAATGATGTTAAAATAACTAAAATAATAATCTTTATTAATTTCATATAATATCCTTAATAACTTATCTTGAACCCGAATGACGGTATTGGAATAGGTATATCATAACTTGCCGCAAAATCACCTTCATTCATTTCCCCGGTATACTGGTTAAACCTTTTGTTGCCTTGAGAAGTATACAATAATCCAAGAATATTTTCTATTGCAAAATACATTTCATATCTTGATTTTCCGTGTTTATTGGCGCCGAAAAATGATATTTTTACATCCATAGGAATTGATGGGGTAGTGCGGTTATTTTGATCAGTGACAGATATCCATTGAAATTTTTCTATTATATATTTATTTTCTCCGTCTAAAATTAACACAGGATAGCTCTCCGGTTTATCTCCCACTCTTTTTGCTAAAAGTACACCTGACGCTATACCCAAGCGCGTATAAATATTAATTTTTTGTGTAGGTTTATAGTTTATTATCAAATTAAGATTATGAAATCTGTGATAAGAAGGGAAATACCAGTCATCGCCGCGGTTTCCGCCTGATATTCCTATACCATCTGAATTACCGTTCGGATCGCGGTATTTTGCCCAGTTGTAGGAATAAGAAAGCCAGCCGTCCCAAAAACGGCTTTGTATTTTTTGCAGCATAACATCTATTCCGTATACTATTCCTTCGCCGTCAAATTTGGGGTTGGCATTTATGTTATTATTAGTAATATCAGTCGAGGTACTTACAGGAATATACGTTCTGTCAAAAATTTTCTTATAATAACCTTCAACGCTGAAAATTAAAGATTCGGGAAATTCAAATCTGACGCCAAAAATGGATGTCCAGCTTCGATTGGGTTTTATTTTATCAATGTTGTATTTTTTATCCGCCTCAAAGACGGCGCTGTTCATAGATGAAAAAAGCCCTGTTCCTGCGGATATATCAAACGAGTTTAAAATACCTTTGTTACGTAAAATGTTAAAATCAAGATTTAATCGGGGATTAAACACAGGATCGCTTTGTAATGTAAAACCGTTTCCTAAAACCATAAAATGATCCATGCGGATGCCTAACTCTGCGCTAAATTTATTGCCCGGTGTATTGTATTCACCGACTAAATAACCTGAAGTTGTAAGAAGTTTGTTTTTTGTATCGGATGGATAAGTTATCGGAACTCCTATTTTAAATGGTTGGTTAGAAGCGGGAGTAAAGCCAAGAATAGTATTTATATTATTTATATAAGTTAGATAATCCGGGTCTTTTTCTAGTTTATGATAGTCAAGTTCAGTAAAACCTTTTAAAAGGCCTTTAGTTCTTGAAAATGAAAATAATTCCTGCGCCCCAACAGCGGCGAGAAAACTATCCGACAACTTCCAGTCATAATCAATACGTCCTTGTACATTTAATTTTGAATCAGACTGAACCAGTTGCATTTCTTGAGAATAATTATATTTATCCGAATCCTTGCCATGCTCTGATAAAAAATCTTTAAACTGTTTAGGGAAATCATCAGTAAAATATTTATTGTGAATCTTATATTCCAATGTTCCGTCTAAATTAGAATCTTCGTATCCTGCGCCGGCGGTAAATTTTATAAGCATATCATTGCGTGGATTACATAATAAAGATGATGTTATAAAAGTTTGATAATTAACATAATCGGCGTCTAAAGACGTATCGCTGTTAAGTTTATACGTTCTGCTTTTGTTTTCATATAATACGCCTCCTCCGTCCATTCCTAAAAAGCCTGTTGCCGAGAAATTTAATTTATCCGTAAAGCGGTAATTTCCGCTGACTGTTGCCGCCCTGATGTACGGCGCTCTTCGTATATAATTAATTACTTCCAATTCATGGATGGTATGTGAAAGTTCTTTTGCCGCCCAAATTACAGGATCGTAGTATGTTACGCGACCCATAAAAAGAATGCCGCCCTTTGCGTTTAACGGAACGGAAAGATTAAAATTGGCGGCGCTTGTGTTTAAGCCAAGCTCTAATTCAGTCTCGGTAGGGGATGGTTCTTTCGATGCTATCTCAAGCAGTCCTGAAATTGTATGCCCGTAACGTGCGGAAAATACGCCGTGAGATAACTGCGCGCTTTTAACCATACGGGGATCAAAAATTGAAAAGCCGCCGCCCCAAAAGTAAGGTGTATTAATATAGAAACCGTCTAAAACCGCCATCATGTCGCCGGGCTGTCCGCCTCTAATACTGGGCGCTGCGTTAAACATCCCCGAATAACCGACGCCGGGAAGGAGTTTTATCGTACTCATCACATCTTCTATAACCCCTATTTCTGCTGTCTGTGCAATTTCCTTTTCGCTTACAGCGACGCTTCTGCCTGTTTTTGATTCGCTTGTTCCGGGTTTCGGCGCTTCAATTACAAGCTCCTTTCCCTGCATAAAACCTGAAAGGCGCATATATACAGTGAATGTGGTGCCTGTAATAGGAATCGTTATAGTGCTTGTTTCATAGCCCGGGTATGTCGCGTAAAGCAAAACTTGCCTGTCATCGGGAACTTGAATTTTTACCTTTCCGTCTTTACCGCATTTATATTCGCTTCCGCCCCTCGTGCGTACAGCCGCGCCTTCCAGCGGCATATCCACGTCTTCGTCAATTACTAATATTGTAATATCGCGGCAAAACAGCGGAAAAGCACTGAGAAAGAATAATATCAGTATTAAATATTTATTCTTCATATATATTATTATAAAAGACAACTATATAAAAAATTAACATTTTTACGCATATTAAGATTATAACTAATTGTTTGTATTTTGAGAAGTATCTTTTCCGATTTCTCCGGTTAAAATGACGTCTAATTCCTGAATTATCTCGGTAAGTTCTTCCGCGGAAGAGGATGCGTTTCTGGTAGATTGTATGAAATTTGTCAGTCCTTTTGAAAGGTCGGATATTGCGAGATTAATCTGTTCTGTCGATTTTAACTGTTTTTGAGTTGAAAATGTTATTGTTTGGGCTTGGTTTGCCGTGATTTCCGCTCCTATGCGTATTTCTATAAAAATATCTTCAAGTTCTTTAATAAGATTATTTCCCTCTCTGATTTTATCCGTACTTTCCTCGCTGGAAATTATCAATGAAGTGGATGAATTTTGAATCTCCTCAACTTGTTCGCGGATTTGCATGGTAAGAGAAGCGACGTCATCCGCAAGACGATTTACTTCGTTTGCTACGACGGCAAAACGCTTGCCGTGTTCGCCTGCGCTTGCGGCTTCCAATCCTGCGTTAAACGCAATAACCTTTGTTTGATCCGTTATCGTATTAATGCTTTTTACAATATCGCTTATTTTTAATATCTTGTTTCCAAGATTTATAATGCTTGTAATAACACCTTCATTCTTTTTCTTAATGTCGTCAAGCTGGCTTATATTGTGTTCAAGAACGGAAAATCCATGAATAATATCACTTTCCATTTTGGAAGCAATACCGGATACATTAGACGTTTTTTCGGAAATATCCCCGGCTATTTGTGTGTTCTCTTGTATAGTGCTTTCAATCTCATGAATGCTTGTCGCCTGATTATTGGCGTTAATAAATATTTCTTTTGAGAAAGTAGATATATCATCGGTGGAGCCTTTAATAATTTTAGCCAATGAGCGTGTTTGCTCCACCGTTGTTACTGCCGATTTAGCTGCTAAAGCTTGAGATTCTAACATATTATTAAATAATACCAGATGGCGCTTGCATGAAAGACCTGCGATAAAACCTGCGGCAATCATAGCGAGGGCGCGGAATGATTCATTGTATAGGGGGAAACTTGCGGGTATTGATTTTCCGCCGAGCAGAAAAAAATACGGCAAGTCAAGAACAGCCCCGTTGGCTAAGATAACAATCATATAACTGATACTTGAGAATATTCCGGAAAAAAACGCGCATGGAACGCTGTACCTGAAAGATCCCGCCATAATAAGCACTATATAAAAAAGAGATTCTATGGAAAGAAAAGTAATAGGCGGTGATATTTCAGGATATGTACAGCCTATCCATATCGCACCGCTTATAAAAAAGGAGTCTAGAATTACGCAAATATATTTAAAATATGTATGAAGCGTTTTTCTTTTTACGATATAAAAATACAGAAAAACAGAATAAAGAAAAAAACCGCCCGTAAAGGAATACGCCCGCAAAGGAAAATGTTCAAGCCCGTTGAATTTTCTAATAAAAGAAACAACAATAATACATAAAATAAAAATCACGGCAAGACAAAATCTGAATTTGTTTATCAGTTTTTCTCCTTCATATTCATCGCGGGTGATTTTTTCATTTCTTTCTTTATCAGTCATAGTATACCTCTCCGATAAGTGAATTAACTGCTTTTAGCATATTATGGTTATTAAAAGAATTTTTAATAATATAATTATCAGCGCCGAGTTTAAAAGCGCGTTTTTGTTCTTCTTTGTCGTCTTTTGACGAAATGACAATAATAGGTATTTTTGAAAGAGCGTCCTCTTCCTTAAGGTTTTTAATAAGATTAAAACCGTCCATAACGGGCATATTCAAATCGGTGCAAATTAAGTCATAATGTTTCATTCTTGCGGCATTTAACGCCTCTTGGCCGTCAGCGGCGGAATCCACGATATATCCTTCAGATAACAAAATTTCTTTTTCAATTTCGCGGGTGGGAAGGGAATCGTCAACAACAAGGATTGATTTTCTGTTTTTCTCCGATGATGCCGAATGATTTTTATACTCAGGTGTTTTTACGCGTTTTGCCATTTTAATTACCGTGGGAATATGTAAGACGCTTACCATTTCATATTCTTCGTTAAGCACAATACCTGAAAAAACGCTTATGTTTTTCATAAAAGACGGCATTGGTTTAAGTACTACGGATTTCATACTGTAGATATTATTTACAGCGAGAGCGGCGTAATCTTCATAAGAACGGATAATTACAATAAATAAAGAATCTTCATTATGAGCCGGAGTATCTTTAATTTTAAGTATTTGATTAAGATAATATAATTTAATCATTCGATCATTATATTTTATTTCAAGTCTGTCATCAGTTGAAATTATTTCATTAAGTTTTATAAGCATTATTGCCTCTATAAAATTGGCGGGAATAATAAATTTCATTCTGTTGCATTCAATGGGAACGCCCATAAGAGCCGCTACAGATAACGGAACAATAATTATAAATTTTGAACCTTTGCCTTGTTCGCTGTCAACGACAATGCTTCCCTTTAAGGCGTCTATTTTATCACGGACAACGTCCATTCCAACGCCTCTGCCCGAAATATTGCTTGCTTTTTCAGATGTTGAAAATCCGCTTTGAAAAATAAAATCTATAAGTTCTTCTTTATCAAGATTCTTTGAAGCTTCTTCGTCAACTAAGCCTTCTTTAACTATTTTTTGCTTTATTTTTTCGGTATCAATTCCGCGTCCGTCGTCCGCTATAATTATTTTCATATTACCGCTTTCTCTTGTGCAAATAATCGATAATTTGCCGGCTTCTTCCTTGCCTGCGGCTAGACGATCTTTCGGCTTTTCAAGTCCGTGGTCAATAGCGTTTCTTACCATATGCATTAATACTTCAGATAATGCCTCTATAATATTTTTATCAATTTCATTTTCTTTGCCTTCTATGGTCAGTTGCACGTTCTTTCCAAGCTCTTGGGCAAGTTCATAAACAAATCGAGGGTAACTGTCAAAAATAGTTGATATTGGAAGAGTGCGAAGCGATATTACGCCGTCATAGGCGGTTTTTATCCCATTACCAGTGTCCGCAACATAGTCTTTTAATGAAGAATTTAACCTGCCGAAAAGTCTTTCTAGCTTTTTAAGCATAACAGCTTGCGCAGGGTCAATGTTTTTTTGTTCTTTAAATGATTTTGAAAAATTTTTAATTTGAGTATATATTTGCGCGCTGTCTTGAGAAAGGATTTTTGCTCTTGTTTCAAGCGTATGCAATGACATAATATTCTTGATTATTTCGTCTATTTTATCAAGAGAAAGACGGATTGTTTCAGTTTTTGAATCTTTATGTTTTTCCGATTCGGCGGAATCTTCCTGCTTTGGAAGGATAAATTCTTTGTTATCAGCAAGAAGAGACATGTTTTTTACATAGTCTTCTATTTGTATATTGTCAGTTTTTGTTTTTTGTAATTCGCTGAAACCTGATTTAAGAATATCTAAAGAAGAGAGTATAAGTTTGATAGCGTTATCTGATATGCTGATTTGTTTTTCACGAAAGGCGATAAAAACGCTCTCAAGAGAATGACTGAGTTCTTCTATGCATTTAAATTCAAGCATGCGGGAATTGCCTTTTAAAGTATGCAGTCCGCGTAACAGAGCGGCAATATCATCTTCCGTGGAAACGCCGTCTTTAACTTTAAAAATATATGTTTCAAGATTGCGTAATATATCAAGGCCTTCATCGATATATTGTTTTACAAATTTTTCTTTGTTTATAGGCATTATTATTCTCCAAGCCTACTTATCGCCTGATATATGGTATTCTGCCAGCGTATCTTTAAGTTCATTTGACATAGTATTGAGTTTATTAACAGTATCCGATGTAACGGCTGTTGCCGAAACAAATTGTTTTACGCCGCCTGATATTTCTTTTAATGCGGTAAAAACATGGGCGGCGGCAACTTCCTGTTGTTTGCTTAAATTGAAAATATGCTGCATACTGACCGCAACACTTTGAGAGACGTCTACAATGTTCTCAAAGACTTCTTTTTGTTCGACAATTCTGTTGTAACCTGTATTTATGGCGCGGGAACCGTTATTTGCTTCTGTTAAAAGATTTTGAGCGGCTTGATTTATTTCAGAAATATTTTCTTTTATTTCAGAGGCTGATTCAACTACATTGTTCGCAAAGCGGCGTATCTCGTCGGCAACAGCGGAGAAACGAGTGCCCGCTTCCCCCGATGAAGCCGCCTCAAGAGCGGCGTTAAAAGCTATAAGTTTGGTATGATCCGCTATAGTATCAATAATTTTAATTGATTCGTCAATACCAAAGAGCATATCGGTTAAATTTTTAATAATATCGATAATTTTAACATTTTGATTTCTAATATCAAACATCATGCTTTCATTGGCTTCCCTTATAGTAGCGCCTCTCCGGCTGAGTTCCTGCGTTTGAACGGCAAGATTTGCCACTTCCTTGGTCTTTTCGGCGGATTGAGCGGACAAATGCGCATTATTCTCAATAGTGCTGACAATTTCCGCAACGCTTGCGGACTGTTCATTTGCCGTCGCCGCCATCTGCTTTGCGGTCGCTGATAAGTCAACCATGGCAAGAGAAACCATAGATGAGTTTTTATTGATAGATGAAAATGTAATCCGCAGTTTAGACAAAAAGTCGCCTAACAATGTCATAAATTCGCCAAGCTCGTCGTTTGAAATTGATTCTATCGTTACGGAAAGATCGTTTTCATTGAGGCGTTTAAAGACAACTCCCATACTTTCAGTGGATTTACGAATCCCGAAAG
>Ga0268262_10005564_pt1 | contig 12440 bp, 8 predicted proteins | sample TergutNc150P3_FD_190354 | JGI IMG/M metagenome (GOLD analysis project Ga0268262, IMG submission 190354) | Nasutitermes corniger P3 segment gut microbial community from laboratory colony in Florida, USA - Nc150 P3 (SPAdes) (version 2) | ecosystem: Host-associated > Arthropoda: Insects > Digestive... | reverse complement strand
TCCGCCCTTCTGCTCTCGGGAATCTGTGTGGCCGCCGGCATGTCTGCCCTCCGGCCTGAATCCTATCACATAATCACAGATTGACGCAACTTGGTATTAGATCAATTTCTTTGACATGGCCGAAGCGCCGCGCCACTGTGTCAAGCGCGGCGGCGGAGAGTATGCCCGACCCAGCGCCGGGGTCGAGTATTTTGAGGCTGCCCCCCGTCGGCGCACCGAACATCCCCGCCATTTGGCGGGCGACCGCCCTCGACGTGAAGAACTGCCCCAGGGCCTTCCGCTCGGCCTTGGGCCTTGAAGAAATGTAGCTGTCCGTCTGGTCGGCTACGTAGTCCAGCATGGTTTCAGCCCTGTCCCTGGAACGGGCGCATGGCCCTGTCCAGTATCCCAAGGCTGTGGGCTATGGCCATGCCGTAGTTGGTGATGGGGACGCCGGCGGCGAAGCACTTGTTTATGCGGGAGAGCATTTCGCGCCGGGCGCCCATGCAGTTGCCGCAGTGGACGACAAGGGCGTAAGGGGAGGCATCGGCGGGGAAGTCTTTGCCAGATGAGTGGTCGAAGCGCAGGGGGGCGCCGGCGGCCTTGGTGAGCCAGGCGGGCAGCTTGACTTTGCCTATGTCATCGTCTGTGGCGTGGTGGGTGCAGGTCTCCTGTATGAGGACTCTGTCGCCGGCCTTTAGGCGGGATATTGCGCGGGCGCCTTCGGCCAGGGCGGCCAGGTCGCCCTGGAAGCGGGCCATGAGGATGCTGAACGAGGTCAACGGGATGTCTGGCGGCAGGCCCCGCTCGACTTCGTGGAAGGCCTGGCTGTCGGTGACGACTATGGCCGGCGGGGCTTTGAGGCTGGCCAGCGCCGCGGCCAGGTCGCTAGCCTGGCAGACGAGGCCAAGGGCGCCGCCGTCCAGCAGGTCGCGCATGGCCATGACCTGGGGGAGTATGAGCCTGCCTTTGGGGGCGGATTTGTCTATGGGGGCAACCAGCAGGGCGACTTGGCCCGGGGGCACGAGGTCGGACACCAGGCGGCGGCAGCCGAGCCAGTCGTCGGGAAGCAGGCGCAGCATTGCCTCCCTGAGCTCGGCCAGGCCGGCGCCAGTGGCGGCGGAGCAGACGGCGACGGCGCAGCCCTTGGCCTCTATGTCGGAGACGAACTTGGCGGACGGCTGTTGCAGGTCGGATTTGTTTATGGCCGCCAGCGCGGGGACTCCTCGGACTTTGAACTCTTTGAGCAGCGCGTCGTCGAAGGGCGTCCAGGCGTCGGGCTCGACCACCACCAGGCCGAGGTCTATCCTGTCCAGGGCTGATTCGCTGCGCTTCTTACGCAGCTCGCCCAAATCGCCCTCGTCGTCTATCCCTGCCGTGTCTATGAACACCACGGGGCCAAGGGGCAGCAGCTCCATCGGCTTCTCTATCGGGTCGGTGGTGGTGCCGGGCCTGTCGCTGACTATGGAGACGCTCTGCCGCGCTATGGCGTTTAGCAGGGAGGACTTGCCGACGTTGCGACGGCCAAAGATGCCTATGTGGAGGCGGAGTGATTTGGGTGCTGTCTGCATTTGTGGTCGGGACGGCGGCTTTCTTATGCCTAAAAACATTCTACAGTTTGCTGGTTGCCAGTCGCCCAAGGGGGTGCAAAAAATCTCTGAGCCGGGCTACCATAAGTTAAAATTCCAACTGGGGGGCCAATATGAAGTTTCAGCGCAAGATAGAGATCATGACCATCAGCTCGCTCCTGGTGATGGGGCTTGTGACCGCCGTCGTGTGCGTGCGGCAGGCCAATTCGTCGCTGAAGGACATGGGCCTGGACAACGTGGCGAACTGCCTCAACCTGGCCATAGAGTCGGTTGACAGAGACCTGGAGCGCATCGCCTCCCTTGCCGAGTCCATCGCCACAAGCCAGGATGTGGTGCAGGCCGTCCAGAGGGACGACGGGGCCGCCATCAGGCGCGGCTCTGGAAGGGGCGGGGCAGAAACCGTACAGATAGACGGGACCGTCATCCGCCGCGTGGCGAAAAACTCCATGGAGGCTTTCGGCCTCAAGATACTGACCATCACAAACGAAAAGGGCGTCGTGCTGGCCAGGGGCCACTCGTCCGATGCCGGCGACGCGATAAGCCCCCCCGCGCTGATGAGCGCCCTGGTGGGCAAGAAATCGCAGGGGATGGAGCCCATTGATCCATTTGGGCTGTCATTCTGCGCCGCCGCGCCAATCATGGTCCAGGGCAGGGTCGTGGGGGCGGTCATGACCGGCGACAAAGCGGTGATGGAGCATACCTTCGTCGACGGAATCAAGAAGGTCACCAATACGGAATGCACCATATTCCAAGGCGACACGAGGGTCTCCACCACCATCAAGAAAGACGGCGACCAGAGGGCGATTGGCACAAAGCTCAACAACGACGCCATTGCCGGCAAGGTGCTGAGGGGCGGCGAGACATTCTTCGGCGAAAACATCATCCTTGGCAAGAAACACATGACGGCGTACGCGCCGCTGAAGGACTCATCCGGCAAGGTGGCCGGGATGCTATTCGTGGGCATGAACATGGACAAAATCCACGCGCTGGTGAACAAGCAAATCGAGCTGGTTTCGCTGTCGGTGATCCTGGTGATTGTCCTGGTGATACTGGTGTCGTACCGCTTCATAGCGGGCATGGTCAAGCCCATCGCTGTGGCCAACGCGCTGCTGGACCAGGTGGCGCGGGACATAGACAGCGTGGCCAGCAGCTCTACGCAGCTATCGGCGTCGGCGGAGCTGATGTCGTCCACCACGGAGCAGATTGCGAAAAACGCCAACCGCCAGAAGGGCGAGGCGGAGGTGGCGGCGGCGTCCATGAAGGGGCTTTCTGCGTCCATCGACGAGGTGAGCCGCAGATCCACGGCTTCGCTGGAGCAACTGGACACGGCGCTGGAGGCCACCAGACAGGGCAACGAGGACGGGATAGCCACCAAGGCGGCCATGGACGAGATAACCAGCACCACCAACAGGATTGCCACCGCCATCGGCGTGATTCAGGAAATTGCCAAACAGACGAACCTGCTTTCGCTGAACGCGGCAATCGAGGCCGCCAAGGCGGGCGAGCAGGGCAAGGGCTTTGCGGTGGTGGCGGAAGAAGTGAGGAAGCTGGCGGAGCGCAGCGCGACGTCGGCCAAGGAGATAGCGCAGTACAACATAGAGGCGCGCGACTCCGTCAGCCGTGGGGGCGAGAGGGTCTCCGCCACGGTCAGGCTGCTGGAAAAAATCAACGCCACCCTGGACCAGTTCGCCGTGCAGACGAGGGAATCCGTGGCGGCGACGAAGGAGCAGGCCAAGACAGGCGCCGAGGTGACCAGGCAGGTGGGCACCAGCGTCGATGATTCCGCTGCCATAGCCTCCGCCACGCTGGAGATGGCCACCACCACGCGCGAGGTGTCCAGCACCGCGTCCGACCTGGCCAAACTGGCCGCCGAGCTACAGGTAAAGATACACAAGTCAAAGCTGAGATGACACCAATTCGCTTCGCCGAGGCCGAAGTGAATTCGGCCTCGGCTGGGCGGGGAATCCCCTTCCCCGCACCCCTTGCTTGGATACGGCGGTTCAATGCCGCGACCGCAACAAAATCGTTTACGCCGGCGTCCAGTGTACAATCACAGGGCATGATGCGCAGACTGCTACCGATACTGCTGCTGTTTGCCGTTGCCTTTGGCGGCGGCGGCTGGGCTATGGGCGGTGGGCACCAGTGCTGCTGCGGGTCGGAGTCCAAGGACTGTCAGTGCGGGTGCCCCAGTGTGCCCGATACACCAAGCCCTGCGCCCTACAACTGTTCGCCGTGTGCGCCTGGTGGCGCGGCGGCCATGCTTCCAACATCAGAAGGGCGGGACGGGCAGGACGAAACTACCACGGAGCCATCCAGCAACGACAACGATGATGGTGCCCGTTCACATTTTGCCCGTCTTTACGCGCAGTTCGATTGTTTATCGGCTCGTCCGGCGCCAAACGGGGCGGACCCGCCTTTACTTAACAGAAACAGAAAAACCGCCACGCGCCTGGCAATGCTTGCAACACTGCGTATTTAGACCTTCTTTCGGATAAACAACGTCTGTTTTTCCCGAAGGAGCCGCTTTGTACACGACTGTATTTCTGGCAGCGCTGGTCTGCGTCCAGCCTGCCCCGCAAACGCCGAAAACCAGCAATTCTACATGTCCTTTGGCAGCGGTGCCGGCTGTCCAGGAGCTAATCGCCCTTGCCATGAAGGACAACCCGGGCATCGGTGCTTCGCGCCACAGGGCTGAGGCCGGCGCGGCGCGCGTGGGTCCTGCGGGCGCGCTGCCCGACCCGCAGGCGTCCTTTGGCATACAGCGGGGACCGGAGAGGGACGTCGTTATATCCGGCGACGGCATGGCTGGGGGTCTGCACGGCATGTTGCCGGGCATGACGGAGTACATGTTTACGCTGGGGCAGGAGCTTCCCTGGCCGGGGAAACTGGCGGCCAAAGAGCGTGTGGCGGAGGCCGCCGCGAGGCGAAGCGAGGTGGATGCGCGTGGCGCTTCGCTGGCACTGGAGACCGAAGTGCTTTCCAACGCGCTGGAGCTAATGGTGCTACAGGCCCGCCGGCGCCTGCTTTCGATGCAGTCCGACCACTGGGGGACCATCGAGGAGATTGTGAGGTCAAGGATTGACCAGGGCGGCTCAGGCGCGGGAGACGCAATCATGGCGATGCAGGAGCGGTCGAGGCTCAAACTAAGGCTGCTGGAATTGGACAGCCAGGCGCAGGACAGGCGCGACGCGCTGAACCAGCTGGCGGCGCGGGATCAGGGCACGCCGATAGACATCGGAACCGACATCCTTGGCATTGATCTGCCCAAGCCGCCCAGCGAAACGGAACTACTGGACGACCTAAGGGGGCGCAACCCGGAGTGGCTGGGCGCCGCCGTGGATGTGCGGGCGGCGGAGGCGGCAGAACATTCCGCCAAGATGGACCGATTCCCCGACTTTTTCGCCGGGGCCGGCGTTTCCAAGATGAGCTCAATGACGGGCGCGATGCCCCTAGCGTGGAAGGCGGAGGTGGGCGTGTCCGTGCCCCTGTGGGGCGGACGCAAGCAGGGCAGGATGGTGGATATGGCCAAGGCGGAGCGGCGAACTGCGGAATCACTACAGGCGGGCCTGGGCCTGGAGCTGGCGGCCAAAGCCAGGGAGCGCGCGCGCGCATGGAGACTGGCCTTCGACACAGCGGAAACATACGCTGCTGAACTTATCCCCAATGGCAATGCGGCGCTCGAAATACTGGTGGCCAGGCTCCAGAGCGGCGGCGCGTCGTTCCTTTCGATAGTGGAGGGCCTCAACGCCCTGCTGATGGACCAGGAAAAGCGACTGGACGCTGTGGCGCAGGTGCATAGGCTGGCGATACTCCAGCACGGCGCGTCAATGGACAACCAAGCAAGACCAAGCAAGGACATGTAGGGGCGGTGGACTATGGATAATTTCAGCCAGGGCAAGGGCATTCTGCTGGGCGCGGTTCTCGGCCTGGTACTGGGCGCGGGGGTCTTCTGGCTGGCGGCACACAAAGACCACCACGCCGCGCCAACGGAGGGCGGGCCAAAGGCGTACCAGTGCCCGATGCACCCGCAGATAATGCAGAACCACGCCGGCTCCTGCCCCATCTGCGGGATGGACTTGGTGGTAATGGAGGGCAGCCAGTCGCTGATGAGCCCCGGGCCGGAGGGTCTGGTGACGGTCCAGATCGACGCGCAGCGGCGGCAGTTGATCGGCCTGCGGACGGCGGTTGCGGAGGAGACCCCACTTGGCGGCGAGATACGCGCGCCGGCGCGGATCGTGGCGGCGGAGCCCGGCCTGCACCGTGTGACGGTCAAGACGCCAGGGTACGTGGAGAGGCTCCCGGCCGACTTCACGGGAAAGGCCGTAAAAAAAGGCGACCTGCTGCTGGAGCTGTACAGCCCCGATTTTCTGACGGCGCAGAAGGAGTACTCCGTGGCGCTGCGGGCGATGAAGGACGCGCCCGACCCCAGCCGCTGGCTTGAACTGGTGAAGGCGGCAAGGCGCAGGCTGGAATACCTGGACGCCCCGCAGGGCCTACTGGAGTCGCTGGGGCATGGAGGGGAGCCTGTGCGCTGCCTACATGTGTTTTCGCCGGCATCGGGCGTGGTGACGGCTAGGAACGTGGCGCAGGGCGGCTTTGTGTCCGAGTCAGAGACGATACTGGAGATCGCCGACCTGAGCCTGGTCTGGGCGCTGGCTGACCTGTTTGAAAGGGACGTGGCGCAGGTGAAGGTGGGCGACCAGGCCACGCTGGACGTGCCGGCGCTTGGGGGCGGGGCGAAGGGGCTGAAGGGGCGCGTGGTCTTCATTGACCCCATTGTTGACATGGGGACGCGCACACTGAAGGCGCGGCTGGAGTTCCCCAACCCAAGCGGCCTGCTGAGGCCGGAGATGATAGGCAGCGTGGCCTTCGGCATGGCGCCAGCAAAGGCGCTGACGATACCGCTGGACGCAGTCCTCGATTCGGGCCACCGCAAAATAGTTTTCGTTGACGCCACGGGGGGCTACTTCGAGCCAAGGGAAATTGAGGTGGGGCGCGTCGGCGGCGGCAGGGTGGAGGTGCTGGACGGTCTGGAGGCCGGCGAGGCGGTGGTGACAAGGGCGGCGTTCCTGCTGGATTCGGAGTCGCGCCTACAGGCCGCGCTGGCCGAATTGGGGCGGAGGGCAACCGAGAAAAAAGACGACCATTCGGGTCACGGCCACGGCAAATGACTGGGGGCGGAAATTGAGTGAACACAACGAAAACAAAGGCTTTCTGTCTGGCGTGATCAGGTTCAGCGCGGAGAACAGGCTGCTGGTGGCGGCGGCGACGCTGCTGCTTTTGGCCGCCAGCTTCTGGTGCATGAGGCACATACCCCTGGACGCGCTGCCGGACCTTTCTGACACGCAGGTGATCGTCTATACGAAGTGGGACAGAAGCCCCGACATCGTCGAGGATCAGGTGACGTACCCGATAGTCGCAAGCCTTTTGGGGGCGCCCAAGGTGAAGGCGGTCAGGGGGCTGACGGACTTCGGCTTCAGCTACGTGTACGTGATTTTCGACGACGGCACGGACATGTACTGGGCAAGAAGCAGGGTGCTGGAGTACCTAAGCAAGATAACTTCCAGCCTGCCGCAGGGCGCGACGCCGGAACTGGGGCCGGACGCCACAAGCGTCGGCTGGGTCTATCAGTACGCCCTGGTTGACAGGAGCGGGCGGCACAGCCTGGACGAAATCAGGTCGCTGCAGGACTGGTTTCTGCGCTACGCCATACAGAGTGTGCCGGGCGTGGCGGAGGTGGCCACTGTGGGCGGCCAGGCCAGGCAGTTCCAGATCAACATTGACCCCGACAGGATGGCGGGCTACGGCGTTTCGGCGGACGAGGTGGTGGGGGCGGTCAGGGCGGCCAACAGCGAGGTCGGCGGGCGGCTGATAGAGTACGCCGGCCGGGAGTACATGGTGAGGGGCAGGGGCTACGCCAAGACCCCCGCCGACTTTGCGGAGGCGGTCATCAGGACTGTCAAGGGGACGCCCGTCCGCGTGGGCGATGTGGCATCGGTGGGCCTTGGACCAGAGATGAGGCGCGGCGTGACGGACCTCGACGGGGCCGGCGACGCGGTTTCGGGGATAGTGATCATGCGCCAGCACGAGAACGCGCTGAACGTGATTTCGGCCGTGAAGGAGCGGCTGGAGAACCTAAAAAAGGGTCTCCCCGAGGGCGTGGAGATTGTCCCCGTCTATGACAGAAGCGAGCTGATAAGGGCCTCCATCGGCACAGTCACGGACAAGCTGATAGAGGAGATGATCATCGTCTCGCTGGTCATCCTGCTCTTTCTGTGGCACATCCCAAGTGCGCTGGTGCCCATACTGACCATCCCTGTTTCGGTGGCCCTGGCCTTCATACCGATGTTTCTGCTGGGGCAGAACGCCAACCTGATGAGCCTGGCCGGCATAGCCATATCCATAGGGATTCTGGTGGACGGCGCGATAGTGGAGGTGGAGAACGCCTACAAGAAAATCGAGGTTTGGAACGCATCGGGCAGGCCGGGCAGCTTCTTCGAGACGCGCCTGAGCGCGCTGACGGAGGTCGGTCCAAGCGTCTTTTTCAGCCTTTTGGTGGTGGCGGTCAGCTTCATACCGGTGTTCACGCTGGTTGACCAGGAGGGGCGGCTGTTTCGGCCGTTGGCCTACTCCAAGACATTCGCCATGGCCATCGCGGCCCTGTTGGCGGTGACGCTGGACCCCGCAATCAGGATGATGTTCGCCAGGTTCGACCCGATAGAGTTCAAGGCGCGTTGGCTGGCGTGGCTGTCCAAGCCGGTTTCCGCCGTTGCGGTGGGCACATACTATCCAGAGGAAAGGCACCCGGTGAGCGTCCTCATGCACAGGATATACGAGCGCCCGTGCAGGTTCATGCTGCGCCACGCCAAGGCGGCCATTGCGGCGTCCGCGCTGCTGGTGGCGGCCACGGTGCCCGTCTATTTCAAACTGGGCAGCGAGTTCATGCCGCCGCTGAACGAGGGCACAATCCTCTACATGCCAAGCACTCTGCCTGGGCTGGGCCTTACGGAGGCCACAAGGATTTTGCAGGTGCAGGACCGGCTGATCAGGGAGGTGCCGGAGGTGCTGCGCGTGTTCGGCAAGGCGGGCCGCGCCGACACGGCCACTGACCCCGCCCCGCTCAACATGATGGAGACAGTCATCATGCTGAGGCCCGAATCGGAGTGGCGCGAAAACCCGCGCTGGTACTCGCGCTGGGCACCCGAATGGCTGAAATCGTTTTTTCGACTCTTCTGGCGCGACCGCATAACCTTCGACGACATAGTGGCGGAACTGGACGCCAAGGTGCGGATGCCCGCGATACCCAATTCTTGGACCATGCCCATCAAGGCGCGGATTGACATGCTCAGCACCGGCATACGCACGCCGGTCGGCCTCAAGGTCAATGGGCCTGACATCGCGGTGATCGACGCAATCGCCACGCAGGCCGAAAGCCTGCTTTCCGGGGTGCCGGGGACGCGCAGCGCATTTGCGGAGAGGACGTCGCTTGGCTACTACCTGGACTTTGACCTGCGGCGGGACGCGCTGGCGCGGTACGGCCTGAGCGTCGATGACGCCAACATGGTGGTTATGAACGCGATAGGCGGCGAAAACCAGACGGTGGTGATTGCCGGCAGGGCGCGATACCCCGTCAATGTGCGCTACGCGAGGGACTTCCGCGAGACCCCCGACGCACTGGCAAGGCTCATGGTGTCGCTGCCCGGCGGCGGCAGGGTGGCCCTGGGCGACATCGCCGACATAAACGTGCGCGAGGGGCCGGCCATGCTCCGCAACGAGAACGGGATGCTGAACGGCTACGTGCTGCTGGACTTCGACTCCGCAAAGATGGACGTGGGGACCTACGTGCGTAACGCGAAGGCCGTTGTAGACGCGGAGCTGAAGCTCCCGGCGGGCTACAGCCTCACTTGGTCGGGCCAGTTCGAGAACATGATCAGGGTCAGGGACAGGCTGAGGCTGATACTCCCCATGACGCTGATACTAATTTTCGGCCTGATATACGCCAACACGAAGAGCGCGGCCAAGACCTGGATCATTGTGCTGGCCGTGCCGTTCAGCGCAATTGGTGCCCTGTGGCTGCTGTGGCTGCTTGGCTACCACATGAGCATAGCGGTTTGGGTGGGCCTCATAGCGCTGCTGGGCCTGGACGCGGAGACGGGCGTGTTCATGCTCCTCTACCTCGACATGTCGTACGAGGAGGCGGTTTCGAGCGGCAGGCTCAAAGACAAAAGGGACCTCACCGAGGCCATAGTCCACGGGGCAGTCAAGCGCGTGCGCCCAAAGGCCATGACCGTGCTGTCCGGCCTCGTGGGCCTGCTGCCGATACTCTGGAGCCTCGGCAGCGGCGCGGACCTTATGAAGCGCGTCGCCGCGCCGATGGTCGGCGGCCTCGCCACCAGTTTTCTGCTGGAGTTGCTGATATACCCTGCGATTTACTACATCTGGAAGGGAAAGCGTCTAGCGGATGCTGCCAATTCGCAATCAAGCTGATCCAGTTGCAAAACTGGCTACTGTCCACTAGCGGTCAGCGTTGCTAAACTATTCCTGGAGACCAAGGTCATTGCGTGGGGCAGGAACTGAAAAGGTGGGATGGACGCCCCCCGACGACAGGTCGGGCGGCGGGCGGAAACGCGGGTCCAAGTCAGGGCCAGGCCGCGGCTTCAAAAGGCTGCTGCTCCGCGTTGCCCTCGTTGCGCTGGTGCTGCTGCTTGCTCCGCCGGCCTACTGCATCTGGTCTTTCTACAGGCCGGGCCCTTCAACGGTGGAGACCACAGTCCTCGTCAAGAGGGGCATGACCGTTAGCCAGGCTGCGGAGGAGATGGAGCTGGGCGGCGTAATCAGGAGCAAAAAGCTGTTCAAGTACTGGGCTAGGTTCAGTGGCGTCAGGCTGCTGCGGGGCGAGTACATATTCGAGCCAAGGGCATCCATGTCCGACGTGGCCCGCAAGTTCGAGAGGGGCGAAATCCACATGACCAAGCTGGTCATAACCCCGTCGCTGCACGGCTGGTCCCTCCAGAAGCGCCTTGAGCCATACGTCCCGCCCGATGTGTTCTGGAGCCTATGGAAAAGCCCCAGGCTGAAGGAGCTGGCCGGCTTCCCCGATGCCCCCAGCCTGGAGGGCCTCATAGCCCCCGCCACCTACAACGTGAACCTGGCCATGGAGCCGGAGGAGATAGTGCAGGGCATGGTGGAGGCCTTCCGCTCGCAGGTGTACCCCACCCTGGCGGACGGTGCCCTGCCGCCCTATGACACGCTGATACTGGCATCCCTGGCCGAAAAGGAGACCAACCTGCCGGAGGAGCTGCCGCACATCACCGGCGTGTACTACAAGCGCCTGAACATGCCCATGCGCCTGCAGTGCGACCCGACCAGCCTGTACGCCAGGTGGCTGAGCGGTGACCTGCGCTTCACGGCCCCGATGCGCAACGACACGGACAGGAGCCACCCATACAACACATACTCCGTGATGGGCCTGCCGCCCGGCCCCATAGCCATTCCCAGCCCCGCCGCCATAGAGGCCGCCAAGAAGCCCATGGAGACCGACGACATCTTTTTCGTCGCCACCGGCGCCGGCGGCCACAACTTCGCCAGGACCCTTGACGAGCACAACCGCAACGTGGACGCGTACCGGGCGGCAATTGGCAGACAGCGCCGCGCCGCGCCGGCAACCACCAAAGCCGTCGCCAAGCCAGCGTCGACCCCGACCAGCGTCAAAGCCAAGCCCGCCACCGGCAAAGCGCAGAAACAGCAGCCCGCCCCCAAAGGACGCGGCGTCGGCGGCGGCGAAGCCGCCGGGCTTTGACATTACCGGCACCATTTTTTGCGCCGTCAAGCCCCACCGTGCCGGCAAATGGGGACGGCGCGGCGCACCCGACTCCGCAGGAGTCGGGGACCGTCCGTGACCGTCACGTATTTTTTGCGCCGCCGCCCGACCAGCTACAAGTAGCCGAGAGGCGACAAGCGCGGCGCTTGAGGACCTGGTGGTCAGAAGAGGCGCGGCCCTCCGTGGCGCCGGCGTGGCCGTGGCGTCAGCGGCCGCATCCGGTGCGAACGTGGTCGCGCCGACGCAGTCGGCGCATCTCTGGCCGCCCGGCGCAAGCTAGGGCGGGGGATTGCAGAAAAAGGCGCGTCAGCGTCTTTATTTACTGGCTACTGTCAACTGGTCACTGTCCGCTTGTCATCTTCACGTACCTCCCCATCAGATCCGCCACCATCTCCGCCTCCGTGGTGTTTTTTGCGTACCCGTACAGCCTCATCACGGCGGCGTCCAGGGCGCGGTGGGCGGCGAGCAGGTTCCTGGGCATCGCCAGGGGGTCGTACAGGTCCGCCAGCGAACTGTCCGGGTGCGCCGCCCTTGCGTCGAGCACCCCCTGCGCCAGTTTCTCCACGTCGGCTTTCTGCTTGTCGTTTGCCTCCGGCCAGGGGAAGCAGTTGTACACTATGTCCTTGGAGTAGCGGTAATCGCTCTTAAGCCTGCCGCACACGGCCCGCGCCCACGCCATGTGGACGCTCGATGTCAGCACGCCGAAGTGCCACAGGGAGGCGCCTGGAATGATCTGGGTCGCGTCCGTTGCAACGACTTCCGGCGGCATGAAAGCGATTGGAATGTACTCCCGCAGCTCGGACGAGACCCTTGGCACAAGTATGTAGTCTTTGTCTGGATGGCGTATCTCCTGAAACAGACTGGACGTTCTCGCGCTCTCCCGCGTGGCGGCCTTCGGGCTTGCCAGACGCATCGCCCTGCATTTCTCCACGCGCTCCATGACCTTCGGCATGGCCCGCAGCTCCGCCGGCGTCGCGTTGACGAGCCAGAGGCACCAGCGCACTTTGTTGTTTATGAACTCCTCCGAGCCAACCAGCCGCCTGATGAACCGC
>Ga0268262_10005563_pt1 | contig 12440 bp, 9 predicted proteins | sample TergutNc150P3_FD_190354 | JGI IMG/M metagenome (GOLD analysis project Ga0268262, IMG submission 190354) | Nasutitermes corniger P3 segment gut microbial community from laboratory colony in Florida, USA - Nc150 P3 (SPAdes) (version 2) | ecosystem: Host-associated > Arthropoda: Insects > Digestive... | reverse complement strand
GCCGCGTAATTATTTTTTGTTATCGCGGAAAGGCCTATTTTCTTCAATTCAAAATTATCCGGTTCTCCGTTTTCACTCAGCGCCAGATAGTCGCGGAGTTTTCTGAAAGACCATGCAAGGCCGGCAAGAATGCCGACGGGGCTTTCCTTTGCCGCAAGCAGGGTGCGAAGCGATTCTACCGCTTTTGATCTGTCGCCTGACGCAATCCTTGAAAACAGGGTAAAGGCCGACTCTTCCCGGCTGTGTGAAAGCCACTTCTCTATGTCTTGCGCTCCCGCCGGGCGGTCTTTCGGCAGGAAGAGCATCAGCCTGGAACATTCGCGCTGCATCGCGTCGGTATTGTTTTCTACCAGTTCCAGGATTGCTTCAACGCCCATAGGGTCTATGCCGCGCCCCTCGCGCTGAAAAAAGGAACGCACCCACGCGATTTTATCCCTTTCAAACATCTCATAAAAAACTTTGCGGTTCTCTTTGGGGCAGGCGTTGTCCAGTCCCGCGGAAAGCCTGAATTCATCGGAAACAAGGATCATCACGTCGCATAGCGACGTGCCGTCGCCAGGTTCCAGATCTTTCATGCAGGCGGCGACGGCGTTTATCTCTTCTTTCTTTTTTATCTGTTCAGCGTTTTTGATTATAAAAAGGCGCGATTGGGCAAACAGGCTGTGGTTTTGAATTATGTTGACAATATTTGTTATCGGCGTTTCACCGGCATAGAAAACGGTTTCCTCATAAGCGCCTGCGCTTGAGAGCTTTTTTTTGATTTGCTCTATCTCGTCCTGCTTCTTTCCGATTTCAGGGCCGAGGAAGATATATGTGCCTGGTCTGGACGCGGGCATTTTAATACTGGCGGATTATCTGCGCAAGGCGGCCCAGTATCCGCACATCCTGGCAGTAGATAGGTTTGTAATCGGGATTTTCAGCCTGCAGTTTAATCCTGGAGCTTTCCCTAAAAAAGCGTTTTAGCGTTACCGCCTCGTCAACTACCGCTACCACGATTTCACCGTTCACGGCGGCGCCCTGTTTTTCTATGACCGCCATGTCGCCGTCCATGATTCCGGCGCCTGTCATAGAATCCCCGCGGACTTTTACCGCGAAATAAATCCTGTTTTTTTTCAACGAGGACCTGTGCAGGGTCAGAGCGCCTTCGTAGTTTTCCTCCGAAAGAATCGGGACGCCGGCCGCGACTGTTCCCACAATGGGGATTCTCGCCAACAGCCTTGATTCTTCATCTTCTTTGGACTCGGTCAGGGCCATTGTGCGCGAGCGGTTCCCGTCCTGCTTCAGGCAGTTTTTCCGCTTAAGCGCCGCAACATGGTCATACGCCCCTTTTACGGAGACCGAAAAATGCTCGGCAATTTCACGAATAGTCGGAGGGTACGAATGTTTGTTAATATGATTTGCGATGAATGACAAAACTTCCTTCTGGCGTTTGGTTAGCTCTTTCATTGCTCTTCCTTTGTAACATGTGGCGCGATACCGTGTTTTTTCAGCTTCGCGTGCAGATTGCTCGGGTAGATTCCTATAGCCTCGGCAGTCCTTGATATTATACCATTGTTCCTGGAAAATTGGAACTCCAAATAGCATTTTTCAAAGGATTCTTTTGCGTCGTTGTAATTCTGTTCCATAAGCGATTTTACAGAAACGGGGGGGTCGGATTTTGCGTTCGCATCGCCGAGCGATGCGCCGCCTCCCGTCCCCATACATAGAAGCCCGGTCATGTCCCGTCCGTTTATACTGTCGCCTGTATGCATTACCGCTATGCGTTCCGCGAGATTTTTCAGTTCCCTGACATTTCCCGGCCAATCGTGCGAATACAGCATCTCCGCAGCGTCGTCTTCCAGCCGCAGGTTTTCAATCCCCTGCTCTTTCAAAAAATGGTAAAGCAAGAGGGTTATATCCTCTTTCCGTTCCCGCAGCGGGGGAATATGTATAGGGATAACATTCAGCCTGAAGTACAAATCCTGCCGGAACTTCCCCTGGGCACTGGCTTTTTCCAGGTCTTTGTTGGACGCCGCGATAATGCGGACGTCGGTTTCTATGGTTTTCTCGCCCCCTACCCTTTCAATTTTCTGTTCCTGGATAACCCGCAGTACCTTTGCCTGCGCCGAAAGAGACATATCGCCTATTTCGTCAAGAAAAAGCGTGCCGCCGCCTGCAATTTCAAAACGCCCCTTCCGGCTGGAAACCGCGTCGGTAAAAGCGCCTTTTTCATGGCCAAAAAGCTCGCTTTCCAGGAGAGTGTCAGGTATGGCGGCGCAGTTTAACCCCACAAAAGGGCGCTCACAGCGGGAGGATCCGGAATGAACAGCCCTTGCCACAACTTCTTTCCCGGTTCCGTTTTCTCCGGTAATAAGGATACGCGCGTCGGTTAACGCGGCCTGCCTGACAAGGTCACGGATGCCGTTTATCGCGAAACTTGTGCCCACAATGTCCTTGTGGGTAAGGGAGGCGCTTTTTTTAAGTTTGCGGTTTTCCTCGCGGAGTTTCCGCAGCGCAAGGGCGTTTCTGCACACCGTCAGTACTCTGTCCAAAGAAAGCGGCTTCTCCAGGAAATCAAAAGCGCCGCCCTTTACCGCCCGCACCGCCATATCAATATTGGCATGGCCGGAAATCATTACAATTTCAATTCCCGGCCAGTTGGCGTGAATCTGCTCCAGCGCTTCCAGCCCCCCCATCCCGGGCAGCAGCACGTCAAGGAAAACTATGTCTGTTTTTTGATCTTCAAGAATTTTTATGCCGGCTGCCGCGTCCTGGGCGCTGAACACCCGGTATTTTTCATCTTCAAGGATGGCAGTCAGGGCCTGCCTTATGCCAAGCTCGTCATCTATGATCAGTATTACGGCCATTATACTTCCTCGCTTACCGGCAAATCAATAAAAAAAGTGGTTCCCGCTCCATCAGCCGTGTTAAACCATACGCTCCCGCCGTGGTCGTTAATAATCCGCTCAACAATGGGAAGGCCAAGACCCGTGCCCGTCTCTTTAGTCGTAAAATACGGCGTAAAAACATTTTGGCTGTCCTGTTTGGAAATGCCTTTGCCTGAGTCCCTGACGCTGAGTCTGCAAAACTGCGCCTCCCTTTTTTTAACGGAATCTGTCCTGATCTCGATATACCCTTTTCCGTCCATCGCGTCAATCGCGTTAATTACAAGATTGGCAAGCGCCTGTGAAAAACGGAGTTTGTCAATCTTGATCGCCATGTCATTTGAGACATGATCTATGTTAAACTCAACTTCCGGGTAAGAGCCGCGGTACGGGGCTATTACTTCTTCAACAGCTTCGCCGATCTTTGTCAGTGACTTTGACGGCTCCATGGGTTTGGACAAAGTCCTGAATTCGTTAAGCAGAACCGAAAGCCCTTCCGTCTCCTGGATGATCGCCATCATGGAATCTTCGATAATTTCGCCAATCTGTTCGGGCTGGTTGCGCCAGCGCCGCAGGACCCTTTCGGCGGAAAGTTTTATAGGCGTCAGCGGATTCTTGATCTCGTGGGCAAGCTGCTGTGCCATTGTCTGCCAGATCGATATTTTCTCCGCTTTTACCAGCGCGGCTCTTGATTTTTCAAGGTCCTGTACCATAGCGTTAAACGACCGTATCAACAGCCCAAGCTCGTCTCCCCGGCGGGCCATTATCTGTATGGAAAAATCGCCCTCGGCCACACGGCGGGTCGCCTCGGTCAGTTCCGTTATGGGAGTGGTAACGCGCTTGGTCAGGGATATGGCTATGATCAATGTCATAAGCAGCGTGGGGAAGAAAAATACGCCGTAATAAAAAAGCGTAATGATTTTTAAATTGTCCCGCAGGACGTCTATTACCTCAAAACGCTCATTCTGGTTTTTTATGGCGGCCATGCCAAGGTCAAAATCTTCGCCTATATGATAACTGATTAACCGGACAGTATCCTGCGCCGGCGAGGATACATATCTTATAAACCCCATGTCGCGGGGAATTTCCCTCATCACATAACCATCCGTATACGCCGGAGGATCGTCAAGCCTGGCCTTCTCATCGCCTGTAAATGAAAAATCTGTCCATACGCCGTTAATAAGATTAAAATCCTGTACTGAGGAAATACCCTTCGGTAACGCCGCAGGCGCCGCCGCAGGCGCCGCCGCAGGCGCGGCGGCTATCCTGTCCCAATTTGTTTTCCTGAGAATATCCTCAAACTGTTCTATATGAAAAGAATAATTGTCCACAGCGAATGAATTTGAGGCCGTCTTTGCCGCGTCGGCGTCTATGCTCTGCCAGAAACTCATCAGTTCGCTGATGGAAATACCCGTCATTATTGTCATGGGCGCCACGGCAAAAACCGCCACAATTATAAAATAACCAAAAAGCCGCGCCTTGAATTTTATACCGGGCCGGCGGGCGATAATATCCCCCAGCATATTTATTGCCGCGATTCCAAGTATTACCAAAAGCGCGGCGGGAATTGTAAAAAACACCACAAGGTTTAATTTGCCGGGAACTTTGCCGTCATACAGCAATTCGTTAAAAAAAGAACGTGAAAACAGCACCGTGAGCACGCAAAGAATCACATAAACAAAAATAAGGCCGTTGATATTAAGAATGAAGTATTGGGAGCGGGTTTTTACCTTATTCATTCTTCTTCAAATTTAGATACAAAAAGGCGGACAAGCGTTTTTACCGCTTCTTCTTCGCCTTCGCCATCGGCAATTATTTTCAGCTCCGTGCCATAAGCGGCGCCCAGCGTAATAATGCCCATTATAGATTTAGCGTTTATCCTGTTATTGCCTTTTTCAATATAAATATTACACGAAAAATCTTTGGTCGCCTGAACCAGAAGCGCAGCGGGGCGGGCGTGTATGCCGGCCCGGTTGCATATCGTAATAGTCTCTGTAGTCATACCTGTTCCTTATATAATATCATCATGCCCAAAAAAAACCGAGCGTGAGGTGTCGCTTTCTATCCATTTAAGGATGTTCTTGTTAAATTCCCTGGCGGCATTGTAACCCATTGACTTGAGCCGTTCGTTCATCGCGGCGGTCTCAATAATGATGGGAATGTTCCGACCGGGCTTTACAGGTATCTCAAGTTTGGGGATGCTGACGCCCAGGAATTCCATTAACTGGTCGTCCGTTCCCAGCCGGTCATAGGTTTTTCCGGAATCCCAGGTTTCCAGATTTACAACCAGTTGGATTTCCTTCCTGTCCCGAATCGCCCGCACTCCGAACATATGGGTGATGTTTATTATCCCCAGTCCCCTTATTTCCATGTGGTGTCCTATAATCTTGTTCGCCCCTGTCCCCATCAGCATATTGCCGTTCACGCAATGTATGTTTACCACGTCATCAGCCACCAGCCTGTGCCCGCGGTGGATCAGGTCCAGGGCGGTCTCGCTTTTTCCGACTCCGGAGTCCCCAAGAATCAATATTCCCAAACCAAAGACTTCCACAAGCACCCCATGTATGCTCTGCCGGGGCGCAAAAATTTCGGCAAGCGCCCGCATAAGCCTTGCGGAAAAATCCGCAGTTCCCAGATCGGTTATCAAAATGGGGCAGTCCGCCGCTTCCGCAATCTCAAAAAAAGCCTTATGAGGGCAGTTATTATGGGTAAAAATGCAGCAGGGAATCGGATACTTGAATAACTTTTGGATATTGCTGAAATCGCCCTCATTTTCCAGCTTCCTCAGATAGGAAAACTCCCCCCTGCCGAAAAGGTGTATACGCTGGAAGGCAAAATCCTCAAAAAAGCCCATTATCGCGCCCATTGGCCGGTTTAAGTCAGGAATGTTGATCTCCCTGCCCAATCCCTTTCTGCCGCCTATACAGCGAAGATTGAGCGAGTTATGCTCCTTCAGGTCAATATCAATCAAATCCAAAACGGTAAAATGCGTATCCGTCATGGTTTTATTGTAGAGAAAATGAGGGATTCATGCAATACGACCATGAACTGATACTTGGACGGAAGAGCTTCACAAAAATCCGCAAAATTGATATAATCAGCTGATATTACTAAAGCCGCAATAATCGTGGAGTACTAATGAAACAGAATTTATCCGTCTTCCCGATGGTGTATTCAAAAGAACTAAAACTGACCGCGAAAATGCTTTCCAGCTTCCTGAAAATAAGCAAGGCCCGTTTTTTCCCAAAACGGAATTATAATTATAATCACTTTAAAAATCTCGCGCTTGTCTATTTTAAATTAACCGCGGTCTGCAATCTGCGCTGCGTAATGTGCGGACAGTACGGCGATAAGGGCGTAATGAAAGACTGCGCCGCCGATGAGGCCAAAAAAACGCTCCCTCTGGAAACATGGAAAAAATTCATTGATGAAATCGCCCCGCAAAAGCCTGTCACCTATATATGGGGCGGGGAACCTTTTCTGTATAAAGACCTTTTTCCCCTTGCCAGATACATGCTGGAAAAAGGACTGGCCGTCAGTGTAAATACAAACGGCACGCTTCTGGAAGAACACGCGGAAGAAATTGTCCGCGACAAATGGAGTACGATCTTTGTCTCGCTGGACGCGTTCCGCGACGTAAATGACGAGATACGCGGCAAAGGAGCCTACGACAAGGTAATTGCCGGATTTAAGGCGATCAACCGTGAAAAGAAAAAACAAAAATCATTTTATCCGTTTTTGGCCGCGGTTACGGTTGTCACAAATAAAAATTATATGGATCTGCACAACCTTGCGGAAGCAAGCAGAGAGTACAATCTGGATCTTCATGTTGTTAATTTGGGAACCTACACCAACGACAGGATCGTCGAGGCCCAGCGCCGTTTTATGCGCGAGAAATTTGATACCGATATTGACTGCCTTGAAGCTTACAATACGGGTTATAATCTCGGGATCGACGGCGCCAAACTGCATGATATTCTTCAAAATATCTATAAAAACGATTACGGGCATACAATGCTTGCCGTTCCTGTTTTAAACCCCGAAAAAACCCATACCTATTACGCCGACCTTGAAGTGCCGGTGCGTAACCATTGTATTGTTCCCTGGTGCCAGGCCAATGTCAATTACAACGGCGACGTGCATTTCTGCGCCGATTATCCGGATTACATTCTTGGCAATATTAAAGAAAAATCTTTCAAGGATATATATAACGGGGACCGCGCCAACAAGTTCAGAAAAACCATCCATGAATGCGAAGGGGGCATGTTCCCCGGCTGCCTGCGCTGTTACCAGAATATGCTGTTCGGTAAAAAAATAAAAGGGTTTTAATCCGTTGTTTGCTCGCCGCTCTTTGCTCTTTTACGCCTTGGCGCGGAGACCTCTTCATCCTTTTTTTGAACATAAACCCCGTAATTGGCGCAGGTCATGTCCATTCCCGCTTCATGGAAACCGTTCTGGATATTTTCATAAAGCTCCGCGTAAATTCTCGGAACCTTGTCCACCTCTTTCGTGTAACAGTTGATCTGGTAACGGGCGTAAAAATTATCCAGGCCGGTTTGCAGAACAAAGGGTTTAGGCTTCTTCTGCACATGAGGCGTCTCGAGGGCGGCGTTTATAAGAATCTCGTGAACTATCTCCCAGGGTGTCGCGTAACCAAATGTAACCTCCGCGTAGAGGATCAATCCTTCGGCATCCTCATCGGATGATGTATTGTAGTTGGTTATGCTGGAACCGAGTATGAGCATGTTCGGGAAGGTGACATATTCATTTTTATGGGTTCTTAACCGCACCACCATCAGGTTTTTTTCCACCACAAAACCGATAGTTTCCTTAATCTGCACGCGGTCGCCGATCTTAAACGGCCGCATATAGGTGATTACCAGCCCCGCCACCATGTTTCCGATAGCGCTGGACGAGCCGAGGGAGAATATAAGGCCCACAAATACCGATACCCCCTTGAATACGCTGGACTCGGAACCGGGAAGATACGGGTACACAATCGCGACGGTAAAAGCCCACAACAGCACCTGTAAAATTTTGAAAGTCGGTTCCGCCCAGTCGGCGTAAAAACCGTTCAATACCAGTCTTCCCTTTGCGATTTGGGTGGAAAAGAATTTCAAAAGCTTAAGTACATAATGGGTAACGGCGACTATGATGACAATTTTAAATAAATTCGGAATATATCCTATGGCCCCGATGATAATATCCTTGAGCGGGGTAAATATGTAGCCAAAAATCGTTGTCGCAAGGTGCCTTGTCGTGGGGAACAGGCTGAACTCTATGGGGATAGTAAGGAACAGAAGGAACCCGCTTACCACATATTTTAATATTTTAAGGGAAACAAGAACAAAATCGATAATCTGCTGGGTGCTGAGGACCTTTATTTTTTTAATTGTTAAAGGTTTGATCTTCTCTTTGCCGGTTTCAGCCGCTTTGCTGGAAAAGGAATTAAACAGTTTCCAAAGCAGCCGGATAAACAGGGCCTGGGCGGCAAGTATCGCCAGCGCGATTCCAAGCCTGAAAACGAAGCCCAGCCTGGACGCGTCTTCATTAATGACTTCCTCAACAGCTTCCTCCGCGGCTTTTACTCCGTTGACAATGGTATCAATGGCTGTGGCTTTATGCGCGTCCGGGGCGTCATTGGCTTCGGCTCCATGGGCGTCTTCGGCTGCGATACCGGGGGCTTCATTGGCTTCGACTCCGGAGGCGTCGGGGGCGTTTTCCTGGGCTGCCGCTAACGGCATAAAAAACAGAATAAAAATAAATAATATATATAAACGTTTCATATATTAATTTCCTTTAAATATTTTTATCAAAGAATTAACAATCCCCGCGCCGGAAACAAAGGTCGCAATGGAGCTGCCAAGGCTTGATAAAAAGAATACCAGAAGAATCCTGGTTATCCGGTTGCGGTATACGCCTTTCAGGCTTGCCGCGTCCGTTGAAATATTTTCAGCGTCAGAAACACGGGGCTTGCGGACGGCGGCCTGTACAAGGCCTGAAAGAATTCCCACGCCGATAAACGGGTTAAGGGAGGTGATTGGCGCCCCCAAAAAAGAAACCAGTATGGCAAGGGGATGGCCAAGGGCGATAATGCAGCCCAGCGCGGCAAGAGAACCGTTCCAAAGCACCCAGAGTTTTAACATGTTTTGAAATTCGCTGAAATCACCCCGGAAAAAACTGAGGAGGAAACCAGCGGCAATAAAAGCAATGATTAGTACCGGGATAATCCATTTGGCGGCTTTTGAAAGGAAGGTTTTTTGGGGAATGGTTTCAATTTCGACAAGCTCTCTTTCTGCCGGGGGTTCCGTAAGGCCCGCGAATTTTTCCAGCCATGCCTGTATGCCGCGCAGATGCCCGGCGCCGACAACCGCAAGGGTGCTTCCGGCTCCGTTTTTTAAATGTCCGGCCCAAATTTTTACCGCAAGATAGCGGTCGCGTTCGTCAATCAGGGTTTCCTTGACGGAGGGCAGGTAATTGGCCAGCTCATCCATCATGCTGTCAAGCTCGCTGGTTTTTTTCAATTTTTCAATTTCTTCCGAGCTGAGTTTTTCAGTTGAAAACGCGCTGGACAGCAGGGCGGCCAGCAGTTTGCACTTGCTCCACAGGCCGCAGCAGGCCCAGGCGCGCCGCAGGGTCAGATGTATCTCGCGGTCGCAAAGGCTGAAATCAATCCCCATTTCCCTGGCCGTTGTTACAGCGGCGATCATTTCCTCGCCCGGTTTTACGCCAAGCTCGTTTCCAAGGCGGCGCTGAAAACCGGATAACGTAAGATTCGCTATCAGCAGGAAACCCTTGCCCTCTTTAAGCACTTTGGAAATATCAAGCTTCTCCCAGCTGTCCTGTTTTGTAATGGCGGCATAGCGGCTTTCGTCCAGTTCCACGCAGACCATGCCCGGTTTTTCCGCGCGGATCGCGCCGGTCACCTCTTCAATGCTTTCTTTTGAAACATGGGCGGTCCCAATCAGATGTATATCCCTGCTTCCAAAAGTCAGGCGTATGTTATTTGTGTTCATTGTAATCCTTTATAAATTATCTAATCCCCGTTCTTTAAGGATCATTTCGTTTATTTTCCACTCGATATTGTAAGGCCGGTTCATATCCTTTACCTCTAAAAAGTATTTGTTGGCAAGGGCTGTGTTTCCCCTGGCGTCGTAATATTGGGCGATATAGAACAGCATTTTTAATTTTGTGTCAAGATTTTGCTCCCTGTTGATTTTCTCCGCCAGCTCGCCGTCGCCGGAAAGATCATGGTACAGCCTGAGTATATACCAGTCGGGAGTATCACGGGGAACGGTACGCAGCACCTGCGCGAGAAATTGTTTTGGGTCGTTCACACGCCCGCCTTTCATCCAGTTAACCGCGGCTAACATAGCGTAGCGGAATTCCTTAGGGGCCTGCTTGTACGCCGCGAGAAAAGCGTCCCTGGCCTCATTATATTGCTTGTCCTTCATTTTAATTATGCCAAGCCCTTCGGCCGCAAAATAATAATCCGGCTTGATCTTCATTATGGCCGTGTAATCCTGCTGGGCGCCCTGGTAATCACCGGCTTCATCCCTAAGTCCCGCACGGTAAACATAAGCAAGAAAGCCATTAGGATCCAATGTTACCGCGTTATCAAGTTCCTCAAGCGCTTCCGGTTTACGGTTCAGTTCAATAAGTACCGCAGCCCTGTCTACGCAGATCCAGTAATTATCCGGTTCGAGTTTTTTTGCCGCGTCAAGGTCGTTCAAAGCGTCCTTTAAGAAACCGGCGCCTTTGTACAACCGCGCCCTTTCATGTAAAGGCTCCGCCCACTGGGGGTTCAGCCTTACCGCCTTATTGAGCAGTTGTTCGGATTTACGGGGGTCACGGTCATAACGGTACACAATAGCCCTGCCCACCAGGGCTTCGCGGTAATCGCCGTCTATTGCCAGCGCTTTGTCAAAATGCCCCGCGGCAACCCGCAAGGATTGGGCGCGAAGGGCTATGTAGCCCAGACCTGTTAACGCTTCGAGGTTTTTAGCGTCTATTGAAAGCACCCGGTCAAGTAATGTCCGCTGTTCTCTTTCCTTGCCCTCCATGGAAGCGGATAACGCAAGCGCAAGCAGGGCGTCGGTATTTTTGGGGTCGCTGGCAATGATCCCCGACGCTATAGCGCGGGCGTCCGCATAGCGGCCCATTGCGTTAAGAAGCGAAACCCTCATTAACTGGAGGTCCGGGGTTTGTAACACCGAACCGCTTATCGTATCAAAAAGTTCCAGCGCGGCCCTGTATTCCCTGCGGGAGGCTAGATTCGAGACTTCGGCAAGGATGGCGTCCGTATCCTCACCGGCCGGAAAAACGCCCGCTCCAAGCAGAAATACAAGCAAAACGAATAATTTAAACGCCTTATGGCCGATTTCTATTCCCATAATGTGTATGTTATGATACCATAATCTCCAGTCTTAGGCAATTGAGCTTCCGCAAACTTCAGTTTTTGGGAAGTTGTCAGAAAAAATTATGAAGGTTTGGATTCGATGAGAAGGCGTGTTATAACCCGCCTGGCATGGCTGTTACTTTCCTACTGCGCGGTTTTTACGCTGCTGGTCGTAATGCAATTTACCCGCAGCGGAAGTTTTTCCAGAAAGATCGGCGATATGCTGGTAAGCGGATATTATTCTCTTTCCCCAGAAAATGAATTGGGGACGACTCCGGGAGAAAACAAACGGCTTCTCGAAGGCAGGGCAAACGTCTTTTTCGGCGGACTGGAATTCCAGCTTGAATTTTCGCCCAATACGGACAATGGTTTATCCCTGATTGATTCGGAAGGCGTCCGTCAGCGGGTATTATCCGGATTTATCGAATTTTTGGAAAATGAAGCGCTTTTCTCCCTGTCCGGAGGTTCGGAAATTTCCTTTATCTGCCAACATAAAGATCAAAACGGATCGAACGAATTGCGGATAAGCGGAAAATTCGCAGACGGCGTTACAGCCGTTGAGATTCCCTTCAGGCTGCTGCGTTCCTCGCTTAACCGCAGCAACGGCAAAGGCGTGATAAACATATCTTATAACGAAAACCGTTACCAGTTCAGCCGCAGCCCGGACGGTCTTGAGGAAGGCCGCCTTGTCCTGTCGGCCTCGGCCCCGTTAATTTCCTATCGCGCCGTATCCGAGACAAAGGAAATTGACCCTGCCGATTTTATCATTCCCGGGGCTGATACCGCCGGGGCTTTCAACGACGCGGCCGCTCTTTGGACTTCCGCCAATTTTGAGTTGTGGAGCAAAAATATGCCGCCTCAGGGCGACGAGGATATGGTTATCGCCTGGTGCGCCGAGTCGCTTAAGCGGGGCGTTTACCAATCCGCGGCATCTGTAATACCGCTTGGTTTCAGCCGCAGCCCCGGACGAACATGGGAATCCGCCGTATACCAGTTTGATCGAAGAATAGGCCTTTGGGAGAGGGAAATCAGGACAATCAACACCCTTGAACGCGACAAGGCAACCCGCATAACACGGCAGCTTGCGGAAAAAGATATCGGAATCTTTACAGACGGCCGCATTATTGAATTCATTGCCATACGTGGAAACCAGAGCCTGCTTGATGATCTTCTTTCCA
>Ga0268262_10005562_pt1 | contig 12441 bp, 11 predicted proteins | sample TergutNc150P3_FD_190354 | JGI IMG/M metagenome (GOLD analysis project Ga0268262, IMG submission 190354) | Nasutitermes corniger P3 segment gut microbial community from laboratory colony in Florida, USA - Nc150 P3 (SPAdes) (version 2) | ecosystem: Host-associated > Arthropoda: Insects >... | reverse complement strand
GGAAAAGAGCGCCCTATTGTGGCCGGATCATGAAGCCGTGGTTTATCCCGGCCCCGGCCTTCGCTATACCTGGGCCGAACTGAACGCCGAGGTGGACCGTCTGGCCCGGGGCCTCATGGCCCTGGGCGTGGCCAAGGGCGACCGGGTGGCCCTCTGGGCCGGCAATCTACCCCAGTGGCTGACGGTGATGTATGCCGTGGCCAAGATAGGCGCGGTCCTGGTCACGGTCAACACCCACTACCGCCAGCAGGAACTCCACTATCTACTTAAGCAGTCGGAGGCCGATTACCTGGTGCTCATGGAGGGTTTCCGCGGCTACAGCTACGTGGAGGCCGTCCGCGGCCTGGTGCCGGAACTGGCCGCTTCCGGCCGCCTGTCTTCGGCCGCCTTGCCCCATTTGCGTAAAGTCGTCTTTCTGGGCCCTTCGCCCGGGCCGGGCTTCCACGGTTACGAGGAACTTCTGGCCTTGGGGGCCAAGATCCCGGCGGCCGATTACGAGGCCCGGCGGGCCGCCCTGGAGCCGGATGACGTCATCAATATGCAATACACCAGCGGCACCACGGGTTTTCCCAAGGGCGTCATGCTCACCCATCAGAACATCGTCACCAACGGCTATTGGATCGGCCGCCGCCAGAACCTCACGGAACAGGACCGCATCTGCCTGCCCGTGCCCCTCTTCCACTGTTTCGGGCTGGTCCTGGGGGCCATGGCCGCCTTGAACCACGGCACGGCCATGGTGGTCCTGGATATTCACGCGCCCCTGGACATCCTGGTGAACGTGGAACGGGAGAAGTGCACGGCCATTTACGGCGTCCCCACCGTCTTCATCAGCCTTTTGGAGCAGAAGAGTTTCAGCCGTTTCGACTTGTCGAGCCTGCGCACGGGCATCATGGCCGGCGCGCCCTGCCCGGTTTCGACCATGAGCCAGGTCATCGAGCGCATGGGCGCCCGCGACATCACCATCTGCTACGGCCTGACCGAAACCAGCCCGGTGGTCGCCCAGACCACCCCGGAGGACAGCTTGGCCAAGCGCACCCGGACCGTGGGCCGGCCCATGCCCGGGGTGGAGATAAAGGTGGTGGATCCCGAAAGCGGCGCCGACCGGCCGGCCGGCGGGATCGGCGAGGTCTTGGTGAGGGGTTATGTGACCATGAAGGGCTATTACCGGATGCCGGAAGCCACGGCGGAAACCATCGACCCGGACGGCTGGCTGCACACCGGCGACCTGGGCCGTTTCGACGAGGAGGGCTACCTGGTCATCACCGGGCGCTGGAAGGACATGATCATCCGGGCCGGCGAAAACATCTATCCCCAGGAAGTGGAGGAATACTTGCGCCTGATGCCGGGCGTCTCCGACGCCCAGGTGGTGGCCGTGCCCTCCAAGCTCCACGGCGAGGAACTGGGCGCCTTTCTCCTGGTTCGGGAAGGCGGGCCGGAACTCACGGTCAAGGAAGTCAAGGCCTATCTGCGGCCCTTGATTTCCGGCTACAAGATACCCCGCTACGTCAAGACCCTGCGTCAATACCCCCAGACCGCCAGCGGCAAGATCCAGAAATTTAAATTACGGGAGATGGCGGCCGATTTGTGGACCAAGCGCTGAGCCGGGTTCCGCCCCGGCCGGTTGACAGTTTTTGTCAAGGTATGGCAATATATCTACTTATGGCGATATAGAAAAGGAAAAAGCCCTCGTAGCTCAGTAAGGATAGAGCACAGGATTCCTAATCCTGGCGTCGCGTGTTCGACTCACGCCGGGGGCACCAACAAAATCAAAGGCCTTATCTCGTAAAATGGGGTGAGGCCATATTTTTTGCCTAATAGGGCTTCAATTCTCGGCAAAACGATTCAAAGTTTTCAGCTATCAAGAAAAAAACGGTCGTTTCATCATCTTCATTTTCCGACTCATGGTCCCAGAAGACCACGGGCGGCTCGGTTTGGCCGTCACCGAAGAAAAGACAAATCAAATTGCCGCCGTCGTCGTAGGCGATGGGCAGGGCATTGGCGGGGAGGCGGCCGAAATATGTTTCCAGATAATTCTCCAGGCTGTCAGAGGCTTCGCCAAGCGACAAAAATGATCTGACCGTGCTGCTATTCGGGCCATGATCGTCATTGAATTCAAAGAGGCCTTCCTCGGGGTAGCCTCCATTGAACTCCCTAAGAAAGTTGCAATAGGAATCCGGCAGCTTCAGGCCGGTTTTATCCTCGAAGGCCGCTATGGCTTCATCCGTGGCCTGAGGAGTCTCTTTCTCAAAGATGATGTTCATATGTTTCACCGATTTTACCGCTCACTCCGAGGGGTTTGATATCCGGTTTTCAGCCTGCTTAAGGGCCACGTCGGCGGCCCTGGCTGTTTGGCGACCCATTTGGTCCACCATTGAGGTTTGGCTATTTAAAAGAGAGACTCCTCCGGAATGTTTTGCGGCTTTATGGATTTCGCCGGGCACAAGCATCATGTCTCTGCCATTTTGATGATGATGCCAAATGTAACCTGTATGTTTTTGTGTTTTAGTATAGCCCGCCGCTATGTTGGCCTTTGCATAATCATGGGCGCGGTTGCCTGTCATTTCGATTGGAACTGTGACCTTGGCGTAAGGGCTGAAATCGGGGTGGCCATTGGCGTCATATCTGACTCCATTGGGATATTTGCTCCGCAATTCGGGGGCTAATTCTATTGTTTTACCCGCGAGGTCCGCGTTAGGTTGGTGGCCGTGTTTGAGTCCTGGGATTTTATCGAGGTCAACACGGTTGCCGGTCATTTTGTTGATGACCATCTCTCCGCGTCCGGCAATTAGGCGGCCGCCTTCTTGAGTCGCTTTGACTGGGCCATGCTTGATGGTATAGGCCGCACCGTCCTTGGCGGCCAGAAAGGGCGTTTTTATATCCGTGGCCAAGTTCTTGCCGGCGGCCTGGGCAACCTTTACGCCCGCTTTTCCAGCTTCTTTTAATGCGGCCTTGGCGCTCCCCTGGGCCGCGGCTTTGCCTACTGCCACGGCGCCGGTTTTGATAGCGGAACCAACCCCGAGGGTTCCCACGGTAAGGGCTCCATCAGCAATGGCCCAAAAATAATCCATGGCCGACAGATCATAGCCGTAAGAAGATTTCATGCCCGCTGAAACTATGGAGCCCAGCGGGGCGTAATCTATCCAGCCGCTTTTAAACTCGCGCTTGGCTGAACTGTCGTCGATATTTCTCTTCACGATCGTTTCGCCGGTTTTTTTCTCAAGCCTGAGGGACTGGGGAGAATTGATGATGGATTCGAGTTCGTCATAATCACCGGTTTTCAAAGCATCGGGGTTGTCAAGGCGGTATATTTCAAGGCTCGGCGTCTGATGGACCGTTTTGTTGATGCTGGAAGTGGATTTATTCTGCCCCAAAAAACCACCTATATCCGCGCGAAGGACTACTTTACTTTCGGAAGATTCTTCCCAGGAAGATTCTGTAATCTGTTGATTTTTCTCCATGAAAAGGAGGGTGAAGCTGTCTTTTTCGGGCTTTGGCCTATCCGGGCTTAGTTGGTCATATAATCCCTCGGCCTGATGAGCGGGGACGACTGTAAATCTGACGGCTGTCCATTTCACATGCGTGGAGTGTTCCACCGTGGTATTTTCCGTGGTAACGGTCTTTTTCGCCGTGAGCCACCCGGTCTTTTCAATATCGGTATGCGGGATCACCGATCTTTCCAGTTCTTCCTGTCCTTGATAATCAGGCAATGTAATTATGTCCACCTGGACAGTTCGAGTGCCGCGCGAGGCGGCATAAATTTGGTCGGGCCGGGTGATGTGTTTCAGGATTTCCAGCGGCTGCTCAAACAAGTCTTTCACCACAGCTATAAAGACATCGGAAACGGCGATTTCTTTCCCCTTGTTCACGTCGCTGATAAGGGACAAGATGTTTTTAAGGCGCAGTTCGCCTGCATCGGCGATTTCTTGCTCGACAGTCAATGAAACGATGTTCCGCCCGTTTTCCACGCGCTGGTGGGCATCGGTGATTTTCGAGCTTAAAACGATGTCTTCTTCGCCGTTGCCCAACTGTTCCTTGAAGGATGGCGTCAGTTTAGCCTCAATCTCGGCCCCGATTGGGCTGCCGGGCAATAGGGATAACGGTTCATTCAAGGCCTCTTTTGTCTCCAAAGGCAAAATATCGGGCTCGACCTCGGAAATTTGAGAGGGATTAAGCGCGCCCCAATCTAATTGGGGTTTGGCTGGAACGGTTTTCGCCGCCTCCAAAGCCAATAGTCCCGAGGGGATGGGCAGGGCGCTCATGGCGCCGATAGCCAAAAGAAAGGCCTCCGTTATTGAGGGGTCTTGCCCGTCAGTTACCTTGACGATGGTTTTTGCCGCTACTAAAGGCAGGGCGACCGTGGTCGAAAACATAGTCGTCTCCTTCAAACAAGGCCATAGGCGGCGTTCAGCCGTATGTGGCGTTAAGTATCGATTTTTGTCTCATAGAAGTGACATGATACCCTGCAAAATAATTCCCGGGAGGCGGCCGGCTTAAGAGGCAAGCCCAGAACCGCCCCCTTGGCATATCCGGCCAGGGTATCCGTAAGGACTTTTGAATGACCGGCGGTCGCAGGTTGTTTCAATCCGGCCCGCACCTCCGTTTGAAATTTCCTCCGAAGCTCGGGCTGTCTGAACTCGGGCAGTCTGAAATGGATAACCAGCAGCGCATCGATCAAATCCGTTTGCCGCCGGCTTTCAGCCAATTGTTGAAAGATCAGTCTGTGATTATTCAGCCTTAAGTTTGATAATGCTTCATCCAGGCAAGTTCGACTGAACCAAGCCTTCAGCAGAAGCGCCGCGTCATGTACCAGAGCCCGGGCGGTACGGCGGGGAACGGTGTAAATTTTTTCCTTTTCCAGCCAATCGCCTATGAGGGGTAAGGCTCTGATGACCTCCGCCCGGGCCTCGGCCGCCTCCAGGCTGCCCACTAGTTCGGGCAGACGGGCCAAGGCTGGCTCAAGAGATGATTCAAACTCCCGCCGGCTGGCCAACAAAGCGTAAATGAGCATACAGACCGCCCAGCGCGCGCAGGTTTCAGGCTCTGGCAATGGGGCTTCCGAAGTTTTCGCCGTTTCTAGGGCTGTCCTTTCTAAAGCGCGCCTCTCTTCCATTGGCGGCAGGGCCGCCTCGACCATCTTCACCCGCAAGGCCCGGCGCAGCCCGCTGTGATAAACCACCGCCTGCCCGGGAGAAAAACGGGCCAGATCTTTGATCTGGTCATCCTCAAGGTTCATGGTCGCCCCCAAAACTTGGCGGTCTTCCTTGTCCACCAGCCGGTGGGCTATTTTGAAGTCGGTGTTGCGCAAAACGTCCGGGATAAGTTTGGAGGGTATTTGATCGACAATGACGATGCCTTGCCCGTAAGAACGTATTTCAGCCAGAATGTCGGCGAAGACCTCCACGCCTTTCTGTCGGCTCTGGGTTGAATGTTCGCCCCCCGGCGCCGGTTTCGCCAAGAGCCGATGGGCTTCCTCTATCACCAGAAGGTGCTTCAGGGGATTGTCATCCCGGGCGCCGCCTTGGCGTTTTTCCAAGCCCTGTCGGTACTCATACAGGCGCATCAGGATCAAGGCCATGACCAAGGATTTTTCTTCGTTATCCGCGAACGGCGAGAGTTCCAAAACCGCCGGCCGCTTCAGAAGGCTCTCAAAGGGCATGGACTGCCAACGGTTCAAGAGAGCACCCTTGGCCCCTCTGGTGAGGCTGCCCAGGCGGGCCTTCAAGGCCCCGGTCAGGCTTCCGCTGTATTCGGTCGATTTAGGGAAAAAATGGTCTATGGCCTCATCGACCAGAGGCGGCAAGTCGGACATGACCGGCAGAAAAAGGGACCGGATGGAATCTTCCCCGTAAAGACCCATATCCGCCTCTTTCCTGATTAATTGCTCGTTTCTGCCCGTTTCCAGATTCCAGCCGCTTTTTTCATAAGCCCTGTAGATGATTTGTTCCAAGATGAAGGGCATGCTGGAGTACATCCCCAGGGAGGCGTTGAAAGCGGCCTTTAAAAGGTCGATATGAGGGATAAGGCCGACAGCCGGGTCGAAATCAAAGGGGTTTAGACTGAAGTCAGATCCGCGCTCGCCCAAGGCAAAGACCCTCATTTGACCGTCCAAGCCGCTTTGCAGCTCGCGGTATTCCCGCTTGACGGGTTCAATGACCAGAAAGGGAATCTCGTAATTCCGCCATAAACTGCCGACCATGTGGCGCATGGTGTTGCTTTTGCCTGAACCGGTGGCCCCGGAAACGAAACAGTGCCGCTGCAGCTGTTCCGGAGTTATACTCACCTGACGTCTGGTCTCATTTCCCCGGTCAACCAGGTTGCCTAGAGTTATTCTTTTTTCAGCCGGCGGGCCGCCGCTAAAGTTCCGGCCGTAGTCGGTCAGTTTTTCAACTTCAATGCCGGGAATTTCGTGGAGCGGCAGGCGGGTTATCCGGGCCAGTTCGGTGGTCGTCAATAAGGATGAAAGATCGGAGAATTCCGGCCCCATCGGGTGATCCGGGCAGGTTAGGACAGTTTTGTAATTCAGATGATTGACCGTGGCCGGCAATTTTATATAACGTAAAGGATCAAGCCGGCTTTCCTCGCCCGAAAGCATGCCGCACATGAGCTGAGCGATTTTATCGGCACTGGTGTCGCTGTCGGCGTAAACCTCGGTGAAACAACGCCATAACCCGTTTCCGGCCGTCAAGCGCTTATGCAGACGGTTGAGCATATCTTCCAGGTGGGCCGCCTTTTTGCTGGTGCGTTCCAAAGTCATGGAACGGGACTGGCTTTCGCCTATATTGGCGGCGCCTCCGGTGCCGACATTGTGTGTCAGGCTGCTGCTATGCTGTTCCGTGATATTTGAGGTTTCTTGGATTTGGGGTGCTGTTCCGCCTTTAAGGACAAAATTTATGTTTTGTATGGTCCGCTCAATAATGCCGGTGGGTTTAACATTTACCGACTTCCCATCGGATGTGCCGCTGGATACCCCCTCTTGCTCGGCCCGGCTTTCGTTCCAATTGGCTGTAAAACCGACATTTTCCGTCTCGGATTTCTGGGCTGAGACCTTTAACAGGGGATGGAAGCGGTCATGAACCTTGGTTATCATGTCAATCAAGTCCGCCCGGTCCTTCTGGCTGCGGGGGCTCGCGTAAACGACCAGGGCGAATCTATCCGGAGCGGCATCCGTCAGTTCTTCCAACCCGAATTCCGTTGACTCATTTTTATTCTTCGCTTCGGTCGGCAGTTTGTCGGCCGGCAATCCGGTTATGGCCCGGCGATAAGTCAGGTCTTGCAAGGACGACCACCAGCCCTCCTTGGTGTCCGGCGAATTGCTTTGTAAGTCCGCGGGATCTTCAAGATTATTGCTTGAGCTTTGAATGCGGCCTATTTCACAACCGGGGAAAAAGCCTCTGATGGAGTCAAACACGGTTTCAAAGGCGTCGTGGAGCAAAGAATGGTCATGAGTGGCGTTGTCCCACAGCCCGAATAGAACCCGGTATTCTCCGCCTTGGGCATTGACCGCGAAGATGAACGGGAAATTGAAAAGGTTGACCGTATCAAGAAAATCCAGCATACCCAGGCGAATGTCGAAGGGCTTGCGAAAACGGACACACTTAAAAAATCCCAAGCGGAGGGTATTGAGATTTATTTCCCGGCGATCCACGTTCACCCGCGATACATCCAGACCGTCTAAAAATGATCTGGTTAAAAGAGCTTCGAACCCGTTTATAAGGTCTGGCGGGATAGTTGCGACCGTTTGGATTTCCGGTGTCTGGGTCATGACTTGACTCCACTTCCCATGACGATTCTATGCCAGGGGGTAAGGGCATTGCTCAGGGCCGGCAAAGATTCCAGAAAACCGGCTTGGTCAATCACCGTCCTGAAACGGGAAGCGTTGAACCAGCCATCCAGGATCAAGCCCGGACCCTCATGAAAGAGCCACCTGATTTTCGAAAAATAATCCGATAAATGCAGATAAATTTCTTTAAGGGTAACGGCCGACCCGGCGGCTTTGCCCAATAGCGTCTCAGCGGTGGCCTCGTCATCGGCCAGCAAAATTTTTTTCAAGAGCGTATCGTCCTGAATGGCTGTGGCTTCTTTCAAAATTGGCCCCAGAGCCAATTTCGGCAGCCTATGGGTTATGAACCTAAAGCCGCCCGCGGGTATGAAGGCTTCCAAGCGGTTCCACCATAAGTCAAAATGGGCCCCGGACGCCGGATCCAGGTATTCTATAAGGTCGTCCAGCAAACTGGTAGTGGCCTTCGGCCCGGTCCGTGACAGAAGCTCGCAATGGTATATGGTCATTTTCTGGAGCAATGTTTTATCATCTAAATAGTCCAAGACCGGCAACACATTAGCCAGGGAATTGTCGGTCTCCCAGCATAGTTTTTGTTTGGATTTAAAAATGTTCCAGCCATCTTCAAGTTGGTGCCGCCAATAAGCGTTACAGAAACCATCGCGGCTGGCCCACAATATGGCGGGAGTCCTTGATTTTTTAAGCAGCTCGGTTGGAGGACGAGGGGTAGCTCCGGCCGCCGGGGTGAAATAAGCGCTTAGACGCTGATTTTCGCCTTCAAGCAGAAGGTCGCCGAAGTTATCCAACAATTCCGCCATGAATTTTTGCCGCGTCAGGTGTTGTCGGTCGCAAACCGAATCAAGAAGATTCACCAGATCCCACGGACGCCTGGTTATAATTGCGCCGGGCGAGTTGATGGAATCGGTTTTTTGAAGATGAGTCAAGCTCTGAAGCAAACGACGGCGTTCTTCCGTTAGATTTTTTCGATTTGAGTCAAGTTGGTTAGATAGTGTTTCCAGCATTCTCCAACCCTACCTTGATTGCGGCGCCTATCAGATCCCGAGCAGGGTTTTTACGTTAGTTTTGAAATTTTCGACAGATTCTAAGTTCAAGGTTAACTTTTTTTTAGGAAAAATTGAGTAGGTTGCCTTAATAAGCTCGTTGTAAAAATTACGGCATAGGTTTTCGTATTCTTCTATGCGTTTCAACGCTTCGGCTTTATCACCTTCCAACTGGGCTAAGCGGCCGGCCTTTTCATCAAGATCCTTTTGTCTTGATTCCAAGTCTTTCATCAATTGATCAATCATTTCTTTCTGTTCCGCACGATTGTCAATCATCGCAGAATCTTTGCGGGCCAAGTCTTCAGACAGACGTTTAACAGCTTCCTCCAGCCTTATACGGTCGGCATTATTGTGTTCCGCCAACAATTCATCGAAACGCTTATCCAGCATCGTCATGCAATAGAGCGAATCGTCCATGAAGCGGCCGGTGACATCCTTGAGCAGGGCAACCAGGTCCTCCGGCTGGAGTTTGGCCTGCAATAATTTGGCCCAAACTTCATCCAGCGCGGCCAAATAAGCCAGCATCTCCCGCCGGAGTTCCTTGCGGCCGTCAAGCAATTGGGCCAACAGTTGCTTATGCTGGCTTATAAAATCTATGCTTGACATGCTCGGGGCTGTCAACCAGCCTTTGAATCGGGCGTGTCCGGGGTTATAATGTCATAAGAACGTTTCCAGTGGTCAAGGAAATGCGTCTGCACATCTTCAAGGGCTTTTTTGGCGAAATCCGAGGCCGCATCGTTTTCTGAAGCGTTCATGCTGTTCAGCGCGGACTGAATTTCCTTGAGGTCTTTCTTGTAGAAAGTCATAAGCTCAGCCCGCAATTCGGCTTGCTTAGCCAAAATCCAGTCAATCTCGTCCTTGTACCCTTTAATGCTTTCAAGGGTGGCGTTTATGTCTTTAGACATCTCATCCTCCAATTATGTCCGAGGGACACTATTGCGCCCAAAAACTGCCTTGAGCGTCAAATTTTCACTTAATGTTTAATTATAGCCTAACATTCCCTTAAAATCAAGGCTGCCAATCTCTTCGGCTCTGAAGATATATTCCCGCCGACTTGCGGGCCCGGCGCATGGTTCGGATCATTCATAGTGGCTCTGGCTGAAAACGCGCTCGCTTGGCCCTGCCTCCCGGCTTTGACTTATTAAAGTTTCTCCAAGGTCCGGGGGCACAGCGGGGGCGGGGGGTTTTGCACGATATGAGAAAATGAATCGTGGCCACAGGCCCCTCACATTAGTTCTTCCGCCGATCGGGAACGGTCGATGAAGAATGGTTCTGATTTGGCGGTGTACCCGGCCGGACTCCCCGCTGCCTTCGATGAAAACCTGGCCTGGCTGCCGTTAGCGGGGCTTGCCGGTTGGCCTATCTTGTTTTGAGTGGATTCCAGCTCTTCCTTGAATTTTTTGAAATGAACGCAAAAGGTGGAATAGGACATGGTGAGCAATCCTTCCCTCTTCAGCTTGGCGTGAATAAATTTGCGGTCATAGCCAGCTTTCAGAAAGCTCTGAATCTTTTTCCTGGCGGCTATGAACTCAGGTTTGCCGATATTCCGGCAAGGACGTTCTTTGTTTTCAGTCAAGTCAGCGCCTCCTTTGCTTGGTTCATCTCTATTTCGGTGAGTTTAAGCCTGAGGAAGGCTTCCAACCGGGGGCGTAGCGGGAGACCGCTTTTGGCCCGCCGGGGAATGTTGTAATACTGGCGTTCCGAATAGCCGAGGCTGCTGGCCAAGGCCAAACGTTTGCCCAAGGCGCATTCCAGGGCTAAAAACATGTGTTTCGCATTCCCGCATGGCGGCCACCGTGATTATAGTCATAGCATAAATTTTATAATTTTCAAGAGATATAAAAATATTTCGTATGAAATAATTTCATGCTATAATATTTCCAGAGGTGGAGAAATGAAAGATGTCAATGACTTGATGATGGAAGCCTACATAGAGCTGGCCGCCGGCATGGCCAAGGCCCAGGGCTTCAAAAAGGGGGAGTTCGCTCAAAAATTATGGCCTGATTCCGAACCCAGAGTGGCCGTCAACCGTTGGCGCTCCATGCGCACCCAAGTCAAGATCACCGGCAAACCCCAAGGGCTTCTGGTTTCGGATGCCAACCGCCTGGCTCAGGCCCTGAATCAGAATATCTCTTATATGTTTATATTGGCTCAGGATCTGGCTCAAAAGAAGCTGGCCGCTTTACAAGCCGCCGAAAGGGAAGGCCAGCCCCAGGACCAGAAAAAACGGGGCCGACCGAGAAAGGGCTGATTTAGAATAGTAAATTAGGCCACCAGATTAAAGGCGGCGGATTGTTTTTTACGTTCGATTGACCCCGTAGCCGGTTGTGGTATCATGAATATAAACAAGCCGGGCGAATTAAGCCCACTAAGAGAGGGTGGATATGTCCTCCAAAACCATCATCCAGGCTGATATTGACGAGAGTATTAAAGCCCAGGCCGTTTCGGTCTTGAAAGCCCGGGGTCTTTCCTTGGAAGATTTTGCCCAAAAGGTTTTAAATACAGCCTTAAAGCAGGTAGCAGCGGAAAATGGGGATACTCTTTTATTTCGTCCGGCCGAAGCTGGCGCGCCGCCGACTGAAGCCTCGGCTTCTCCCGAATCAGAATTGATGGAATTGAAAAAACTCCCTGGCTTCGGAATGTGGGCGGATCGGGCTGATATGGAAAATCCGGCGGCTTGGGTCAGAAATCTCAGAAAGCCCCGCTTCCAAAATGATCTTTGATACTGACATTTTGATTTGGTTCCATAGAGGCGATGACGAGGCGGGACGGGCTATCGTGACGACCCCGATGGAAGATCGTTTCACCTCTATTATCACCTATTTGGAGTTAATTCAGGGCGTCAGAAGCAAAGCCGAACTGAAAAATCTTCAGGAAATTATAACGGGTGCCGGCTTCAACATATTGCCGGTCAATGAAGATATAAGCCGTCTGGCTAGAATTTATATGGAAAATTACAAATTCATATCAGGATTAGGTATTTACGATGCCATTATAGCCGCCACCGCCAGCTATCATGGTCGGACTCTTTTTACTAGTAATTTTAAGCATTTCAAAGATTTGGATATTGAAATCCGCCGATTCGCCAAGAATTGAATAAGTTTTTTGCCCGGTTCCTGAAAACCGGCCCCGGCCGGGTTTTTGAGCCCTTCATATTTTCCGGTATAATCATCAAAAATTAAAAAAATTAATGAGTTATGTCGCAAAAGGCGTTTGTTTTTAGAAGCATAAAATTAATGCAAAATTTTTAGCATGAAATTGTTGCTTTTTCTTGATTTTGGGAGCGTCTTATGCTACCTTCTTTCCCAGTCCATGATTATTCATGGGAATGGTCGATGGCAATACGACTGAAAAGGCTGTCGGGGAAGGGCTGGAAAGCATGGTGGAAGAAGGTCAGGCCGGCGGGTTGCAAGAAACCGGCGCGTTTCCACCGCAAGCAGCCAAGGCTGAATTTAATGAGGCGCTTGCTTTTTTGCTGAAAACCATTACCTGTCGAGTTTGGTAAAAATCAGGAAATGAGTCATTATATTCTCTGGGATATGGCGGTAATTTTTTCCGCCGCTTCCCTGTTCGAATCCGGGCAAAGATGGGCGTATCTTTGGG
>Ga0268262_10005561_pt1 | contig 12442 bp, 11 predicted proteins | sample TergutNc150P3_FD_190354 | JGI IMG/M metagenome (GOLD analysis project Ga0268262, IMG submission 190354) | Nasutitermes corniger P3 segment gut microbial community from laboratory colony in Florida, USA - Nc150 P3 (SPAdes) (version 2) | ecosystem: Host-associated > Arthropoda: Insects >... | reverse complement strand
CATACCCTTGGCAAAAACGGTTTACCCATTCCTTCCACGGAAGTTTTTTGGACAACGAGCAATTTCCGTGAAAAAAATGATCGGTTACTATGATTCCGGTGTATCCCAAATCCTGATAACCGGCAATGTAATCGGAACCTCTGGATATAGCGCATTTACTGACAGGAGATGTATGGAGATGAGTTTCATATAAATACGCCATATAGGTAATTTATATCATAATACACCAATTGGTTCAATAGTAAATTATACAATAATCTTTTATTTTTTTGAATCCAAGACTTAAATAAAGCCTGCAAGCAGCCGTGTTTGATTTTCTGGCAAAAAGCGTTACTCCCTTTCCCTGTGAGATAAGCGAGGAAATAAACTCATAAGTCATCGCTCCGGCTATCCCTTTGCCTCGATATTCGGGGAAAACATACACGCCGCCCACCTGAAACCGTGTAAAAGAGACCGCGCTGACGTTGATTTTGCCGATATATCGCCCGTCAATCTCCGCCGCCAAAACTTGCCCCTTAGCCAATATATTAGCTGTATTTACTCGGCTTGAAGCGGGGCTGAAAGACGCTCCTTTGGGCAGGACTTCTTCCTTTTCGTACTCCGCCTGCAAGGGCGCTATTGCGTCAATATCGGCTAACGTGGGCGTTATCAGCTTTAAATTGGGTATATTAGGCGTTTTTTCCTTTTTCTTCGGCGGAGTATCAAGGCTCATTAGGTGATAATCTATTATATCTGCGGGTTTTTTGCCGGTTTTTATAACTTTTTCAAGCGCCATTACTTCTTTTTTAAGCCCTTGAAGCGAATGTATCTTCTTAGACGATAAAAATTTCTTGTAAAAATCATTTAATGGGGTATTATGACCGCGCAAAACAGGCAATATATTGTTTTTCCAGTTAATTATTGCCGCTTTTATCTCGTTCTTCTCATCACCTAACACCCAAAAAACAGCGTTATCATCTTCTTCATGCAAAAGAAATTTGGCGCTTGCGTTAACATAGTTATTTTCCTCACTTTTAAGCAGTCTTTCAAGAAGAGGAAAATCGCTTTTTTTTATTTTGCGCCAAGAAAAAGAATCACTCATACGGAAGTATACCCTGTGCGGGAATTCTGCCTGTTATCGCCGAAAAACCTGCGGCAAAAGATTCGGGAGAGTAACTGTACACCGCTACCGCACCTGTTACCCATTGGACGTTTTCAAGATACGCTGGGCTTAATATCGAAAAAACTATAACTTTTTTATTTAATTGCTGTAAATTACGCAGTAAACTAAGATCAAAATTGTCCGAAAGACAGAATATTATTGTGTCTGCGTTACGGGCATAATACAAAACATCTTCAGCCGCCGTAGAAGCTGAAAAACGGTAAGTTGTCGCGTTTGGAAACGCCGTTCTTCCGTAACTGATAAATTCGGGAAATTTGCCCGTTAGCAGAACACGGCCGGCTTTTTCTCTTGTCAGCGGAAAAACAGAATCTGCCGGAACAGGTTTTACGATTGTTACGCTGCGAGCGGCAAGATTAAGAAAATAATCGGTTCCTTCCGGATCATGGAGTCCCTTGTCTACTTTCTTTAAATCGGGAATATACGGAACTTTTGAATTACCGCGCATATAAGTTAATTTTAATTCCAGCACTCTGCGGGCGGAAGCTCTTACATACTGGCGAAATTCTTTTTCCTCTCTCATGGAAGAAATAAGCAAATTCCACACGGGATCATAAAGTAAGAGCGTATTTGAAAACATTATTATATCGTTACCCGCAATAATCGCCTGTTTTGCGGCGCGGGCGAGAGAGCCTGTAGTAGATGTAGCTCCCGTCATCATTAAATCGTCGGTGATTACAACACCCTTAAAACCAATTCTGCCCCGCAGAACGTCGCGTAGAAACCACGATGAAAGCGAAGCCGGCGCTGTTCCCGATTGCGTCAGCGGAAACGCAAGGTGTCCGCTCATAACGGCCGGCAATCCTTCCGCCGCAAGCATTCGGTATGGGACAAGTTCCCTGTCCCAAAGAGTATCAAAAGAAATTTCTATTTTCGGCAATATACCGTGTGAGTCAAGGTCTGTGTCGCCGTGACCGGGATAATGTTTCGCCGTGGGAATAATGCCTGCGGCAAGCTGTCCTTTTACAAACGCAGACCCTAAAATTCCGGCTTTTACAGGATCGCTTCCAAAAGCCCTTGGTCCTATCAATATTGAAGCGCGGTTTGTAAAAAGATCAACCGTAGGAGCGAAATTCATGTTAACGCCGAGAAGAGCCAATTCCTTTCCTATGTAATAACCTGACAAGTATGCGTCGCGCGGATAACCGGACGCTCCTATCGCCATATTTCCCGGCGTCTCGCTTGTGTCGCCTTTTATGTGGCGAATCCATCCGCCTTCCTGATCCGTAGCGACAAGAAGCGGAATATTAAAAGCGCCGTTCAAACTCGCGCCTTGTAAAATACCGACAGTTTCAGCTAACTTACGGGTATTAGCGGTATTCCACCCGAAAATTTTTACACCGCCGATATTTCTTTGGCGAATCCAGTCCATTATTAAAGGCGACGGTTCTTCTCCGACCCAGCCTAGCATAAAAACCTGAGCAAGCGCCTGCTCGTCCGTCATGGCGTTTTCAATAGCGGCGGCAAGATCCGCAGGAGATCCTGAGTCGTTAAAACTTAATGAAAATAGAGGCTGAGAAAATAAAAATAAAATTACACACAGGTAAAAAACAAAAACCCGCGTTTTATTTTTTATTTTTTGATTCATCAATATAGTCTGCGGCATTATGCGCGGCAATCGCTCCGTCGGCGGCGGCCGTAACAACTTGCCTGAAAGCGTTGTTTCTTATATCACCGACTGCATAGAAACCTGAAACATTAGTTCCCATCTTTTGATCTACTATTATACAGCCGCCTTCGTCTAATTTTACGCCTAATTCACGCGCAAGCGCAGACTGCGGAATAGTACCGGCAAAAATAAAAACAGCGTCCGTCTCTTCTTCGTTGGTTTTCCCTGTTTTGTTATTTTCCAAAATAACGGATTTTACTTTACCTTCGCCTTTTATCTCTTTAATTATCGTATTAAAACGCACTTCGATCTTAGGATTTTTCAAAGTCCTTTCCGCAAGAGCTTTTTGAGCGCGGAAAGTGTCGCGTCTGTGAACTAACACAACTTTTTCTGTCAGGTTTGAAAGATAACGGGCTTCTTCGCAAGCGGCGTCTCCTCCGCCTACAACAAACATTCTTTTGTTTTTGAAAAAATGACCGTCGCAAGTGGCGCAGTAAGAAACACCCTTACTTGTAAATTCTTGTTCGCCGGGAACTCCAAGCAAACCGGGTTTTGAACCTGTCGCAAGAATTACGGCGAAAGAAGTAAGCGTTTTACCGCTCGCAAGTCCTATAACAAAATGATCGGGTTTTTTTATGCTTGTTACAGTTTCAGTAATAAAAGACGCTCCGAATGATTCAGCTTGTTTGTACAGGGCAAGCGAAAATTCATAACCTGAAATTTCCTCGGTAACGCCCGGATAATTTTCCAGCCTGTCAATAACCAGAATCTGCCCTCCGGGGGCAATTTGTTCAATAACAAGGGTTTTCAAATTCGCCCTTGCTCCATACTGGGCGGCAACAAGCCCCGCAGGCCCCGCTCCAATGATAATTAAATCAGCATCCAAACCAGCCATTCTTCCTCCGACATTTTATTCAAAATGATTCACTTTTTTCTTTAATATAGTTTATAATAAATTGTGAAGTTAAAAGCGTCAATTACATACGCCCTTATTTTAGCGTTAATTATCGGTTTTCATGCTGAAATTTACGCTCAAAATGCCTTTCCGCGTATTGAACCGGACGCAAAAGCCCTTGATTACTACCGTTTGGGGGCGCAAGGCTATTCATGGTCGGATCTTGCGGAAATAGGTCTTTGGGCATCAGGAGACGCTTCTTTATCGGGCATGGCTAAAATAAAAACTGTTACTTCAGCCCTAAATGCGGCTATTACTCCCGGTTTATCGGATAAAGAAAAGGCCGATTTCATCCTTAATTATATGCATAACAATATACTGAAAAGTTATTATCTTTATCAAACCAGATTAGACACCCTTTTTATAAACGGAAGGTTCAACTGCGTTTCTTCCGCTGTTCTTTATATAATTCTTTGCAAGTCGGCAGGAATTAACACAAGCGGAGTTATGACAAAAGATCACGCATTCGCAATGGTTCACATTAACGGTCAAAATTTCGACGTTGAAACGACAAACCCTTACGGATTTGATCCCGGAAACAGAAAAGAATTTCACGATTCAAGAGGAAAGACTACAGGGTTCGCTTATGTGCCGCCGCATAATTACCGCGACCGACAGACAATAAGTCAGATAGAGCTTGTCTCGTTAATTTTAAGTAACAGAATAGGCGATTCCGAAAGATCGGGGAATTTTGCCGCCGCTGTTCCCGTTGCCGTAGACCGCGCCGCTCTTCTTCTGGGCGATTCATACGCAAAAACATCCGATAATTTAGTTTCAGACTTTTTATTTATCGACCCAAGAAAAGAGCTTATGGACAGACTGATAAATTACGGCGCTTCGCTTTTACGAAGCGGCAAAGAAGAGGACGGTATTCGCTGGGCTGTTTTAGCTTCATCTGTTTATCCTGACCAAGGCAAATGGCAGGAATTTTTTTCAGCCGCTGTAAATAATAAATTATTAAAATTAATCAAGGATAAAAATACTCAGGGCGCACGGAATTTTTTGGAAGGCCAAAAATCGCTTTTATCTCAAACCGACTACAATCAATTTGACTCGTTAGTTTTTGACGCTGATCTTTTAAACAAAGCGAATACTTTTAAAACGGCGGCGGAAGGCAGCGATGTAATTTCAGCCATTGAGCAGGCGCGCGCAAACGGTAAAATAAACGATAAAAGAGCGGCAGAACTGTTAAATTACACTATTCTAAAAATAGCGTCGTATCTTTGCGCTCCCCCCGATAAAGACTGGCGGACGGCGATTCGTTATTTGGAAGGAGCAGTTGCCAAATACGGAACAAACAGAGAACTTGATCAGGCAATACGGACATACAAAGGCAACATTGTAGCCGATTATCACAACCGTTTCGCGGCTGAATGGAACAAGAAAAATTACGCTGAAGCCGAACGCATCATAAATGAAGGATTAGCGGAATTTCCGGGTGACAGGCAGTTATTAGCGGATAAACAGATGCTCGATAAACAGAATAGATAGAGGAATTTTACCACGAACCACACGAACCATCACGAACAGGGGCTCAGGTGTCAGTCACGGCTTTTGGGTCTGACACTTGGCGTGTCCAAAACAACGTACAGCAAATAGAAACTCTATCCGCTGTCCGCTGTTTTTACCTTAATTGTCTATCCAATACGCCATTTTGCCGTCATAGCCGCCTGCGACAAACTTGCCGTTGACATAGGCGATTGCAAAGATGTGACTTGATCCGAATGTGCTAGTCCCCGGCGGTATTTCTGTCCATGTTGTGCCGTCCGTTGAAACCGCCATTTTACCGTCTCGTCCGACTGCGACAAACTTGTCGTTGCCAAAGGCGATTGCGTTGATGGTGCTTGTGCCGAATGTGCTGTCCGCTACGGCTGTCCATGTTACGCCATCTGTTGAAGTCGCCATTTTGCCGCTACCGCCACCTGCGACAAACTTGCCGTTGGCATAGGTGATTGCGCAGATGTCGCCAGTATAGTCGTTGGGGAATGTGCTGTTTGCTACGGCTGTCCATGTTTCACCGTCCGTTGAAACCGCCATTTTGCCTCTACCGCTACCTGCGACAAACTTGCCGTTGCCATAAGCGATTGCTCTGATGGATAATTTACTGGTTGTTCCGCTAGGGTCGACAAAATCGAATATTGTACCAGTATCTACGGCTGTCCATGTTGTGCCGTTAGTTGAAGTCGCCATTTTGCCGTCACCGCCGACTGCGACAAACTTGCCGTTGACATAGGCGATTGCATAGATCCTGTCGTTTGTGCCGAATGTGCTAGTCCCCCGCGGTATTTCTGTCCATGTTGTGCCGTTAGTTGAAACTATTATTATGCCGTATTCGTCGCCTGCGACAAACTTGCCGTCGCCATAGGCGATTGCGTAGATGGGGGATGTGTTGCTTTTGATGTGCTCTATGTAGTCTACGACGGCTGTCCATGTTGTGCCGTTAGTTGAAACCGCCAGAACCCTCCTGCCGCCTGCGACAAACTTGCCGTTGCCATAAGCGATTGCATAGATTTCGTTTGAAGATATGCTGTTTGTTACTGCTGTAAAAATTACCGGTTTTTTAGAGATTGTGCGTGTATCGTTTGTTTGTCCGCAAGTTGCACATGTTTCTGTTTCCAATCCTTCTTCCGTATAAGTAGACGGAGTTGTTACTACCCATACTCCCCATGTGTGATTTGCTACATCCTCCTTTTCTCCGCAACTACACTCGTGCCAGTGCTGTGTTGCGTTTTTTACCCAAACTGAACCGAATTGGTGGACGTGATTTTCACCGCCATTGCCGCCGCCACCGCCATTGCCGCCGCCACCGCCATTGCCGCCGCCACCGCCGCCGCCGCCGCCACCGCCGCCGCCGCCGCCACTACCACCGCTTGTGTCGTCATCGCAAGCGGCGAAAGAAAATCCAATTACCGCTACAAGTGCGATAATTGTTAAAACTTTTAAAATCTTTTTCATGGAATACTCCTTTCTTCAATAATTTGGTGAATTTTAGTACTACCTCATGGGATTTGTCATGAGTAGTTACGCACGGTTTTTGGGCTTTTTTGAGGGGGAAAATCATACAAAGTGGATTCAATAAATACTTGCATTTTTTACAAGTATTTTCTGGTTTCAAAAAATACTTGTATTTTAGGCAAATATCTGTTATTATTCAGTATAGGAGCATTCCACAATGAATAAACTGGTTAATCGTAAAAAATATCTGTCCCAGCTTGCCATGTGGCGGGACTGCCGGTTTTAAAACGGACAAAAACCCATAACCCCTTGCTCTCGTCTAATGCCAATATATGTATTTCACACACATCTCTCTTAGTTCTCTCTGGTTCGTGTGGTTCGTGGTAAAATTCAAATCTTGGCTTTTTGAGGCTACAGCCGTTCCAGTTCCGCGCGGGAGCGGATGCCGGTTTTATCGTATACGCAGGAAAGGATGTTTTCCACTGTTCGCGGGCTTATCTTTAAGTTTTCGGCTATTTGTTTGTTGGAAAATCCTTGCGTTACCAACCTGAAAATTTCAGCTTCCCGTCTGGTAAGAAGACTAAAAAAATTTACCGTCTTATTCAACTTTGACTGCACTGTGTCGTCAATGTACGGCTTTCCGTCCAGCGTGTCTCGCAGGGCGGCTTCAAGTTCCTGTTCGCTTCGGCGTTTACAGATATAGGCTTGCACGCCCATTCCAAGCGCGGCGCTGACATGAGCGTAATCATCAAAACTGGAATATACCGCCATGATTGGACGGACTTTTCCCACAGGTCGCTCTTGCTTTGCGATATACGGTATAATATCAAGACCCCAGCCGTCTTCAAGCTGAATATCCAAAAGGAAAATATCCGCATAAACGCGGTTTACAAGCTCTTTGGCTTCGGCAAGTGTTGAGGCTGTTCCCGCTACCTGCCAGCGGTCAGTTCCATTGAAATAATTCGCCAATCCTTCGCGCATAATGGGATGATCTTCAATAATAATGAGCTTTGGAATCATAGAACGCCGCCTGAAGTAACGAGAGGTAGTTCAATTCTTACCATGAGACCGTTGCCGCTTTCACTTATAAAATCAAGTTTTGCTCCTAAAATATCCGCCCGCTGACGCATGCTCTTTATGCCTAATCCGGCTCCCGAAGGAATACCGTCGGCGGATAAGGGTATTCCGTTTAAACCCTCTCCGTCGTCAGAGACGCAGATCAAAATATTTTCATTTAAACTACGGACTACCAAAGCCGCCCGTCCGGCTTTTGAGTGTTTTTCGATATTGGTAAAAGATTCCTGAACCATGCGATAGATATGGAGTTGTCTTTCAGGCGTATACGCCGCAAAAGTAATTCCGTCCTCTATGGAACAGGCGCACTCAATTCCCGTGCGTTTAGTAAATTGAACGCATAATCCCGCTAAAGAATCGTTAAGCGAAAGCCGCGCAAAATCGGGAGGCATTAACTCAACGCAGATTGAACGAATGAGCGCGGACACTTGCGCGTCCTGAACCAGCGGCAGCACGGTATCGTGCAGTTCGCGCGCTATACGCAAGCGTTCCCTTTCCTGAGCAATTATTGTTTCCCGCGAGAAGGCAAGGCTTTGCTGTTCTCTTTTTTCCGCTTTATCAAGCCTTACATACTGCAATGCTAAAATAAGAATAACAGTTATGACCAACAGTGAAAAAAACAAGAAAAGGAAAAACGAGTTCCGCTGACCTGCGTTGGACAGGCTTTTATCGATACGTTGTAAACTGTCAAGGTTTTCGTCTATTTCGATTACCGTTAAATAGAGCGTTGTATTGTCGTTGTTAAGGATTGCTGTTTTAAGGCGCTCCGCGGCTGAATTTAGAGTTTTAAGGTATTCTATCCCTTCCGGACGGTGTATTTGGTACAAAGAACCAATAGGAGAAAGAAAAAAGGCGTTAAGAGCAAGGCAAAAATCGTCAATTTGACCCTCAAGCGCAGTTGGGGGGGGGGGGGGGGGTACGATTAACTCCCTCTTTATGGCAAGCCATTCCCCGGAAATTGAAGAAATAGACTGATTAGGAGGGCTTTTTCCGCAGCCCGCAAATAAAATTACGGCGGTTATTAAAAATAAATATTTGCATGATAAATCACGCCGATTGAATAAGTCCTGCATTTATTGCATGATAAGATATTTATGAAGGTAGTTCAACTCTGGAAAATTATTATTCTATGCGCGGTATCCGCCGTTTGTAACGCGGCGCTTTCGCATTTTATTATTAATGTGGCAAAACTTCCTTTATATTTGGACACTGTTTTTACCATAGCCATGTGTTTCAGCGCGGGTCTGTTTGCGGGTTTTCTAACCGGCGCGTTTTCGTGTTTTTTTATTTCTTTTGTTGTATACGGATGTATTTTGGGTAATTTTTTGCCCAGAGTAGGTTATCTTTTTTATATCTGCGTAATTGCCGAAGTGTTTTTGGTTTGTTTTTTCCACGGTAAAATGAAAAAGCGGGAGGAAATTTTTCTTCAAAAACCTTCTCTGCAATCATTTATTTACGTCGCCCCCCTTCTTCTTGGTCTTGCCGCTCTTGATTGTATCGCCGTCAGCATTACAGGCGGCATCATTGATTTTACTCTCACCTCTCTTCAAGTACCCCGCGACATTTCTCCCGAGGACACTTTTAAACTCGGTCTTTTATGGAATAATGTGCCTCTCTTGGCAGCCGCCATTCTTTCGCGCATACCCATCAATATTGTGGATAGATTTATCGCTATTTTCGGCGGGTACGGTATTTCGCTGTTGTACAGGAAATGGTTAAAGAGCAAAGAGACACGCGAATAGGAGACGAAGAGATCAACCACGAACCTCACGAACACTCACGAACTTTTAGTCCGATATCTTTTCGTCGTTCGTGTTGGTTCGTGGTAGATCTCTTTGTTATCTACTTACATCCCATTGAACAGCTAGCGCAGTCTGACGGACTGCATATGAAGGCGTTGCCGTTGAAGGGGATAACCGTAAATCCTTCGTTAAGGGAGACGGTTGATTTTTCGGCGTTTTCTTCAAAGGTTACGGTGTTCTTGGTATAGTCAAAGGATATTTTTAGACCTTCAGTTATCATTGTTTCATCGTCTAACGGATTTACAACTTCACGTGGGGAAAATGTCTTAAAACGCTCGCCTTCCGTTACGGCAATGCGAGCGCTTACGGTAACAAGCGAAGTAACCCTTCCCGACACGTCAAAGACAAGCGAATTGCTGTCAGCGTTAACGCCGATAGCGTTCGGATCAAAGGCGGCGATTGCGCCGATAGGCGTTTTAAGCTGAACAGGATTTAACGGTTCCAGCGATTCAAGTTCGCCGGTTTCATAGAGAGAAAAACCGTTACGTGCTGTCATTTCGCCGTATGCGGTTTGTATTGTTATCGCTTCGCCGGGGAATATGGTAATACTGCGAATATCGCCGCTTTTATAAAAACCGACGCCGTTTATTATTGCCGTAAATTTTGTAAATGACAAATCAAAGGTGAACGGAATTGCCAGCGCTTTTTCTTCTTCTTCCGTCCACAAACCGCTTATTTTTCCGTCCAGCGGAAAAAAGCGTTTAAGTTCTCCTGTCTCAAAAAAAGTTACAAGTTCGGCGGGGAATTCACCTATTGGCGTTTGTATTTCCTGCTGTTCGTCAAGAGCGACCGCTTTTATCATACCGTCTTTATAAAATTCAACCGAATACTTAATTTTGCGCCGATGAGTTTCCGTATAGGCCGGAATAAGCTCTCCTGCGTGCGTTACGAGCATATTTTTTTCTGACAGGCGTATTCCTTCCAATTCGCCGCCGGGGTAGCAAACATAACTTTCCACTCCCGCAAATATGCCGCTTGGCAGTTGAATTTTATCATCGTCCAATTTATTAAAATTTTGCACGCTAACACTTCCGTGTAATAACAGCGTTCACAGCACCGCCTGAATTCTGCGACTTTATTTCATATTTTCCGCTGTTCTCTATCCACGGCGGAATATGTTTGCATGTTAAATGCAATTCCAAAAACGGCGTGGTTTCCAAAAATTCCGCCATCGCTTTTTTTGAAGATACTTCGGGACATTCGTTCTGCAAGGCGATCAAGTCAAGCGAATAAACGCCGGGCGTATCGGTTTCCACAGGTCTCGCTTCCGCTATAATTCTCTCTTTAAGATTGGCTTGCGCCGCGGCGTTTTGAATATCTTTGAGTATATCGTCAAAAATAGCGCCGCTTACGCTTTCCACCTGAAAAATATGCAAGCCTGCCATGTCGAACACCGAGTAAGGAATACCGACAAGCGATTTTGCGGCGACAATATTGCAGCCTTCAATAAGCGGCAATAATTTTTCCGTCATTTTACGAGTCTGCGCAGGAACAGACGGAACGATTTTTTCAAATTCGGGTTTGCCCGTAACAGTCCATTTGTCCGCCTGTTTTTCATAAATCAAAAATTTGTCCGCTTCAAAAAAATCGCAAACTTCGCAAGCATTGTTCGCAATCACAGCTATTTTACTCATTTTCTCACCCTCTTAAAAATAACAGATTTTCCCTTAAAAAAGCCAGTTCCTGCGGCATACCCTGCAGCGCAGCTCTGCTCTTTTTCGGCATTTCCCACCTAAGAACGGCAGGCAAATTTGTACCTTTTTTGCGCACATATAAAATATTAGTAAAAGTATCCTCTATTTCACGAACAATTTCAAATTCAAAAACGGCGGCTATTTTCTCTTTTTCCGCAAGAGACGCAGGCGTTAAAAGGTTCGCTCGAATTCCCACAAATTCAGGCGTACTTCCGTCCGCTTCAAATTCCGCTCCCCAATCGGGAACGATAATTTTTGTTCCCTGTACCGTACACGGAACGATATTTTTACAGCCTGTCAGGCGAGCCGCCTGAACGGTTATCGGCTTTTTGAACAACTCCCATTTACTGCCGCTTACTTCGTTCTTGCCGTTATTCAGTATAATTACATTATCGCACAGGCGGTAAACTTCGTCACGGTTATGCGACACATACAAAACGGTTTTTCCGAAACGCTGAAAAACAGAGGCAAGCTCGTTTTCCAGTTCCCATCGCAAATGGCTGTCCAACGCCGAAAACGGTTCGTCAAGCATTAGAATATCGGGCGTACCTGCCAATATACGAGCGATAGCGGCGCGCTGTTTTTCGCCGCCCGAAAGCTGATGCGGATGTTTATGCAAGTGCGCCGTTATGTGAAAAGTTTCGGCTAAATCTTCCGCAATGGTTTTTCGCTTTTCTTTTTTTTCCTTGTTCGCTCCGCACATAATATTTTGCAGAACCGTCATATTGGGAAACAGGGCGTAGTCCTGAAATAAAAATCCAATCTTGCGTTTTTGCGGCGGCATATTTATTCCCTGTTCAAAATCATACAGAGCGTTACCGTCAAGCGTAATCCGTCCGCTGTCAGGTTTCGACACGCCGGATATACAACGAAGCGTCATACTTTTGCCGCTTCCCGAAGCGCCCATAAGAGCGGTAACGCCTGTATCCGCAGTTATATTGATATCGATTGTAAAAGCGCCAAGTTTTTTTGTTATTTTACATTCAAGCGCCATACTCTACCCTCTGACTTCCAATTTGACAAACATGTTGATCAACGCCATGAACACAAAGGATACCAAAATGTTTATTAAAACCCAGTAACCTGCCGCTTGTTCCTGATTTATCTGCCAAAAATAAGCCACGGAAGTGGAAACGGTAGCCGTCTTGCCCGCTATATAACCCGATACCATACTGGTCGCTCCGTATTCGCCCA
>Ga0268262_10005560_pt1 | contig 12444 bp, 19 predicted proteins | sample TergutNc150P3_FD_190354 | JGI IMG/M metagenome (GOLD analysis project Ga0268262, IMG submission 190354) | Nasutitermes corniger P3 segment gut microbial community from laboratory colony in Florida, USA - Nc150 P3 (SPAdes) (version 2) | ecosystem: Host-associated > Arthropoda: Insects >... | reverse complement strand
AAGGCATTTCGCAGATTGCTAAATCGATGCTACAGGCTGGTGAATCTATTGCCAAGATTATGAAATACACTAAGCTTTCAAAAAAAGAAATTTTAGCTTTGAAATAAAAACAAAACCCCCCATCTTAAAGGATGGGGGGTTGAGAATTACTTCAAAACTGCTATAACTACAGAAAGTATCGCTATGATAATTGATATAACAGTAATCACTAAATTTTTCTTGTTTGAATTTTGTTGCTTATCCAATTCTGGAACGGCAGCTTCTAGCAAATCCCATATATCCTTAAGCTCATTGTATGCTTCATCAAATTCCTTTCTATTATTCTTGAACTCAGGATTGGAGGATAGTTTTTTAATTTTATTCACTCTCGTGCGAACTTGTGCCCAATTTGTAATGCAATTTGTTATTGAAATGGATTTATACAATTTTTCAAAGTTGTTTATTTTTTCAAGATACAATAGTATTAACATATCGCGAGCATCATAAATAGCTCTTAATGTATGTGATATTGCTTTGTCATAAGCACTATCTTCTTGATTTACAAGATAAATTGATATATGCTTACCTGCATAACGAAGCTCATTTATAGATGGTTGGAAATAAGAAGCCGATTCTATTTCCAGTTCTTTCTCCAAAGACTCTGCTTCGGTAAATAAATCGGCAAATTTTTTGAATTTATCTTTTTCTTGTTCAGAATACATAGCTTGTAACTTCTTTTCTCTTGCGTTCAACATCAGTGGCTGTGATAATTCTGCCTAAACGAGCACGAATATTGCCGTGAAAATAACTAGAGATGAAGCTAAGCCTATTAATATCTGTTTTGGCAAATCTACTGCTTTTAAAAAACATTTGTTCTCCATGTTAAAGTTAGCATAAAATATACAAAAAACAAAACCCCCCATCTTAAAGGATGGGGGGTTGCGAGATTAATTATAATTGAATATTAGAGACTAGTAATGCTAAGTGTAATGGAAGCGTCTGTATTAGCAGTAACCACAACTGCAGCATAGCTACCAGCAGAAGTCAAAACCAAGAATGCTTTTGTAGTTACAGGAACCTGTTTCACTCCAGTTGCCGTAGCCGCTGTAAATTCAGGACTAGCAGTCCAGGTAGTAGCCTGAGATTTAGTTGTTAATCCGTTGATCACAGCTTCAGCAGCATCAGGAAGAGGATAGAACCGTACGTCTTTTGCATTAGTCGCACTAGCAAACTTAGCTTTAGCAGGGGCATTGTCGTCACCAGGAGCATAGATTGCACCCTTTGTAGCACTATTGTATTTCGCTATTAAATCAATCAAATCAGCAGTAGTAGCAGTTACCCCTGCATCTTTGTATCTTTTATAAGGATTAGCATCTATATCCGCGAAGCTACTATCAGCGGTGGAGAGAATTATTGACCCCTTACGCAACTGTACATCCGTAGCAGCGCAGGCAATAGTAACACTTACCTCATCAGAAATTGTAGAAGCGGACTCTTCGCCAGCGCTAATTGTTGCAGTAACGGTTAATTTAACTTCTGTGCTTCCTGTTGCACTTAGAAGCCCGCAAATACCATTAATAGTCGTTCCGGCCAAACTAACTGCGTCTGTACCCAAACCAGTGGGTATTGGCGGTGTAATAGAACCAACGGGAATCGCTACATCATTGGCTTTTAGCGCAACATTTATAATCACGCCATCTCCGTTGGCAGTAATTGTGCCACCAGTAATCTTGGTACCGGTAGCGTCTGAAGTCGCAGCGAGACCAGTGATTGCTCCTACTGGTTCAGTCTCATCCCCATTATCATCAGAGCAAGACAGAGCAAAAGCGGCTAAACCCGCAACGCCAACAAGGGCTAATTTTTTGAAAGTAAACATAAGGAACTCCTATTTTGAAAAATTTTCAATTCAAATATAGAAAAAAATTCCTTCAATGTCAAGGGCAAAAGCAACAATTTTTAATTTTAAAGCCTCCGGCAGAGGCTCTACCCCCCATTTTAATGTCCAGAACCGCCACCACAAGGTCAGGTATGCCTTTTTGTATTCTCCTTTCCGTATCATGGAAAGCGAGAACCCGCAGACAATGGAAGAAGCTCTGGGCAATGTCCCGAGCAAACTGAAAGCGTGGATTTCTGGCGTGTGGGATGCAATAGCGAATGGCAGGAAAGTGAACCCCAAATACCAGCAGGACATGGGCGAAGTCTCACGGAAAACCAAGGAAGCGGTCAGGGAATTCTATGGAAAAAACGTTTCAAAGCAGATAATCAAACCCGAAAACCTACGGCATATATACGACCGGCACGGAAGATACCCAAAAACCGAAATTAAAAATGGGCAGATACCTATAACGGCGACAATAGCCGCTACCATGCCGGATGTCCTTTCAAACCCAGACAGCATCAGAAAAGGTGCGCTAACGAAAAAAAACGGACACGAAACGGTTATACTTTCAAAGGAATACGCGGATGGTTCGCTTCACATAGTGAACGCGGTGCTTAAAAGCAACGTGCTGGAAATATATACGGCTTACGTCTGGGGCAAGGACAAAACGGAAAAAAGGCGTCTGGCTTATGGAAGTCGCAAGACTGGTAGCAACAGTGCTATCCCACCCCGGTGAAAGAGTGCCGTATAAACCAAACGCCTCTATTCCTAAATATACAAAATTTTTCGGAAAAAAGCAAGGATATTTTGCTTAAATTCAATTCCTAATAGGTCTATAGCTATAAATTAAAGCCTCAGGCAGGGGGCTTATATACCCTTGATATAATCGGGCTAAACGCTTATATGCTTCAAAAAAGGCGGTTTTGGGTTGTTTTGGGGGGTTGCGAGGGGCTCCTTTTGATAAACAAGGGCGTTTCTGAAAGCGTCACGCAGGAATTGGCGAACCACAGCACCCCAAGCACAACGGCTCGCTACTACAGGCAGATAGATGACAGCAAGAAGCGGGAAGCGTTAGATAAGATACCTGCATTTTGAGCGTTCACACATACGTTTTCACTCGCTTTAACCGATTTTTTTTGTTCGTTCATAGTGAGAGACTTAGATAAAGTATTAAAAAATTAAATTTTCTACCTTATTTTTCTCCTAAAACAGGAGTTATTATATGAAAAAGATGGTGCTTCGCTTGAAGCAGGTTATGCAAGATACAACGCAGATTTACAGAACGGATATTCACGGCAATGTAAGATTTGAGTGGATTTATAGGCTTGTGGATTAAGCTATGGAATTTTTGGAAAAAAGAGAAGGATGGTTTTTAGCCCCGCAAAGAAGCGGCAACACGCCAGCCCTCTCCGCAATTCCCGTAGGGTTTTTAGTAAAAAAAACACATTTTTTAATTTTTAATTATTTATTTATTTATTTTTTTCTACTTTTCGGTAAGACACTAACATAGTAAAGGAGGCTAAACTATGGATTGGCTAAATAATATCCCTACCAAAAGGACCAAAGAAGGTCGCTTGGTGCTGCTTCCGGCTAACAAAGAGCCAACGAAGCTGGTCAAAGAAGTCACGTCCAGATTCAAAAAAATTGCCAAGCAAAGGATAGCTGAAAAATTTTCCGGGGTGCTAAGTTAATGCCTAAAAATGAAGATAGTTTATGTGACTCAAGAAAATGGTGGTCTACTATAAAAGAAATTGCAAACGACTTTGAAAAACAGCTGATAAGCATAGGTGGAGAAAACGCAACTTTTATACAACTGGACGTGAGCGAATTAGACTCTGCTTTGGATATGTATGAGCAAAGCTGGCGACGTTTGAAAGTTCACACGTACGGCAAAGAAGCAATAAAAGAGCATATTGACAGGCACAAAGTTATCGCCTTGTATATACTATCTTTCTTAGCAAAAGAACCTTTCTCTTTGAGGGTTAATCCGAAAAAACAAGAAGTAGACAGACGTTTGGAAGCTGCGAATGAACTATTCTCGCTTGAGATTATGCTGGAATTGCTTTCTACCTGGGGGAACGTGCAAAAGCAGTTTAAATTATCTAAAAATGAAAAAACTTGGCTTGTAATTTTATTCAACTGTTTCAAAATGAAACTAGCTGAATCAAAGACGTCAGTCATAAACGACAAACCGGATAGGCTTGCTGATTTTTTGTCATTAGCGCAAATTGTTTATTATATAGAAACGCTCTACACTTAATCGCAAATTGCCTTGCGACCTGCCACCCCAAGCTCTCTGCGAAATATATTTTGCGCAGTTTTTGCACATTTGCACTGCACGAAAAAGCCCCTGCCATGCGGCAGAGGCTTCACCCTTTGGAGATTACACGCCGTAAATGTAGAAAATTACTTTTTGTTTGTTAAATACATTCGTATCCACGGCGAGCCTTTATGCTTGTCCTGCGGATTGTCTGCGGCGCGGAGAAAATTTAACTTGCCCAATAGGTATGTCTCCATTGTCCAGCTTAAGCAATTCCTCTATTTTGCTCTGATGCTTTTCGCTGAAATCGTCCATGTTCTCAGGCATGACAGCCAGAACATCTTCAAGCAAGGTAGGGCCAAAGCAACCCGCAGCTCCTCGCAGCCCCCTCCATACGCTTAAACGCGGCATTTTGAGGAATGGAGGGGATATTTTTTACTATATTACAACTAAGCACAGGAGTTTCACTATGGCAGAAAAAACACTTTCGCAGAAAACCCTTGAGATAGTAGGCAGCGACCCAGATAGCTTTGACGAAGCTAAGGAGTTGCAGATAAAAGAACTATTGCAGCCAATAAACCATGAAACGCCTGTAGAAAATATTGTATGGCGGGAGCGAAAAAGTTCTTGGTAGTTTAATTGATTTTATGGAAAAGGCATTCTTTTTATGGAAAAACCGATTTTTGACGACTTTTGGGAAAAAACAGCGAAAAAAGAAATAACCAAAACTATCAATGCAGCCCGCTTGTTTAAAACGGAACCTAAAGAAAACGATATAAACTTTAGAGATACTGTTTATAGCAGATACCAATGCGAAAGGGAAAATTTTAGGAAAAAAACAGGCATAGCAGAAGGCAACAGGCTGGACAGGCATAAGGTGTCTGCTTTCTTTTATGCAGCTTTCGTTGATAACACTGACGGGCATTCTTTTAATGTTTTTAACAGTAGAAATGTAAGATTAAAGGATGCGGAATATATAGTAACTCACGAAACGGCTTTTAATGTAGTTTGCGGCATATTAGAGAATTTTATAATCAACGATAACGAAGTGGAAGCGTCTTATAGGAAATATGTTGAAAATAACGGGTTAACCGAGCCTAAGTTAATATGTTTTGACAAAATCAATGTTAACAACCAAACGAGCTATAAAGCGGAAACCCTGAAACAGCTTATCCTTGCGCAAAAAGAAGGCAAGCTATCCGTTTCTTTGCTTGCCGTATTTTTCTCTGCTTTTGAAAGAGAGACTATCAATAGCTATGAACTTGCCAAAGCTGCCGTAAATCTCCAAAGCAACCCATAGACCCTCCACCCCAAGCTCTCTGCGAAATATATTTTGCGCAGTTTTTGCACGTTTGCGCTGCAACAAAAAATGTCCAGAACCGCCACCACAAGGTCTGTTATGTTGAAATTATAAACCTTGCTCGGTTAGGAATCAACTATGGTCATACGCTTTGAACTTTGTATCAAAAGCTATTATATAAAATGTCCCAAATGCACTTCTGTAACCAAGCATCGGAGCAGAGCCGCTAAATCTAAATGCCAATATATTGGCATCTTCGGGAACAGAATCCGGTACGGTAAATTTCAACGAATCCCTTTTTATTTCTTCGCATCCTAATTTATGCCTATCTAGGAGCCGTATCTGTGTCCATGTAAGCTGGGATATTCTATAAAGTTTATTTATCAAATCAACTTTATGTTCTTTCTCTAGGCTATCATAATTGAAAGGAGGGTATTTCACAACATATCTAAATGAAAATCTTGGCGGATTAACTTCCGAATCGTATTCTTTCTCGCTAGGGTTTGCTTTTGTTGGCTTATCTTGCTTTTGTTTAGGTTTCTTCATCTACAAGCTGAGTTTTGAAATAGTCCATCATAGATTTATGCGTAATTTCCGCTCGCCCGTTATTATAAGCTAATATCCATGGCGTATCTGCGTGAGTTAAATTGCGAAGTTTCCATGCGGAAAATTGCCCATAGTATTTATGCACCATATCTAAAATTTCATGCGTTTCTTTATTGAAAATACTGTAGGCATCCACATCGGGAATTGGAATTGGGTTTCGTCCAAAACTTTTGTATTTATCGTAAAGCGGGACGCAAACGGGACCATGTTCCCAAGCCTCTATTGGTTCATTGAACAGCGGTGCTTCCAGCATAGCTAGATAAAAACCCTGAGCATAATAAACCAATTTCTGCAATTTCAAATTAGTCATGAGATCCCCGGCTTCAGGTTCTTGTCGTTTGAGAAAATAATCCGCAACTTCAAAGCAAGTATTCATTTTTGCCTCCAGCTATAATGTAGTTATTATTTTGTGCCAATCAATTACTTTCTAAAAAAAAATACACACCCGCCTGTTTTGCAGGCAGGTGCAAGCTGAGAAAAATTTTAATTAGTTTCCTAGAGCTTTTTTTCTGGCTTCTTCTTGTTTTTTCTTTATTCTTTCTGCCTCTGCTGCTTGATCTTGAGCAGATGGTGCTGCGACAACTGGTTTCGGAGCAGGTTTTGCAGCTTGTTTTCCGGCTGGTTTTGTAGCGGCAGCGTCTATGGAGTCTTGGATTCTTTTAGCTTCGGCATCTGCAGCGGCTATGGAGTCTTTCCTTGCCTGTTCAAGTATGGCATTTTCAGCGGCAATTTGAGCTTGGGCAGCAGCAGCAGCGGCAGCAGCAGCAGCAGCGGCAGCGGCAGCATCGGCTTCGGCTTTTTTCTTATCTTCACCGCACGCAACTAGAGCTAGGGCTAGAGACGCAGCAACAGCTATTTTGGCAATCTTATTCATTTTAGGAACCTCTTTGGTTAACTTTTTCTCGCCAAAATATAGAAAAATTTAAACGAACTTTCAAGGGTAAAAATAAAAAAATGCGTTTTTTTTTGCTTATTTAGCGATTTTTAGCAAAAAATGCGGGGTAATTGCCATTTTTGGGATATAAATTGTCAAGATCTAGTGAATTTATTAAGTTGTTTATTGATGTTCTAGAACGTGTTAAAAGATACCATTCGAGCATTCTTTTTTGATATTCCAATGAGATGCCTTGATGGCATCTTAACAGATTTTTGAGCGGAGAGTTTATGCCGCCCTCCAAACAATTTGAGTTATTTGGAATTTTATTTTCAATATACAAGAATAGCATGTTTTTCTTTATCGCATTGCGCACCATATAGCATGCCGAAAATAGGTTTTTATGAGTTCTGTCTTGACGAATTGTCTCTCCGGTTGCTTCGTCAATTTTTAGTGTCAATTCCTCAATAAATTCTTTATGCCTATTATACAATTTATCAAACTTATCAAGCCAAATTCCAGATTTTCTGATTGTATCAGCACGATGCAGTTTTTTAATGTGCCTGCGGAAAATATGATTTATTTCTAGCGGGCTGCGTTTGCCCAGCTTCCGTTCCGCATCTCTGATGATATGGACTAAACACCGCTGAATTCCCACACCTTTCCACAGCCGCTTGGCTGATTTTATTATTCCAAAGTTTCCATCGCAAATCACAAACGCAGGCTCTTTTATCGTTTTTAGCAGCTCATAATAATCACAGAAATTTTCACTTTTTGCCCATTTGAAATTTAATACGCATTGAGCATCCCGAACAATCAAAAGGCATAAATTCCTGTTAATATATGTCGCATCTGCAAAAATATATTTCGAGGCATTTGCGGTAGGCAATATTTGCGGGACAATATTCCAGCACCAATTTGTTCTTCTGTGAAAAGTTCTGCGGAATAATTTTATTTTATCGAATGCTTTCGTGCTGTCTGTTATCCATTTCACAAATAATTTCAGCTCATTTTTCTTAACCGATTTTATCTTTTTTATCACTCGCCTTGCTTTGCAGATCTGGCATTTATATCGCTGTTTGCCAATAGAATTTTTACCAGACTTCACCATTAGGTTTCTACATATTTCACACTTGAATTTATAGATGTTTCCCATATAATTTTACTCCTCAAAGTAAAACTATGCTAGAAAACCCCAGTAGTTATCGGCTTTAGGCTCGTTTTTATATCCCAAAAATGGCAATTAACTCAAAAATGCGGGGTATGAAAATTCCCTTGCATTTTATATGTAACTTGTTAGTTGCTACCATAGACGGTAGTTTTTACTATTTTCATACTAAAATTATGCTTAGAAGCCAATGTTCGGTGTTTTATAGTTATTTGGGGAAGTTTCGAGTATTTCCTCTAGGTGGCTTTATACAGCCTGATTGGATTGTTGCGATTTTTTTACGTGATGACTGGAAAATGAATAATTTGAAGGAGCGGTATAGGGATAAAATTTGTATAGTTTTAAACGGCAGATTTTGCTATTAGGATGATGTGGAGGTAAGCAAATTGATTAGTAATGAAAATAGTGTATTCTTCATAGCAGGTGTTTATGGTGTTGGCAAGAGTAGCCTGTGTGAATCTTTGTCTGTAACACTCAATATACAATGTTACTCTGCCAGCGACTTAATAAGTGCTCGTTCCGGGGAGTTTTATGGCACAAATAAAGTGGTAAGAAATGCTGAATTCAATCAAAATATTTTATTGGATTCTGTTGCAAATATTATGCTTGTACATAAAAGCATTCTGTTAACAGGACACTTTTGTATTTTCAATAAGTTAATGGAAGTTGAATTATTGCCAGAATTTGTTTTTGAAACTTTGCCTTTACGTAAAATAGTGTTGCTTGAAGCTGACGATTCTATTGTCTTGACTCATTTGAAAAATCGTGATAACAAGCAGTATTTACTTGAACAGATTTCTCATTTAAGAGAATCCGAGAAAGAACAAGCGTTAAAAGTGGCTAATAAATTTAGTGTCCCGCTACTTGTACATAAAATGGTTTACTCTAATGATGATATGGAATCTGTAAAAGATTTCATATCTGGAAATGGAGGCAAAATAAAATGAGAGCGTTGTTGGATACTAATATAATTATTTACCGTGAAAATAAACGCATTACTAATTACAGTATTGGGCATTTATTTAAATGGTTAGACAAATTGAGGTACGATAAGATTATACATCCTCTTTCTATAGAGGAGATAAGTAGATATAATTACGACGACCCACAAGAGGCAATAACGCTTAAACTTGATGCATACAACATAATGAAGACCACTGTACCACTTGACGCAACGGTGGATGCTAAATTATCTCCTAACGATCGGGATAGGAACGATCAAATTGACACTGCCCTATTAAACGAAGTATATCTCAATAGAGTTGATGTTATTATAACTGAAGATAAACGTATGATAAACAAGGCTATATGCCTTGGTATAAGTGATAAAATATTCAACATAAACTCGTTTATTAGTTATGCGACAACGGGCAATCCTTTGTTAGTTGAGTATAAAGTCCTAGCAGTAAAAAAGACTTACTTTGGGAATGTAGATTTGAATAACGCCTTTTTCAATAGCTTTAGAACAGCCTATGATGGATTCGACAAGTGGTTTGCTAGTAAATGTGATGAGGAGGCTTATATCTGTCAAAATGACACTGGGGACATTCTTGGATTTCTCTATCTAAAAACCGAGGACGAAAGTGAAAATTATCATGATATTATGCCACCGTTTGCTGCTAAAAAACGATTAAAAGTTGGAACATTTAAGGTGGAATCTACGGGATTTAGGTTGGGGGAACGGTTTATTAAAATCATTTTTGATAATGCAATCGAAAGAAGTGTTGACGAAGTATATATTACGCTATTTGAAAATCTTCCAGAACTTACAGCACTTTATGAATTGCTTGTTCGCTGGGGATTTGTTCAGCATGGTGTTAAAACAGGAAATGACAAAAGTGAAAAAGTGCTTGTTAAAAAAATGAAATGCTATGACAGTAAGTTGACGGCAAGACAGAATTATCCCAATTTACTCTACAATAAGCAAAAATTTATATTGCCAATTTTTCCGCAATACCACACGGCTTTGTTACCAGACTCTATGTTGAATAATGAAAATGAGGTTGACATTATGGCAAACGAACCGCAACGATATGCTCTCCAAAAGGTTTATATATCATGGGCACCTGAACGAAACGTACAACCTGGAGATATTGTGCTGTTTTATCGAATGGGTAATGAAGGATCCAACAAGAAGTATACATCAGTTCTAACAACTATTACCATTGTTGAATCTATTATTTGCAATTTCTCGTCAGAGAAAGAATTTCTTCATCATTGCCAAAATCGAAGTGTTTTTAGCGATAACGATCTTAAAAGATTTTGGACAAAAAATAAAAACAATCTGAAAATTTTAAAATTTATTTTTGTAAAGAGTTTAGTAAAAAGATTAACACTGGAATATATGTGGAATAATAATATTGTTGCTGCACCAAACGGACCTCGCTCTTTTATGCGGTTGTCGGACGAGCAGTTTGATGCTATTGTTAGTGATTCTCAAACGAATTTAGATAGATATTGGAGAATAATATGAGCAAAATATTGTTATCAATAAAACCCGAATATGTAGAAAAGATATTAGACGGTAGAAAAAAATTTGAATTTCGCAAACGCATTTCTAAATATGAGGTTGAAACAATAATTGTTTACTCAACATCACCGGCGATGAAGGTCTTAGCTGAAGTAAAAGTGGAGGGTGTGCTTGCGTTCTCACCAACGAAATTATGGAAAAAGACGAAGATGTCGGCTGGAATAAGTCGTGAAAAGTATAGAGAATATTTCAAGGGTTGCAAAGTGGCTTATGCATTCAAATTGGGTAAAGTGGTGGTTTGTTCACCACCTAAAACTTTACAAGATTATGGCGTAGCAACACCACCTCAGTCATTTGTGTATATAATAGACACTATAGAGCTAATGGAAATGTCTAAATGAAATTCAAAAACCTACTATTCCAACAAGCCGCCGTAGCTAGCTTATTTTTATATCGTGAGTTGAGGCAAACCCGTGTTTCGGAATGGCACAGATAATTATGGATTTTCGGCTCTACTAGATGGAATTCCTTTGTACTTTATATGTTACATATATTGGCGGGGAGGGCGTGGGTACACATCGCTATAATTCCCAAATTTTTCTATATTATTTTCGATTTTTATAAAAGGGACATTATTATGACAGAAAACAGGACCAACGTAGGAATCGGAGAGTTTGTTCGTAATGCAATTAAGTTGCATGATGACGAATTCGAAAAAGCAATGCGTTTGGATAACACCGATGAAGACATCAATAATGTTGAAATTATCACTTTGACAAAGGACGCAATAAAAGTTTATGAACGATGCTAAATTTGACGAGATTTGGAATAATACAATAAAACCAATATTAGAATATCAACTCTCTGATAGCCAGATTCATACTACACTTGGCATATATGGAAAATCCAGAGCGTACGATACTGTGAAATCCCAATATAACTCTTTGAGAGACGAAATCAAAAGAAATTTTATGCGAAATATAAATGGGCGTATTGATCGACATAAGATTTGTGCATGTATGTACAAAGCTATTGTTGAAGTGCAAATTTTCGAAGTTCGTAACAGTTCTTTGGGAAAGAATATTCTTGTTAATGCACAAGCGGCATTCTTAGCTTCTTGCGTAATTCTTACTTCTTTTATTTTAGACGACGCAAAAAAGACTGATGCAAATTATGAGGCGTTTTTGAGAAATCAGAAAATACCGTGTTTTCCGGGAAACAAAAACAGCGACTCCAAAGACTCATATGGAGTTCAGACTTTAAAAGCTTTGTGCCACGACCAGAGATATGGCAAATTGAGCGTTCTTGAGCTTGCAAATATATTTCGTTTGCTTGAAAAACATACAGACTCTGTTTACAAAAGAAATCTGCAATCTCAGGCTATGGCAATTTAATTTTTATAAATATAATCAACACCCGAAAATCGTTATTTTTTTTCCCGCTTGCTTAATTTCCCTTGTGTAAAGCTTTTTGCTCCAGCTTTTCTTGGGTGTACGGTCAAAAATCACCACCCAGCCATCTTTTGAGCCAACGCGCTCCATGTATTTCAAAATCTGCACCGTGGAATCTTTGACGGTTTTAGTTCCTTGATAAAGTTTAAGCTCAATAGGATATTTCTGCTCCTCCCACTCAATGCAAATATCAGCACGGTTTTTGCCCAAAGCCATTTCACGGCTAATATGACCACCGCCGTTGAGAACACGCTGCAAAAATGCCTGTATCACCAAATGGGGGGCGGCTTCATCGTATTGGTAAAAATTCTCCTTGTACTTGGTTGTCCATATTTCGCTGTTCTCACGCCAAAAAGCCTGAAATTCTTTTAGCAAAGCATTTATATTTATCTTGCCTTTTACAATGTATTTAGGCAATTCATCGCTTGGTCTTTCTAACTTTAAGGTCTCTTGCATT
>Ga0268262_10005559_pt1 | contig 12445 bp, 16 predicted proteins | sample TergutNc150P3_FD_190354 | JGI IMG/M metagenome (GOLD analysis project Ga0268262, IMG submission 190354) | Nasutitermes corniger P3 segment gut microbial community from laboratory colony in Florida, USA - Nc150 P3 (SPAdes) (version 2) | ecosystem: Host-associated > Arthropoda: Insects >... | reverse complement strand
CAGCCGAAGTAATAAAAAACAACGGCTTTGGTTCATGTATCGAATTCAAAGAACTCCGACTTCAAAGGGGGTAGGATAAATTTTTTAAATGTTATGTTAAAATGAACACTGTCCGTTGGACAGAAAAATAAAAGCCGGCAGGCTATAAACGTTTATCTTAAGGAGGTAAATCATGGCAGATGTAGATTGTCCGTATTTCAACAGGGATAGCAAAAGATGCGCTTTATTTGACACGTATCAGGAAGGGTATCAGAAAGAAAATTATTGCCTGTCAAGCAGTAATTGGAAAGGGTGTCCTAATTACACAAGCAAAAGTTACGAGGAAAAAGTATCAAAGAAGATTCGGCCAAATCCTGATTTGTAATTTGATAGGACGTATCCTAATTTTTGTGTAAATAGGAATGAGAAAAATAATGGGATTTTCATTTACGCAAAAAACCGGATAGGATCTCTATGCGCTTTTTTTCTCCAGTTTCATTTGCAAACCCAAAATATCAAGAAGTTTGAAGACGGTTTTGAAAGAAGGGTTTCCGTCTGGGGCAAGCGATTTATACAGTCCTTTGCGGTCAAGGTTCAATTCTTTGGCGATCTGTGTCATGCCTTTGGAGCGGGCAATGTCGCTAATAACTGAAAGTAAAAAATCGGGATCGTTTTCCTCAAGGGTAACTTCAAGAAGGCTTATAACGTCCTCTTTGGTTTCGATGTCATCGGCTGGATCCCAGTCTGAAAATGTAATTTTTTCCCTTGTTCTTGTCTGCTTTATTATCCTTGTTGTTTTCTTCTTTGTCTTTGTTACGGTTTCCATACTCTTACTCCTCTTCATATTGTTTGGCAATTTTTTTTGCCTTGATAATATCCGCTTGTTGTGTAGATTTATCTCCGCCGCAAAGCAGGATAATGATCTCCTTGCCTGTGTCCTTGTAATAGATTCTATAACCAGGACCAAAATGAATACGCAGTTCGGAAATGTTATCTCCTACAGGTCCGACATCGCCAGGGTTTCCTCCGGCAAGCCGCTTTGTTCTTTTGAAGATAAGAGAGCGTGCTCTTTGGTCTCTCAGGTTTTTAAGCCATTTGGTATAGATGCTCGATCTGCGTATTTTCTTCACAATTTAATTGTGGACTATATTCCCCAATTTGTCAAGGGAAAAATAATATTTGCAAGCGGCTGTCACTCACTTTCACTCTTTATGTTCTTTGTATTTTGTGTTCACTCTTCGCCAAATACCGTTCTTCCTCGCTGAATACGCAACCGCAGTACTTCTGCATGTACAAATTCGCGGCGCGGGCACTGGACTGACCTTCGCGGAACAGCGGACGGAAATCCCTGTATAAAAACTCAACCCCGTATTTTTCCGCCATTTCTTCGCCCACTCTCTTTATCTCCTCATGATCCTGATATGGGCTAATAAGCAGAGTCGTGCTAAAGGCGGAAAATCCTTCCTGCGCCGCAAAAGAAGCCGTCTTTTCAAGCCGCATAAGGTAACATTTTTTGCACCTCTGCGGATGGGCAATTGAATCGCCGTCAGTCTGTGAATAAACTTCGTTTAAAAAAACTCTAAGCCCGTATTCATCAACGGACGTAAGAGCCAAATTTTCTCTTTTTGCGAATTCATTCAAGCAGTCTTTGCGCGATTTATATTCAGTGTACGGGTGAATGTTCGGGTTGTACCAAAATAAATGCGGCTCTATTTTCTCGGCGCGAAGACTGGCGATACAGGAGACGGAACAGGGAGCGCAACAGCAGTGAAGAAGAAGTTTCATAAAAATAATGCCCCTGATATGATTAAACAGCTAAAAGATCAGTATGTTCAACTACTTCTTGTTTCTCATATTTTTCCGGTTTTTCCATTAAACACATTTCATCATATTCTTTCATTTGAGTTTCCGAAATAGCGCCTATCTTATATTTCTCAATTGCGCTTTGGTAAATTACCTCGTAAATTTCACTCTTGTATTTCATTTCCATCTCCTTATTGAACCTCAATCAAGGTTCCTCTTTTTAACCAAGCATCTATTTGTTCATCGGTCAAGTCAAAATCTTCTTTGGCGTCAATTTTGAACGCCCTCAATTCGCCCTCGTCAATATTGTCTCTGTCAGACTTTGTAAAACCATAGACAAAGAAAGTCCGAAATTTATTCTTAAAGTATACGATAATCCGATAACCGCCTTATAAATAATATCATAAAACGGTTGTGTTCTCAAGTGTTGTTAAAATTACCTGTTAACGTTATAACATACTCAAAGGATCAACATCAATTTCCAGATAGGCTTTGGCTTCTTTGCCTTTTTCATAAATGGATACCAGTTCTCGCGCCATTGAATGAATTACGCCGATTGAAGGACTGCGAAGGATTAACTGCCGCCTGTAATTGTTATTTATAATACCGATAGGACACTCTGCGGGACCGAGCATATCCGCGTCTTTGGGAAGCAATTTTACGGCAATGGAAGCAAGTCTTGTAATAGCCGCGTTTGCCCTGCTTTCCTCTTTGGCGCGGATAGTGAAGCGAATAAGTCTTGAGTAAGGTGGGAAGCCGAGGGTTCGGCGGTGTTTTAACTCGGCGTTAAAAAAGCCTGTAACGTCAAGGAGGCATGACTTTGTAATTACAGGATCGTCAGTGCGAAGTGTTTGCACAATTACTTTGCTGTCGGGAAAATATCTTCCGGCGCGGCCTGCTACCTGAACAATTAAAGAAAAGGTTCTCTCCGCCGCGCGGAAGTCTGGCAGATGAAGACCCGTGTCTGCAAACACTACGCCTACAAGACGTACTCCGGGAAAGTTCAATCCTTTTGCGACCATTTGCGTTCCAAGTAGAATGTCAATTTCCCCTTTCTTAAATAATTTTAGCGTTCCTTCAAGTCCGCCGCCGCTTTTTTTTGAGGCTGTGTCAGCGTCAACACGACTAAGGCGGAGATCGGGAAAAGTGCGGCCAACTTCTTCTTCGATCATTTCAGTACCGAAACCTCGGTAACCGGCTTCCACACAGCCGCAGTTGGGGCAGACTGTAGGCGGCGAAGTACTGTAGCCGCAGTAGTGGCAAATGCAACGATTACGGTTTTTATGCCAAGTAAGAGAAACGGAACAACGTTTGCAAACCAAGTCCCAACCACATTCGGGACATTTGTAAAAATGAGCGAAGCCTCTGCGGTTCATAAATAGGATAGTCTGTCTTCCCATCTGATGGGTAAGCAGAATCTCGTCCTTTAATTCTTTTGTAAGACAGCCGTCAATTTTAGCTAGGCTTACCGCTTTTATCTCAGGCATTCCTCCGCCTGAAAGACGGCGGGAAAGGTCAAGCCTTTTTATGCCGCCTTCCTGCATAAGTTTCCACGCCTCAGCGGAAGGGGTTGCCGATCCCATAACAAGACGCGCCCCTTCTTTTGAACAGCGGTGAAGCGCGATTTGCCGGGCGTGGTAACGCGGCGTATTACCGGATTTATATGAGCCGTCATGTTCTTCATCAATAATGATAAGCCCAAGATTAGGTACGGGAGCGAAGACCGCGCTTCGCGGTCCTACGACAATCGGCGCTTTTCCGCTTTTTATCCTAGTCCATTCGGCAAGACGCGCTGAGGGAGTCATTCCCGAATGTAAGGTGGCCGCAAGTGAGCCAAAACGGTTTCCAATCATCTGCGCCGTTTGATGGGTTAGCGATATTTCGGGAACCAGATAAATAACTGATTTTCCTTCGTTTAACATAAATTGCGCGGCGCGAAGAAACACTTCAGTTTTGCCTGATCCGGTAACGCCGTAAAGATAGAACATAGGCGGCAGATTGGAATCGGTATTTTCTATGGGGGAGGTTATCGCGCTTAATGCGGCCGCTTGTTCATCGGATATTGAAAGTGAGGGAATTATTTCCTCATCGCCTGAGGGTAGGGTAGGGACTTTTTCCCTTCTGCCTGACGGTATCATCGAAGAAATTGCCTGCCCAGTGCCGCAAATATAAAATCCGGCTATCCACTTGGCAATTTCTATTTCTCTCTCACCGAATAACGGCTCGATATCAACCACTCTGCGGATTTTTTTTACCGCTTCTTCTTTAACTCCATCAGGCGGTTTTTCACGCTCTCCAATAATGAAGCCCAAGCAGTCCCTTCTTCCAAACGGAACCATCGCCCGCTTCCCGATTGCCGCCTCAGCTTTTTCGTCAATATGATAGGTAAAGCTGTTATCCAGTGGAATGTCAAATACTAAATCAAAAAAGGCAGGCAATAATTTTCTCCGTCAATTAAAATTTTGAATGAAGAAGTTTTAAATCTTCCCATGCGGGACGTTTATATTCTTCGTTACGCAAAAGCGCGGCGGGATGGTATGTGGCGATGAGCGGAATCTTCATATCTCCAATTTCCAATTCCGTAAACTTTCCACGAATCTTACCTATTGACTCGGTTGTTTTTAAAAGCGACTGCGCCGCGACTCTCCCCACAACAAGAATGAATTTTGGTTTTAATAAGGCAATCTGCCTATGAAGATAATGCGCGCAAGAAGCTGTTTCCTCAGGATACGGGTCGCGGTTAAATGGCGGACGGCATTTTACCACATTGGCGATAAAACAATTAGTCTTGCGCGAAAGACCGATAGCATCCAACATCTTGTCCAAAAGCTGACCTGCCCTGCCGACAAAGGGTCTTCCTTGTCTGTCTTCATCTTCACCCGGACCTTCGCCGATTACCAACACAAGCGGCTGTAAAACCCCTTCCCCCGGCACGGCGTTTGTCCTTTTCTCCCAAAGCTGACAATTCCTGCAAATCCTGACTTCCTGCGCGATTTGCTCAATAGTATCGGCACTATCACCCCCCTCTTTTGATTCATCATCCGTAAACAAATACTCTTTTTCGCCGATATGGTATCCAGAGGAAAGGCGCTCAGAAGCAATATCAAGAAAAACGGCTATCTTTTGTTTGTCTTCCTTAGTCATTATCAAAAACTATAACATAAAGAAAAATTAATTTTTTAATTTTCTATTGACATATTTTTAAATTTCTTATACAATTCCTATTAAACACGTAGGTATTATGTGTGTACTATTAATTAGGAGAAGAACCATGAAAAACTACAAATTTGAAACGCTTCAGCTTCATGCTGGACAGGAAAAACCCGATCCGACTACGGACTCAAGGGCAGTGCCGATTTACGCTACAACTTCCTATGTTTTTAAAGACTGCGCACAGGCGGCGGGGAGGTTCGCTTTAACTGAAGGCGGTAACATTTACACGCGCCTTATGAACCCGACATCCGACGTATTTGAACAGCGGATAGCGGCTCTTGAAGGAGGCGTTGGCGCGCTTGCTACATCGTCTGGGGCGGCGGCTGTAACATACGCGATTCAGAATATTGCCACCGCGGGGCATAATATCGTATCAGACAAGCGTATTTACGGCGGAACCTATAATCTTTTCGCGCACACTTTACCTGACTTTGGCATATCAACTACATTTGTAGACGGCGGTGATCCGAAAAACTTTGAAAAAGCAATTAACAAGGACACAAGGGCGTTGTTTGTCGAGTCTTTGGGAAATCCTCATTCCACCATAGTTGACCTTGACGCTCTTTCTGCTATCGCGCATAAAAACGGCATCCCGCTAATCGTAGACAATACTTTTTCGCCACCATGCCTGTTCAAGCCTATTGAGCATGGAGCGGACGTGGTTGTTCATTCCGCCACAAAATTTATCGGCGGTCATGGGACGGCAATCGGCGGCGTGATAATTGATTCGGGAAAATTTAATTGGGCGGCAAATGATAAATTCCCCGGCCTTTCAAAACCAAATCCAAGTTATCATGGCGTAGTTCTTACACAGGCGGTGGGAAATCTTGCCTACATTATAAAAATTCGCGTTACGCTGATGAGGGACACAGGCTCGACAATAAGCCCCTTCCATTCATTCCTGTTCCTGCAAGGCTTGGAAACCCTGTCTCTGCGTACTGAACGCCACGTACAGAACGCGCTCAAGGTTGTAAGTTACCTGCAAAAGAACCCGAAGGTGGAATCGGTAAACCATCCGTCGCTTCCTAATCATCCGGATCACGCCCTGTACAAAAAATACTTCCCGAATGGCGCGGGTTCAATTTTCACATTTGAAATTAAAGGTGGCGCGGATCAGGCGAGAAACTTCATCGACAAACTTGAACTGTTCTCCCTTCTTGCCAATGTGGCGGATTCCAAATCATTAGTTATTCACCCCGCAAGCACGACACATTCACAGCTTACAGGCGATGAACTACTGGAACAGGGAATAAAGCCCAACACCATAAGGCTCTCAATAGGAACTGAACACATAGACGACATAATCGCCGATCTGGAACAGGCATTTAGCTGAAAAAAAAAGGGAAGAGATTTTCTTCCCTTTTTTCTTTTATATATAGTATTCGTTCGCGCCCGCGTCTTTGTAGTCGTTTAGAATATTTTGAAGGGTAATGCCGTCCAGATACTTGTTTATCGCTTTTTCAAGACCTTGCCATACCGGTAGTGTTTTGCAGTACATTTTTTTCTCACATTTATTTGGATCATCCGCAAGACATGAAACTGGAAACAGTCCTCCCTCGGTAATCCTTAAAATTTGTCCTACCGTGTACTTGTCAGGCTCTTTTGCAAGCATATATCCGCCTTTATTTCCGCGGTTGGTTCTTAAAATATCAGGACGGCTCAGAAGGGTAACAATCTGCTCAAGGTACTTCTTGGAAATACCCTGCCTGATTGAAATATCCTTTAAAGAAATAAAACCGTCGTTTTTATGCTCAGCCAAATCTAAAAGCATGTGAAGCGAATACCGCCCTTTTGTTGATATTTTCATATTCCCTAATATACCATGAATTTACTATGTTTTCAAGGTTTAAGGTAGCATAAATCCCCATTAAAATTTTTCAAATAAATCACACAAAATATAGTACCACCTATTGACAAGTACGCTATATATACGGTACTATATATAGCGTAAGTTGTAAGGCAGGAGACACTATATGCGTTGCCCCCATTGTGGGAATGTTGAGGATAAGGTAATTGAATCGCGGACCTTGGCTAATGGGGATGCGGTTCGCAGGCGCAGGGAATGTATCAACTGTAATTACCGTTTTACAAGTTACGAAAAGATTGATGAAAGACAATTTATGGTGGTCAAGAAGGATTTAAGGAGAGAACCTTTTGACCGCGAAAAATTGGAACGGGGAGTGGTAAGAGCGCTGGAAAAAAGGCCGTTTTCACCGATGCAGATTGAGAATTTGGTGAATGAAATAGAGGATGAAACGGCAATTTTAAGCAAGGGAAGCCGTGAAATTTCAAGTTCGGTCATAGGAGAATTGGTTTTGAAGAAGCTTAGCGCGTTGGACAAGGTGGCATATATCCGTTTTGCGTCGGTTTATAAGTCATTTAATAATTTAGAGGAGTTTATTGAGGAAATTAAGCATGTAGGTGAATAACCTTGAGGATATATTGCCGGTTTTGGGGAGGGGTTCCCGCGAATAGCGAGAAAAACCGGCAGCCCCTTCGTTTTGGAGGGTTTTTTCTTGAGACCGCATAAGGGCATAATGCTTTTATGCGGTCTTTTTTTAACTGACACAATTAATAATTTATGATATGATAAGTTGGCGTTTGTATGCATTGCGCCCGGAGGAGCTGAATGAAAATAGGGCTGGATACTTTTGCCTGTGACGGCGGTAAATCCGGAGTGGGTATGTATTTAACCCAATTTTTAAAACGCATAAAACCATCTGAAGCCCTTTTTGAACTTTTTGGCTGGGAATACGACAGATATACATACAGTGAAGTGGCTCCGAATTTTGAATTTATTCCGCAATGTTCAATTCACGGAAGAACGGCGAATTCATTGTGGCATGTTTACAGATACCCGAAATTTGCTTTAAGCCGTAAATATGACGGCTGTTTTTTTGCCGCCGCGCACAGACACCTTCCGTATAAATCGCCGTGTCCGACTATAGGCGTTGTTCATGATATGGCGGCTTATTACGGCAGCCGTAAAACAAGGGTTCATCTTGGCGTGTTTTTAAGGATGATATTCCCTAATTCATTGCGCAGGCTGGACAGGATTATCGCCGTAAGCGAATTTGTAAAAAGAGAACTGGTAGAACTGGCGCATGTAAAAGAAAACAGAATAGAAGTGGTTCCGAATGGAATTGATCATGAATCGTTTTATCCACGGCAGAGAAACGAGGAGAGCGTGCTTTTAATCCAGCCCTTCAGTTTTAAAAGGCCCTACGTGCTTTGCGTGTCGCGCATTGATCATCCTATTAAAAACCATATCCGCCTGATAAACGCTTTTAATATTTTTAAAGAAAAAACAAAATTTCCGCACAGGCTTGTAATGGCGGGCGGCGACAGTAACAACGCCGCTCTTGTAAAAGAGGCCGCCGCTTCTTCTCCATGGAGAAGCGATATTTTCTTTACGGGGCATTTTCCGCCAAAAAGCCTGCCTGAACTTTACGCCGGCGCGGATTTTGCCGTTTATCCGTCCATGTACGAAGGTTTTGGCATGGGCGTAGTGGAGGCTATGGCATGCGGAGTGCCGGTGTTATGCGCCCGCGCCGCGTCGTTGCCTGAAACCGCGGAACACGCCGCGCTTTATTTTGATCCTTTAAGCGTGGAAGACATGGCGGACAGAATGGTTACGGTCAGTACTGACCGTAATATTTACAACGAGTGCAGACGACTTGGCCTTGAAAGGGCGCAAGCCTTCACTTGGGACAAGTGCGTGGAAAGAACATTGCAGATAATTTACGAAACTGCTGGCAACTGATTCTTAATAATATTTTTTGAAACGCAAACTTCAGCGCAATGGCCGCATCCCGTGCATTTTGAATAATCAATTTTCGCGTGATTATCTACGATAACCAAAGCGTTATCCTTACATTCTCTTACGCATTTGCCGCAGGCTATACAGCCTGTTTTGCATTTTTTTCTGGTTACAACGCCTTTTTCAATGTTATTGCAAGCGAGAATCACGGGTATATTTGAGTTCTCTATCCATATTAATTTATTGGGGCATGTTTTAACGCATAGACCACAGCCGGTGCAAAGGCTTGTAATAACACGCGCAAGCCTGTCCTCTACGCAAATAGCGTTGCTTGGACAGGCAAATTTACAGTCGCCGTAACCTAGGCATCCGAATGTGCACGCGGTATGTCCGCCAAAAAACTGCTTCGCCGCGACGCAGGTTTGCACGCCCTTGTATTCCATCTTTTTAATTCTATAGGGAGTGGAGCCTATACAATGAATAACTGCGCTCTTTTTCTCTATGCTTCCGGCCTCGACTCCAAGAATAGAGCTTATTTTTGACAAGACTCCAGTTCCGCCCGGCGTGCAAAGATTTATGGCTACCTTTCCGTCCGCAAGAGCCTGCGCGTAACCTGAACAGCCGGGATAACCGCAAGCGCCGCAGTTTGCGCCGGGTAAAATTTCCTGAAGTTGAATTACGCGCTCGTCAACTTTTACATACATTAATTTTGACGCGACGGAAAGAATAATACCGCAAATCGCGCCTATGGCGGTTATGGAAATTATCGCTAATAAAATCATATTCATACTACAATCCTGTTACTTGAATAAATTTTCTATTACGCCGTTAAATCCAAAGAACGAAAATGAAAGTATCGCCGCGGATATAAGCGTAAGAGGAAGCCCTTTAAAAGATTCGGGAGGATCTGCGTTTTCCGTATATTCCCGAATGCCGGAAAAAATCACCATGCCAAGGAAGAACCCAAGACCCGTGCCAAGCGCGTTTACAAGGGACTCAGGATATGTGTACCCCTTGTTGATATTTAAAATAGTTACTCCCAATACGGCGCAGTTTGTCGTAATTAGGGGAAGATAAACTCCAAGCGCCTTGTGCAGGGAAGGCACGAATTTTTTAAGTGTGATTTCCACAAGTTGCACAAGAGAGGCGATAACAAGAATAAATACGATAGTCTGTAAAAAGCCAAGATCGTTTTTATCAAGAAGATATTTTTGTATCGGCCATGTTACTGCGGTCGCAAGGAGCATGACAAATATTACCGCGACGCTCATGCCGATGGCGTTTTTTAGCTCTTTTGAAACTCCAAGAAACGGGCAGATCCCCAAGAATTGGCGCAGGACATAGTTGTTTACTAAAACCGCGCTCATCAGTATTGTAACAAAAATTCTAAAGTCCATTATTTACTCCCGGAAATTAATTTGCCGCAAGCCGCCGCGGAGGGGCAACTGTCACAGCTAAAATCGCCTTTCTTAATAGCCTTACCTTTTGAAATTTTATTTACAAAAGCTATTAGAAGCCCGAATACTACAAATCCGCCCGGCGCGATTGAAAAGGCCGCGATGTTGTTGTTTGCAAGCACGGGCAATTCAATACCGTACCATTTTCCATCCCCGAATATTTCACGAATTGACGCCATGGCGAATAAAGCGAGGGTAAAGCCCGCCCCCATTCCAATCGCGTCAAGGGCTGAATCTAAGACGCTGTTTTTATTCGCGAACATTTCCGCCCTACCCAAGACTATGCAGTTTACCGTGATAAGTGGCAGAAAAATCCCCAATGCCTCATACAGGTTATAGGCGTATGCTTCGACAACCATTTTAACAATAGTAGTAAACCCCGCTATAAAGACAATGTAACATGGGATGCGCACTTTATCGGGAATTACTTTTCTTAAAATGGAAACCGCGACATTTGAACCAAGAAGGACAAAAGTAGTCGCAAGCCCCATTCCAATCGCGTTTTCCGCCATGGTAGAAACCGCGAGCGCGGGGCATATACCGAGTATAAGCACCAGAACGGGGTTTTCTCTTATTATCCCATTCGTCAGGACGGAGAGTTTTTTATTCATAATTTTTCCCTCATTATTATATCAAACGCGGTGAACGCGTCTTGAATACCTCTTCTATAAGCGGTGGAAGAAATAGTCGCTCCAGAGATGGCGTTAACGCCATGCAGATTTTTATCCTTGCCCGTATACTGGTTTTGATGTTGATCTTCAAAAACAGGGGTGGCGATGCCTTTTGTTTCCGTCTGAAAATTAAGCGCGGAAGTTTTTATTATTGTTCCCTTAGGATCAATGCCGCAAATGAGTTTTATATCGCCGCCGTATCCTGCGGACGAGATCATAAAAACATAACCTATATTGTTTGTAGTTTTGTAAATTTCCGTAATTGTCGGGGGTATGCCGTTCTTACCGCGCAAATTGTCAATATTTAATAACTCAAATCCGCTCGCCTGCGGTATTACTTCCTTCCTTGCAGCCGCGGCGCGTTCTTCCGCGGCCTTAGCGATAACGGGGCTTGTTTTACTGTTTACAAGTGACAGAGCGCCTGATACAAAGAGGCAGATGAGGGCTAGAACGATTATTGGTTGTATTAAATTTTTGTTCATGTCTTTAAACCTCCAAGCGCTTTTTTGTATGATATCTTGTTAATAAACGGAACAAGCGTGTTCATGATAAGTATTGAGTAAGACACCCCTTCGGGATAACTTCCGAAAAGACGGATTAATACGGTAAGTATTCCGCAGCCTACCCCAAAAATCGCGCGTCCTAAATTTGTCTGCGGGGTAGTGACATAATCCGTAGCCATGAATATCGCGCCTATGAATAATCCGCCTGAAAAAATATGATGGACAGGATTCACTCCCGCCAACGCCGTAAGCGCGAATACGACCGCGATGAATGTTACGGGCGCGTGCCAAGAAATAACGCGGCGGAATAAAAGATATAAACCGCCAAGCAGAAGAGCCGCTTCGCTTACTTCACCAAAAGAGCCGCCGTGGAATCCTAAGAAAAGATCCAACGTGTTTAAGCCGTCGGCCTTGCCTTTAAAAAGAAGCGCGAGAGGAGTGGGACCGGTAACAATATCAACTGAAGTCTTCCATGCAAAGGGCTCTACCCATGTCGTCATAGTTACAGGAAACGCCAGGAACATTACAACGCGCCCCGTTATCGCGGGGTTTGCGAAATTTTTTCCAAGTCCGCCGTAAAGCTGTTTGACAAGAACAATTGCCGTAAAACATCCAAAGATTGCCTGCCAGACTGGAATTGTCACGGGCAAATTGTAAGCTAATAACATTCCCGTAATTACGGCCGATAAATCGTTTATCGAATTTTTTCTTTTTAAGATTTTTTCAAAACCCCATTCAAAGAAAACGCATGATAGTACGCAGACTCCGGTTATTAGGGCGGCGCGGGGGCCGAATATCCATACCGCTAAAACAAACGCCGGAAGAAGCGCGATAATAACGTCAAGCATTATGCGGTTTGTCGTCGCTTTATAGTTTATATGAGGCGCGGGTGAAACAATCAAATTGACGGGTTCCATTATTTTGCCTCCTTTTTAGCTTTTTCATAATTGTAAAGCATGTCTTTTGCGAGTATCATTACCTGCACAAGGGGCCTTTTCGCGGGGCATGTATAAGCGCAACAGGCGCATTCGGCGCACATGTTTACCTTAAACTTTTTAA
>Ga0268262_10005558_pt1 | contig 12448 bp, 12 predicted proteins | sample TergutNc150P3_FD_190354 | JGI IMG/M metagenome (GOLD analysis project Ga0268262, IMG submission 190354) | Nasutitermes corniger P3 segment gut microbial community from laboratory colony in Florida, USA - Nc150 P3 (SPAdes) (version 2) | ecosystem: Host-associated > Arthropoda: Insects >... | reverse complement strand
ACTGTATCTCAAGAAGCTTAACTGCCGGTCCTGTAGCTCAGTGGATAGAGCGGCCGCCTCCTAAGCGGCAGGTCGGCCGTCCGATTCGGCCCAGGATCATGAAGGGGCTTGTTCTTGAATATGTCCGGTAGGACTTGCCGTTGGCAGGTTCAGGGAAATTATCGGGATGGTATGACAGCGCCTGCCATCTGAAAGTCAGCGGCGCAATCCGGCAAGCCTGTTTCGGCGGCGGTCGGATGATCTCGTGTTTGTTTATGTACTTCCGGCAAAGCCGGAAGGCTTTGTCATATCTGAATTCCTTTCTGTATTTGGAGAAAAAACGTACAAAAGGCAAGTAGTAATGAAAGCATTAGAAAAAATAAAGATGATAAGTTTACTCAAATTATCAAAGAAAATCAATATTTTATTTGCGGCCATAATAGCCTGTATTTTATTGATAATAATCAGTGAAGGGAAATTTATTCGTTTACAAAATGTATTGGTTATACTGCTTTCAGTTATGCTTTTTTTGACCATGCTATTGAATTATTATAAAAGATATATTCCTGTTATTAAAGAATTATGGTTTGTTCATGTAATCTTTGCATTGTTTTTTGATTTCGCTTTGATTTCAAAATACACAATAAAAAATATATCATCCAGTACGATATTTTTAATCTTGGTTATAAATATTTGTTTGTTTGTATATTCCTTTATCTTACTAAGAACGCATTTAAAAACGCAAGAAATTAATAAAAAAACAATATTTAACGGTAAATTCAGGTATAATATCATTGTATTTATAATTATTTTTATATATTTATTATTAAGAATAAAATTTATTGATACCATTCCTAGTTTCGATGCCGGTTTTTACATTGAGGCTCTGCTTGATGGAATTTATAATTTTGATTTCAGTATAAGATCATTTATTAATGGTTTCGCTCTTTGCGGACACAATACTTCGGGTTATGCGGCATTAATGGCGATTAGCCAGTTTTTAGACCCCGGAAATATTTATTTACTTAATATTGAAAATACACTAATTAATATTATCGCGATTTATTCTTTTAGCAAAATAATCTGTTATTTTTTTGATTATAAAAAATATTATTACGAAATATGTTTAATCTGTTGTATATTTGCTTTTAACCCTCTTTTTTTTGGGACTTCTTTATCTATTAATATTGATTTTCCTTGTATGGTTTTTTTTACAGCTTGTTTATCCGCGTTTTTATATAAAGAAAAAGTATTATTTGTTTTTTATTCTACCCTGCTTGTTTTAACAAAAGAAACAGGAGTTCTTTTATATGCAGTTTTTATTTTTTTTCTTTTGCTTTATATTTTTATTCAGGGCAAATATAGTTTTTCTTCTAAAATAAAATCATTAGTTAAAAATATATACCTGTATGTTCCTGGATTTATATTTATTTTTTACTTTTTCCAAACAAATGGCCGATATTGGGCCAGAAAAGAAATAACGAGGAATATTTTTACTACTTTTATAGGAAATAAAATGTTTAGTTTGTGGCTTAATGATTTTAGTAGTATGAAAAATTTATTCTATATGCTTTTTTTAAACTTTACCTGGATAGAGATAATTTTTATCCTGTTATTTGTATTTAAAAGAGTTTTTGTAAATGGAATAACAATAACAAAGAGAAAAAATATACTGACATCTATAATAATGACATACTTTGCTTATTTTTTATTTTTTCTGTTTTTTAAGAATTGGCCTAATCCGCGATATGTAATAGCAACAGTGTTCTTTAACACTTTATTTTTTTTCTTTGCTATTAACGGATTAGTTATAAATAGATTCATAAAAAACATTATGCTAGTGTTGATATTTTTATTGAATATTATTTCGATATTTAAAACATATGATCCGCTTACTCTTGTTTTATTTCCAAAATTTAGGTATGGAAATGGCTATATGATATCAGGGCGGAATGATATAGGAACAGGAGCTTCAAAAATAGATGCGCATATATATAATGCCCAATATACTTATCATACAAAATTATTAAACAAGCTGTTTAATAAAATTAAGCTAAAATCCAATGATAAAATTATATTTTTTGACACAAATCATGAAGAGATAAATCTCTATAGTACCGAAAATTTATTTCCTTCGAACAGAATAGATTTAAATAAATCCACAATTACAAGAAGACGTGAAAATTCTTTTTTTCCTGATACATACTTTTTAGATTCCGAAGAGCCGGATTATACTTTACTATCATCTCTTGAAGAAGCTTATTACGTGAGTAATCCGTGGGAAGATAACGAAGCGGGCTGCATAGCTATACTTAATGAAGTTTTTGAAATTACTGATACTTATAAAATCGTCATTGATGGATATAGCCTTAGAGCATATAAACTAATGAAGAACAGATCATGAAAGTAGTGTTATTAGCCGGCGGTCTTGGTACACGCCTTTCCGAAGAAACAGATTTACGTCCCAAACCAATGGTGGAAATAGGCGGACACCCAATTCTCTGGCATATTATGAAAACATACTCATACTGGGGTTTTAATGAATTTGTAATTCTTACCGGTTATAAATCACATATTATCAAAGATTATTTCATCAATTATTATTTCCGGTACTCCGATATGACCATTGATATGGCAACCAATTCCGTTGAACTGCACAATATCAGAAATGAACAATGGAAAGTAACTTTGCTCTATACCGGGCCGGATACTCAGACGGGCGGCAGACTGTTACGGGCAAAAGATTATCTGTGCAAGGAACGGTTTATGCTGACTTACGGTGACGGTGTTAGTGATGTGAATATAAATGAACTTATTAAAAACCATGAAAAATCAGGAAAAAAAGTAACGCTAACTACCGTCCAGCCTGTCGGACGGTTTGGCTCAATCGAAATAGGCGAAAATGGCGCTGTGAAATCGTTCAGAGAAAAACCTGATGGTGATGGCGCATGGATAAACGGCGGTTTTTTTGTGATGGAGCCGGGGGTATTTGATTATTTGACCAATGGTGATTCTACAATACTTGAGCGAAAACCATTGGAACGCATGGCGGAAGCCGGTCAATTATATGCGTATAAGCACCGTGGATTTTGGCGGCCCATGGATACCCTGCGGGATAAAAATGAATTAAACGATATGTGGACAAAGGGAACAGCGCCCTGGGCGCTCTGGTTAAAGTAATGCTGGATTTTTATAAGAGCAAAAAAGTTTTTTTAACCGGACACACCGGTTTTAAGGGAACATGGCTTTGCCGAATTCTTTTACAGGCAGGGGCTGAAGTAACCGGATACGCATTGGAACCGCCTACAACGCCATCGCTTTTTGTTCAGACAAATACAAAAAAAGATATACACTCAATAACCGGTGATGTAAGAGATAGAACCGCTCTTATCAAAGCGGTAACAAACGCAAAACCGGATATTGTATTTCATCTGGCAGCTCAGCCCATAGTAAGGCTTTCCTACCGTGAACCGACAGATACTTATGAGACCAATGTCATGGGAACGGTAAACATCCTTGAGGCGGTACGGCTGACCCCCTCAGTAAAATCATTTGTAAATGTTACCACCGATAAAGTGTATGAGAACAAGGAATGGTATTGGGGCTACCGGGAAAATGAAAGTCTTTGCGGTTATGATCCTTATTCCAACAGCAAGTCATGCAGTGAATTGGTAACGTACAGTTACCGCAATTCATTTTTTACCGATGAAAACGCACCCACAATTTCAACCGCGCGTTCCGGCAATGTTATAGGCGGCGGCGATTACGCAGAAGATAGGATCATTCCCGATTGTATTCGGGCGGTAAACGAAAAAAAAGAAATAATGGTGCGTAATCCCCATTCTACCCGTCCGTACCAGCATGTGTTGGAATGTCTTTCTGGTTATCTGGTTTTGGCGGAAAAACAATATAACAATAAAGCCTTTCAAGGGGCGTATAATTTTGGTCCTGATGATGAAAGCTGTGTTACCACCGGAGACCTTTCCGGGCTTTTTTGTGCCGCTTGGGGTTCCGGCGCGGCATGGCAGATTCAGGGAGACGGCGGCCCTCACGAAGCAAATTTCTTAAAACTGGATTGTTCAAAAGCAAAAGCCGTATTAGGCTGGAAACCGTGTTGGGATATACGAACAGCGGTTGAAAAAACAGTAGAATTTGCCAAGATCGGTACTAATAATGAGCGGTTAATTTGTGTTGATAGACAAATAGGCTTATATTTTAATAAAGCATTGAACAATCATACTACTGTATAGTATGACTGACGATAAAGCTGGAGTAAATACAATGCAAAAAATTATCATTACCGGTGCAAATGGTTTTCTGGGAAGAAAATTAATAGAGAAGGTAATTAATCAAGGGATTGCTATTTTTGCATTGGATTGTGTTGATGATTTTCCGATTCATTCGGAATTATTGAAATATTATAAATGCAATTTAGAGAAAAATGCATTACCTTTTGATCAGGATTTTCAAAACGCTGATGTATTGTTTCATTTTGCATGGAATGGTGTACATCCTGACTATAGAAACGATTATGAGCGTCAGTTGAAGAATATTACTTCTCTAATTAATGTTTTGTCTTTTGCACAAAACCATAGTGTTTCAAGGATAATTATTCTTGGCGCTGCTTCTGAATATGCTGTAAGCAAGATGCCAATAACCGGCAATAATGAGCCTGGAGCTGTTGATGGTTATGGAGCGGTGAAATCAGCTTGTCATGTTATAGCTCGTACATGGTCAATGCAGAACAACTTACCTTTAATATGGGTAATACCATCAAGTGTTTATGGACCCGGTAGAAATGATAACAATGCGCTGACATATACAATTAAAACTCTTCTAAAAGGAGAAAAACCTTCTTTTACTGCGCTGGAACAACGCTGGGATTATATCTACATAGATGATTTTATTAATGCTCTTATATTGGTATCCGCGAAAGGAATTGCCGGGAAAAATTATGCTATAGGTTATGGAGATGCAAGAGAATTGCGTGATTATATTACAATAATCAGGGATAGTATTAACCCGACTTTGCCGTTAGGTATCGGAGAAAAACCATATAAAAGCGGGAAACCGGATAACTCTGAAATGGATATTTCCGAATTACAAAAAGATACCGGTTTCGTACCTGAATTCTCATTTGAAGATGGAATTAAAAGTACAATAAAATATTTTAAGAAAGAAAGTGAATAGTGTTATTTTACAAAATAATGGAGACTTGAAAGTGAGTATTTTATATTTAGTTATTCCTTGCCATAATGAAGAAAAGTGCATTCCTGAAACAGCAAAACAATTATCAGCCAAACTCTCAAGTATGATTAAAAAAGAGATCTGCTCAAAAGAAAGCAAGATTTTATTTATTGATAATGGCAGTAATGATCAAACATGGTCTCTTATTGTAGATTTATTCAATAAAAATGACTTAATATGCGGATTAAAACTTACAAATAATTTTGGACATCAAAACGCATTATTGGCAGGTTTAATAACAGTTAAGGAATTTGCAGACTGCATTATATCTATGGATGCTGATTTACAGGATGATATTGAAGTTATTGACCAGTTCTTGGATAAGTATCATAACGGGTGTGAAATTGTTTATGGTGTAAGAAAGAAAAGAGAAACAGATACTTTTTTTAAGCGAAATACCGCATTATTGTTTTATAAATTAATGAAAGCTTTAGGCGCTGATATTGTTTATAATCATGCTGATTACCGTTTATTAAGCAGAAATGCTGTCAATGCATTGGCAGAATATAAAGAAGTAAATTTGTTTTTACGCGGAATTATTCCTTTAATAGGTTATAAAACAGATATTGTATATTATGATCGCAACCCTCGTTTTGCAGGCGAATCAAAATACCCCTTCAGAAAGATGTTATCATTTGCAATGGACGGAATAACTTCTTTTAGCGTTAAACCGCTTAAAATGATTTCTAATTTTGGTATTCTTATTTCATGCTTAAGTATTTTAGCACTAATATTTGCTTTGATTTGTAAATTATTACGGATTTCCGCACCGGGCTGGTTTGGAATTGTGGTTTCAATATGGCTTTTGGGTGGAGTACAGTTGTTTTGTATTGGAGTGTTGGGTGAATATATTGGCAAAATATTTAAAGAAGCAAAACAAAGACCCAGATTTCATATTGATATTTTTCTCAAAAAATAATATCAACCTCTGTTTGTTTTTGGATAAAGATTTACTATTAATCTATGAAAATTGAACAGACAAAAATAACGGGTGTCTCTGTTATTCATTCTGAGCCTTTCAGGGATGACCGTGGTTTTTTTAACCGTATTTTTTGTCAGAAAGAACTGGAAATAATTCGCCCCAATCTTATGATAGCTCAAATTAATCATTCGATGACAAAAACAAAAGGAACCATTCGGGGAATGCACTTCCAATATTCGCCCCACTCTGAAATGAAAATTGTTCGTTGTATAAAAGGTAGTATTCTTGATGTTGCTGTCGATTTACAAAAAGATTCTCCAACCTTTTTACAATGGCATGGGGAAATATTATCGGAAGAAAACATGAAAGCACTTGTGATACCAGAAGGCTGCGCTCATGGGTTTCAATCATTAGAAGATGATATTGAGATGATTTATATATCAACTTCGCCGTATTGCAGGGAAGCGGAAAGCGGGATACGTTATAATGATCCAAAGGTAAGAATACAATGGTTATTACCAATAACAATAATATCAGATAAAGACAGAAATTGGAAGGACCTGTAAATTATACTTTAATATAGCAATTTGAGTTAAACAACTGTACTCAAAAATCGGCTTATAAGGAGATTTTGCGTATGATAGGATTAGAAAACAGATGGTGTATACTTATTATAAAAAAAATAGTCAGGTTTATTTTACCGGAGTTTATTATTCAGAAACTATTCCATATTTTTATAGGTAAAAAACGTATGTTGAAATTGAAGGAGAAAATAATAAATAATCTTAAAAATAAAGATTCGAGTATTAATATTGATGATAATGAAAGACTATCTATTATTGATAATCTAAAAAAGCTTTCCCTTATATTTCCCTATATGGGTCTTGTATTCCCATATAGTTTTGTGGAAAAATATGATCCGGAAGACATTGATGTTTTTTTTGACACTGAATCCCACATGAGGTATGTATTATATGAGGGTGAGAAATTATTTTTTCACAAAAAAATGAGTGTTAAAGAAATTAAGACCTACGTTAATGAAATATTAATGAGCCAGGATAGTGAATCAGCACATCGTTATGATGATGATAGTTTTTGTGTTGAAGAAGGAGATATTATAGCTGATATTGGTGCAGCCGAAGGATTTTGGGCATTGTCAAATGTAAGGAAAGCGAAAAAAGTATATTTATTTGAATGTGATAAACAATGGATAGCGGCATTACGAAGGACATTTGAACCATGGAAAGAAAAAGTTGATATTATACCTAAATTTATTTCAGACGCCAATTCAAGGGATAAAGTTACATTGGATGAATTTTATAGGGAGGACAGGGAAATAAATTTCATAAAAGCTGATATTGAAGGAGCTGAAATTCAACTTCTGAAAGGAGGAGTAAATACATTATCAAACCAAAATAATTTGAAATTATTGCTTTGTACCTATCATAGGGAAAATGATGCTTTTGAGTTAGAACAGATATTAAAATCATATAATTTTGTAACCGGATTTTCAAAAGGGTTCATGATAATGATTTGGGATAGAGATTTATCGGCTCCATATTTGCGAAGAGGTTTAATAAGGGGAAAAAAGGTGTGAGAATACTTTGACGCTTATGACAGATGGACTACGAAACGATATAACTAACTATGTCATCAGTATTCAAAAGAAATTGTTGTTTTGTATAGGAAATTTATGCGTATACTAATTACCGGCGCAACAGGGTTTATTGGCCGCCATATAATTGATTATCTTATTTCTCCTGGTGGACATGAATTAATTGCAACCTCAATAGAAAGCAGGGAAAAAGCTGAAGCTATCTTCCCTTCTATAAAGAATATTGATTATATTTCTAAAGATTTAAATCAAAAAGAAGAAAATTATTATTCTTTCTTTAAGAATCCCGACTGCTTAATACACCTGAGTTGGGAAGGTTTGCCAAACTATAATGAGTTGTTTCATATTGAGCGAAATCTACCGGCAAATTTATATTTTATTAAAAACATGATTCAAAACGGATTAAAAGATATTACGATTATCGGAACTTGTTTTGAGTATGGTTTGCAAAACGGGTGCCTAAGCGAAGACATGGCTACAACCCCTGTAACGTATTATGGACTTGCAAAAGATACTCTAAGAAAATGTATTGAGTTATTACATAATGCCTATTTGTTTAATATGAAATGGATACGGATATTTTATCCTTATGGAAAAGATCAGCCAAAAAAGTCTCTTTACGGTCAGATGGAAGATGCGATAAGTAATAATCTAGAACAGTTTAATATGTCGCAGGGAGAACAACTGCGGGATTATATTTCTGTTGATTGTGCCGCAGAATATATTTCAAAAATAGCTCTTCAAAATGAGATTACCGGGACAATCAATTGTTGCAGTGGGAAACCGGTTTCGGTGCGAAAATTTGTTGAAGATTTTTTTAAGGGAAGAGGCGTTAATATGAAGTTGAACTTAGGGTGTTATCCTTACCCTCAGTTTGAACCATTGGCTTTTTGGGGAGACAACAATAAGCTTTCAAAAATCGTGGAAGAAAATAAGAAATGAGTTTACCTTTAGTAAGTATATGTATCCCTGTATATAATGCGGAGCCTTATATTTTTAAAACATTAAGTTCCGCTTTAAATCAAACTTATAAAAATTTAGAAATAATTATTTTTGATAATTGTTCAACCGATAAAACTGCGGATATTATTAAATCATTCAATGACAGCAGAATAACATATCACTTAAACGATAAAAATTACGGGGCATTCATTAATTTCCAGAAATGTGTTGAATCCGGTAATGGCGAATTTATTAAATTGCTTAATGCTGATGATTTATTAAAACCAACTGCGATAGAAAAGCAAGTCGATGTATTGATCGATAACCCTGAAACTTCTCTTTGTATTACGGCAACTAATGTTATCAATGAATTTGACGATATAATAATGAAACGGCAATTATATAAAAAATCAGTAAAAATAAACGGTAAGAAAATAGCAAAAAAATCATTAATGCGAGGTAGAAATATTTACGGAGAACCATCAACCGTATTATTTAGAAAAGATAAATCAAGACAAATTGGTAATTTTGCCGATGAACTCTACTATACCAGTGATTTGGATTACTGGATGAGATTATCTTATATTGGTGATGTTTATTATATCAATGAATTTCTTTCGGATTGGCGGATATCATCTACAAATGAAACAAACAATTTGTTTTTTAATAATTTTAAATTGCTTCTAATTGACTGGAATATATTAATTAAGAGACATTCCGAATTAAATGTTATAAAACTTAATAAAATTGACAAGTTATTTTCTAAGAGTTCATTAATAATAATATTTGTTTTAAAAATTGTTTTCTTAATATACAATAACAAAAGAACAAAAAGAAAAAAACATAATTGAAATCAATAATAATAAATAATTTATGGTTATTAATTATTCAATTCTTTAAATTCGGTGTTATAGGACTTGCAAATACAGCCGTTTCCTACGGTATATATACGTTATTTGTTTATTTGGGATTACATTATATTATTGCCGGTGTTATATCTTTTTTTATTAGCGTTTTAAATTCTTTCTTCTGGAATAACAAATATACTTTCAAGAAAGACGCTGGTAAAAGGCGTAGTATTTTTCAGTCTTTAGTTAAAACATATATTTCATATGCTTTTACAGGACTTATAATAACAAATATATTAACAATATTTGTTGTTGAAATTCTTCATATATCAAAATATATAGCGCCATTATTCGTACTTGCAATAACTGTTCCTTTGAATTTTATTTTAAACAGACAATGGGCTTTTAGATCTGTTAATCAGAACAAGGATATTATTGATAAAAGAATGGAAGCCTTGAAATGAGTATTTTATATTTATCACTTCTTAAAATCCCCCGTTTTCGGTAAGTCCTCCGTAATCTATCCATCATAGCGTACTTTTACCTTATTCTTTCTCCAGCTTATCAAAAAAAATAAATACCTGTCGCTAACAGAAACTGTTTTCAGTGAGAATTCGGTTTCTCATGTCTCCTGACTGTAGCACAAACAGATCCCCCCTACACTTCATTCAAATATTTCCAGTACCGCTGCGGCATAAATCTCCGCTGTAAACCGGGGTTGTTTCTGCTTTCGTTGTTGATGGTTTTGTGGTAAAGCCGCCAAAGGTTTTCCCATTCGCCGTCCGGCGGGCTTTTCAAAAACGCGGGATTTTTGTCTATGTTAAAAAATTCAAATGATTCCCCCGTCGCATAACGCAGGCAGAGACGGCGTTTTTCATCAATAATGGCCCAGGGCGTTTCCCCAAAACGTTCTCTGAAATGCGGCCACAGGGCGGGCACTACAAAATGATCCGGTTCGCAATGGGCAATGTATACGCCGTCTTCATTGGGAGAAAAACGCAATAATCCCAATAGTCGGTGAATTTCATGCCAGACCTTGTACGCCGCTTCCAGCACGGCGCATACGTCGCTGTCGCCGCGGTCGGCGGCTGCCGCTTCCGCCGCCTGCCGTTGCGCAATTTCAAGTTCGCCGCGTGTAAGCTGCCCGGAAGCGTTTGTTACCGCGTCCGCCGCCGCGAGAACTTTCTGTTCAAAGCGGGCAATTTCCGCCGTGATGGGAAGCTCGCTCATTGTGGCATGGGTAATGGCGCAAAAGGCGTTTATGGAAAGCTCATACAGGCGGCGGCTTTGAGGCGGCAAAAGGGAAAGAGCGACGCCGGTATTTGAATGAAGCGAAGCGATGACCGCAATGTCCGCGCCGGAAAAATCTTTCCCTCCGTTTCCGGCATCTTCAAAAAGATCGCCCTGTTTACTACCCATAAAAGTACTATACATCGGTATAGGTTGTTTTGCAAGCGGAGAATTCTCTATACTCACCGAAAGAGAACAGCTTGAGTAACTCATTAATCAAAACATTGACGGGGCTGAAGGGGAATCCCCGCGCCTGCGTGTATACCGAACCTCTGTGGGGCCTTTCCCTGAATCTGTGTATTCCCTATGCGTCAGTGTATATGCTGGCTCTTGGTCTGAACGATTCCCAGGTGGGGCTGGTCGCCACGATCTATATGCTTTCCCAGGTGGTCTTCGCTTTTTTAAGCGGGCCTGTTACCGATAAATTGGGGAGGCGAAAGGCGACGGCAATTTTTGATTTTATCGCTTGGTGTATACCGTGTATTATCTGGTGGCGGGCCGAAGGCTTGTGGTTTTTTATTGTTGCCGCCCTGTTCAATGGGGCCATGCAGATTCCTACCAATTCCTGGGACTGCCTGCTTATTGAGGACGCGGAAAAAAACCAAATCACCGGAATTACTTCTCTGGTGGTAGCCGCCGCGCAGCTTTCGGTTCTCTTTGCGCCCATCTCGGCGATTTTATTTTCCCGGCTTACCCTGGTTCCCGCAATCCGCATCCTGTACATCAATGCCTTTGTGGTAATGACTCTGAAATTAATTCTGCTGTATGTTTTTTCCCGTGAAACAAAAATGGGAATGATTCGCCTTCAGGAGAGCAGGGGGAAAAGTCTTTTTTCCCTTGCCGCCGGTTATGGCGGCGTTCTTAAAATTATCGGCAAATCCCGCGGGACGATTTTTGCCCTGGTTATCACCACTCTGGTATGGATCGTGGGGCTGATCAATACAACTTTCTGGCAGGTTATTGTCAGTAAAAAACTCCTGGTCCCTGACGCCCTTCTGCCTCTTTTCCCGATTTTAAAATCCGCGATTGTTATTGTGCTGCTGTTTCTGGTAGCGCCCCATTTTACCAAAGAATTTCTGAAGCTGCCCCTGCTTACCGGTTTTGCCTGTTATTTTACTGGACAGACGCTCCTCATCCTTGCCCCCGCGCATGGCCCCGCAAAGTACATCATACTGTGTATCTCGTTAATTTTTGACAGTTTCGGTTACGGTTATTTGTTTATGCTTGCCAAGTCTCTGGCGGCCTTTCATATAAATCCCGCGGAGCGGGCGAGGGTACAGGCCATTATGAATCTGATCATTATGGCGGCGACCGCCCCCTTCGGCTGGATCGGCGGTATGCTTTCCGATATTTCGCGGACACTTCCCTTTGTTCTTAACCTCGGTTTTTTGTTTGCGGGCTTTTGCATTACGATGGTGTATTATAAGAAAGATGCCTAAAGTAGTGCCTGGTACTTAACTGCTAATATGGCTAGTTTGTTCTTTTTCCTGTCTTTTATTATCGTAAAGTACATAAATTATACCGATTATGCACCCCAAAATAAGCGGTCCCATAAACCCCCAAATAACGATTATCGCCTGTTCCATGTTACTTCTCCTCACATAT
>Ga0268262_10005557_pt1 | contig 12449 bp, 11 predicted proteins | sample TergutNc150P3_FD_190354 | JGI IMG/M metagenome (GOLD analysis project Ga0268262, IMG submission 190354) | Nasutitermes corniger P3 segment gut microbial community from laboratory colony in Florida, USA - Nc150 P3 (SPAdes) (version 2) | ecosystem: Host-associated > Arthropoda: Insects >... | reverse complement strand
GCGCGGAGATGGTGAAACTCGCGGATAATCTCTGGATAGACTTGAACATCGCTCTTGCCGGAGAACTTGCCAAGCTGGCGGATAAAATGAACATTGATGTACTGGAGGTCATAAATGCCGCCAACTCTCTCCCTAAGGGAACGCATAACGTAAACATACTTGTACCTTCAGTCGGAGTGGGCGGTTACTGTTTGACGAAAGATCCCTGGTTTGTACACAGCATGGGAAAGGGGTATGGGCTTGATCTGAAGATTCCGCGGGTATCGCGGGAAGTTAATGATAGTATGCCCGACTACTCCGCATATCTGATAGATTCTATTTTGTGTCCTCATGGAGAAGCCCGAAGCGGCAAGAAAATAGCGGTGTTGGGCATTGCGTTCAAGAACAACACGGGGGACTGCCGCTTTACGCCGACAAAGTCGGTTATTGAAAAGCTCGAGAGTTTGGGATATATTTTGAAAATATGCGATCCATGGACAACAGAGCATGACGCGCGGCTGGTTACGAACAAAGAGGTGTCGCGGAATATCAAAGAGACCCTGGAAGGAGCTGACTGTGCGGCGTTCCTGGCGGGGCATCGGGAGTTTCAGGAACTGAGTATTGCCGAACTGACTGCGCGCCTCAAACCACAGGCGCTTATATTTGATGGAAGAATGTTTTTTAACAAACAAAAAATTCGTGAAATGCGCGGAGCGGGTCTTCGCTATAAAGGAGTAGGACGATGAGTAATGCCGTATACATGGTTACGGGCGGTTCAGGCTTTATTGGCAGCCATCTTGTGGAGAAGCTTCTTGCAAATGGAAATGAGGTGTATGTTTTTGACACTACGACTCTGGATAAAGCGCAGAACCTTGCCACGGTAAAGAATCATCCGGGCTTTCACTATTACGAAGGGGATATCCGCGATAAGGCATCTTTAAAGAGTTTCTGGCGGCCGGAAGCGCGGACGATCTTTCATCTTGCGTCAGTCGTGGGGATAAAAAACTATATAGCCGATCCGCTGAAATTGATAGACATATGCGTTGTGGGGACAAAGAATCTGCTTGAGATAGCCCGCGAGCACGGTACGCGGGTTCTGTTCTCCAGTACGAGCGAGATATTTGGCAAAAATCCCGAAGTTCCCTGGGACGAGAAATGCGACAGGGTTCTGGGTCCGACATCGGTGGACCGTTGGAGTTATTCCACGAGCAAAGCTGTCTGCGAACATATGCTCTATGGGATTCATCGGCAGTGCAAACTGCCGTTTTCAATAGTACGGTTTTTCAACGTCTACGGACCCCGGCAGAATCCGTATTTTGTAGTCTCTCAGAGCGTCTACAAGGTGCTGCGTAATGAACAACCTCTATTGTATGACGATGGGAAGATGACCAGGTGTTTTACTTATGTAGAGGATATAGTGGAAGGAGTCATTGAAGCTGGGACCAATCCAAAGGCGGTAGGGGAAGACTTTAACCTGGGCAATTGCGTAGAAATCACGATGGAAGAAGTTGTCCGGACAATATTGAAAGAAGCAAATAGCGGTGTAGGGTACAAGGTATTTGATACGGTAAAGGAATACGGAGAACGCTACGAAGACATACCGCGGCGTGTGCCAAAAGTGGAAAAAGCCGATAAACTTCTGGGATGGAAAGCCAAAATTCAGCTTGCCGAGGGAGTGCGCCGCAGCCTGGAATGGGCTAAGAATAATCCGTGGTGGCTGAAAGACGCATAAACCATGAAAGGAATCATTTTAGCCGGTGGTGCCGGTACAAGACTCTATCCTCTGACAAAAGCAATATCCAAGCAGATACTCCCTCTTTATGACAAACCAATGATCTATTACCCCCTTTCGGTTTTAATGCTTGCGGGAATAAAAGAGGTGCTTATTATTTCAACGCCGCGGGATATTTCCCTGTTCAAAGAGTTATTCTCGGACGGCGCATGGTTAGGGATGCGGTTTGATTACGCCGTACAGGAAAGCCCCCGCGGGCTTGCGGACGCGTTTATTCTGGGGGAAAAATTTATTGGCGGGGACAGTTGCGCGCTTGTATTGGGCGACAATATTTTTTACGGAACAGGTTTTACTGACTCTCTAAAAAACGCCGTTTCAAAAATAACCCAATCAGAAGGCGGGTTTATTTTTGCTTATTATGTAAAAGATCCGGGCGCTTACGGTGTCATAGAATTTTCCGAAAGCGGTCAGGCTCTTTCCATCGAAGAAAAACCGGTGAGACCAAAATCGCATTATGCCATACCCGGCCTTTATTTTTATGATAACAATGTAATTAAAATCGCAAAGAGTATAAAACCATCGCCCAGAGGAGAAATTGAAATAACTGCCGTTAACAATATCTACCTTGAACAGGGAAATCTTTCGGTCGAAGTTCTTGGAAGGGGTATGGCCTGGCTGGATACGGGTACTTATGACGGTTTGCTTGAAGCTTCCGATTTCATCGCTACCATCCAAAAAAGGCAGGGCCTTTATGTTGCCTGTATAGAAGAGATAGCCTATAAAAACGGCTGGATAACGCGCGATTCTCTTTTGGAATTTGCATCCGAGTATAAAACCGATTACGGTGATTATCTTCGCTTTATTGCAAATTAAATAAGCACTGTTGCTGCATATATTTGGTACTTGACTATATTGCGCCTCATATGTTTTACTTGGGCAATATCGCTTAACATTGTATATCGGGGGTAAAGTTCATACAATATGAAAAATAAAACAAATTCAGAAAGCTATATCTTTGATATTAAAACAATAAAAGACCCTCGGGGATCTTTATCTGTATTGGAAGAGACCATGGATATTCCGATGGAAATAAAAAGAATGTTTTTCATGCATCATGTTGTATCAGACAGGGGGGGGCATGCCCATATTGAAACAGATCAGGTAGTTATCGCCATGTCCGGAGAGTTTAAAATAAGTTTATTTGATGGGAAAGAAAAGAAAGAGTATATAATGAATGATTGTACCAAAGGACTTTATGTTCCCAAACTCTCTTTTGTTGACCTTTATGACTTTTCCTCCGATGCCGTATGTCTTATATTGGCCAACACCCATTACGATGAGAAAGATTATCTCCGAAATATGCCTGATTACATGAAATATCTGGAGACCCATGCTTATGGAAATTAAAGTATGGAGCTATTTGAAGGAATATGAACAGCTTAAAGATGAAATTCTGAAAGCCGTAGAAGGGGTTTTTGCGTCGGGTCAATTAATTCTGGGGGAAAAAGTAAGAACATTTGAAAAGAGTTACGCTGAATATTGCGGCGTTAAATATGGAATCGGAGTAGATAATGGCACTAATGCCATAACCCTGGCATTACATGCCCTGGGCATAGGTAAAGGTGACGAAGTTATTACGGTCGCCAATACGGCAATACCAACTGTTTCGGCGATTGTAACGGCGGGAGCCGCGCCGGTTTTTGTTGATATAAACCCGGCCACATATTTAATGGACGTCAGGCAGCTGGAAGCGGTTATTACTCCAAAAACAAAATGTATTATTCCGGTTCATCTTTTTGGACAATGCGCCGACATGGATCCGTTATTGGAAATAGCAAAAAAAAATAATTTATTTGTATTGGAAGATTGCGCTCAATCTCACGGGGCTGAATATAAAGGGAAAAAATCCGGCGCGTTATCCGATGTTTCAACGACATCATTTTATCCGACTAAAGTCCTGGGCGCATATGGGGATGGCGGCATGATAATCACTGATGATGAAAAGATAGAACAAAAAGTAAGGCGTTTGCGGTTTTACGGCGCGGAAAAAACTTACTATGCTATTGAGCATGGATATAATTCAAGGTTGGATGAAGTACAGGCCGCAATCCTGCTGACAAAATTACCGTACCTGGATCAGTATGTTGCAAGAAGACGTGAAATAGCGGCGCTATACAAAACGCTGCTTCAGGATACAGAGCTTGTTATTCCTGAAGAAGCGGCTTATGGCAAACATGCCTATCATTTATATGTTGTTCGCCATCCTAAACGGGATATTATCGTGTCGAAACTCAAGGAGAATAATATTTTTGTCAATATCAATTATCCCTGGCCTATACATACCATGACGGGGTATGAATATTTAGGATATAAAGAAGGCGATCTGCCTGAAACAGAAACAGCCGCAAAAGAGATTTTTTCTTTGCCGATGTATCCCACGCTTACAGATGATGAAGTCCTGACGGTTTCGAATGTTTTGCATGACATTCTTCAGAAAATATAAAATAAAAGGTGTACAATATGAATGATTATATGGAAATAGTAATAGGCCCTGATGAAAACTATGCGATGCCCTGCGGTGTGCTGATAACCTCAATTTTATATACTAACCCGGGAAGAAAAATTCGTTTTCATATTATTTCGGAATATTTAAGCGAAAAAACGAAAAAACTTTTAATGGAATGTGTAAAAGGCACAGAATCTGTTGTTGTTTTTTATAGGCTTGATCCTGACCTGATGGTTGGTTTTCCGCCCCTTCATAATTCACTTGCAACATATGCTATACTTTTCATTGCAAATATACTTCCGGCAGAAATAGAAAAAGTACTTTATCTTGACGCTGATATGATTGTGATGGATTCTCTGGAATATCTGTGGAATACGGATATTACGGATTATCCCATGGCAGGAGCAATATCCCCCAGCCATGATGATATTCGCAATTATAATCGTCTTGATTATGATTGCGAAAAAGGATATTATAATATTGGCACTCATGTTATTAATCTGGCATATTGGCGAAAGAATAATCTGCTTGAGGAATGTTTTAATATTATAAAGAATAATTCTTCAAAATTAAAGCAGCGTGATCAGGATGTGTTAAATATATTATTGGCGGGCAACTGGAAAATAATTCACTCAAAATATAATTGCTATATTAACTATTATTTTCCCATAGAAAACATCCTTATCAGAAAAAAATTTCATGATGAAATAAAATCTGCAAGACTTAATCCCGTAATTCTGCATTTTATCAATGTTCCAAAACCATGGCATAAGGAATATGATATGCCATTGGTGAAAGTTTGGATGTTCTTTAAGAAAATGTCCCCATGGAAAAATAAGAAGCTAAAATACTATTATCATGGAACCAAAGTTCTAAAATCAATATTAAAACATATATTAACATCTTTACATTTATATACGCCTAAATGGGATATTGATCCTGACCTGAATATGCCTGCAATCATTGAGAGAATATTTGTTCAAATAGATAAAGCAAAAAATACCGGATAAAACGTAGTATTCAGGGATTACTTAATGAATATTCGCAAGACAATTAAACAATTTTATCACAGCGCGATATCAGATGAACTTAGAGATATTCGATATCAGTTATCCCGTGAAAATCCATTAAAGCTTTTTAAGTATTATAAAGAAAAGAAAAAATATAAAAATGATCTGAAAAATAAATTTTCCAGAAATGATTTTCAATATTATCTTTGCGTCGCCGCTGTTGTGCGTGATGAAGCGGATTATATAGCGGAATGGATAGAATATCATTTATACGTCGGCATTCAAAAATTTTATATTTACGATAACGGATCCGAGGATAATACAAAAAATATTTTAACGCCATATATAGATCGGGGTATTGTTGAGTATCATTATTGGCCGGGGAGAAAGCGTGAATATTATAAGTGTAAAACAAAAAAAGAAAAACAAAAAATAAGAAAACAATGGCATAAAAGACAGCATTCCGCATATATGGATGCCATTAGCAAGGTAAAGTACAGCACTTTCTGGCTTGCAATTATAGATCTTGATGAATTTATAGTTCCGGTTTCAACCAAAACTATTCCTGAATTCTTATATGATTATGAAGATGAATCAGGAATAGAAGTTTTTTGGCTGTTATATGGTAATAGCGGGCATATAAACAAGACTAATCAAATGGTTATTGAACGTTTCCAATTTCATTCGCTGTCTGAATATTGGGAAAACCAGCGTATAAAATTAATTTTTAATCCTCGGCATGTTTTCCTGAAACGTAATCATGATGCCTGGTTTTTTGACGGAAAGAAGGCGGTAAATAGCAATAGATTTATTTGCGGACAGGCCGGATATTCTGTAATACATGATAAAATTCGATGTAATCATTATGATACAAAGTCTTTTGAAGAATGGCTGATAAGACGGAAGGGATGTTCGCGGGAAGAAATTAACAATCCTGCCTTTATTAATGAATTTGATCAGGAACAATCAGGACGAAATGTTGTAAAAGATGATGAAATAATGTTAAAATATATTGAACCTGTAAAAAGAGCTTTGGATACCAAGCGATAAATCTAAACTATCTATGAACTTGCTTCGATATATACTCAAGTATGATAAAAAGTTGTTTGAAACATCTAATCCGGAAAATAACGCCTTATAAGTTACGTTATTTTATTCGTCTTATACACAGCGGTTGTTTTGGAAAATACATCGCCGGAATAAAGCAATTTAAAAAAGACAGGAAATATACCGCTTCTGATTTCCCCCTTTATTTATCTGTTGCGGCAATTGTAAAGAATGAAACCTCGTATATTGCCGAATGGATTGAATATCATTTGCTTGTAGGGGTGCAGAAATTCTTTATATACGATAATGAATCTACCGATAACCTGCGCGGCTATCTTGAATCTTATATAAAAGACGGTATTGTTGAATATAATTATTTTCCCGGAAAACGCCGGCAGCTTGTCGCGTATAATGAAATGATTTCACGATACAGATATTCCTCGTTTTGGATTGCCTTTATTGATATTGACGAATTCCTGGTGCCGGCTGCGTCAAAAACAATACCTGAATTTCTGTACGGTTTTGAAGATACTCCCGGAATTGAAATTAATCAGGTCGCATACGGCAGCGGCGGACATCAGAAAAAGATCAAAGGTCTTGTGATTGAGCGTTTTAAAGATCATTCAGTGTATGAGCATCCGATTAATCGCGGAGTAAAATCCATCGTAAATCCCCGGCATGTTTTTTATATGGAAACCGCGCATATAGCGAATTACTTTAACGGAGAATGCAGCGTAAACACCCGTAAAGAAAAAAACATCGTGTCATCTTTGGATCGTCCGATCCTGCATGAGGGAATACTCCGTAATCATTATGCCTGTAAATCACTTGAAGAATTTACCGCCAGAATGGATTTGGGAAGGGTCTTCTCGCCCGGGAAATTATCAATGAATGAATTTCATGAAAGGGATCGTAACGAGATAAAAAATGATACGGTTATGGACAAATATGTACAAAAAATCAAAGATAATTTAAGATTGAGATTTGAAATTGATATTTGATATGATTCGTATTTTCCACATACAAAATTCTAATTATGGAGATAAAAATTGACGAAATTGCAATTTGAAATTATCAAAGCCGCTCACCAAAAAAAATTAAATGCCGCTAATCCATGTTTGGAAGAATTGGGTATCAGCGAAAAAGAACTGTCTGATACTATAAACTATTTGCAAAACCAAAATCTGATCACCAAAGACCTGTCCGTAACCGAATCAGGATACGAAGCCATGGAACCTTATAAGGTGGATAATGCAATAATAATGGCTGCCGGTATTTCATCAAGGTGTCTGCCATTATCAAATGTCCTTCCCAAAGGATTGTTCAAAATTAAAGGTGAGGTTCTGATTGAACGCGAAATTGAACAAATAAAAGCGTCCGGAATCAATCAAATTATTCTTGTGGTTGGTTATCTTAAAGAACTTTTCTTTTATCTTAAAGAGAAGTATAACATTATACTTATTGAGAATCCTGAATACAATACTAAGAACAATATACATTCATTGTATTTAGCGCGTGATTATATGAAAAATTCATATATCTGTTGTTCCGACAACTATTTTACAGAGAATGTCTTTTCAGATTATGTTTATGATTCATATTATGCCTGTAAATACTCAGATTCATATGTTGATGAATTCTGTATTACAAAGATGGATGGCGACTATATTAAAGAAATAATACGCGGCGGTGAAAGAAAATGGTACACTATGGGCGAAGCGTACTTCAATAAATCATTTTCAGCGAAATTTATCGAATTACTTGATTCAGAGTATCATGACACAGCAATACACAAAATGTTGATGGACGATTATCATATAAGACATATTAATGTTCTAAAATTACGTAAAAAAGAATATAGTAATGATAAAGTTTATGAATTTGACACTTTACAGGAAATATTGGATTTCGATAAAGATTTCTTTAAGTTTTTTCTGGAATATTTACCTGTATATGAATTACATAATGAACCCCAAAAAGATCCATGGCAAAATAAGTATGATGCAATTAAACGCTATAACGCTATTCCTACAGAACAACGTACAGGACGCTTACATCTAAACGAAAATTTATTTAAACCCTCGCCAAAATGTTTTGATGTTTTGAAATCAATCACTTATGAAGATATATATCTTTACGATCTGGCAAAAGAAGATGCACTGGAAGTCGAATTAAGTGATTATTTGCAATTACCTGTTGAGAATATATTTATTCATAATGGTTCCTCGGAAGTAATAAAGACAATACTCAGTATTGTGTTGAATAAAGACGATAAAATTTTATTACCTGCTCCGAATTGGAGTTATTACAAAAGCGTGGCGGATGTCAAATTCGCTCATTGTGAATATTATGATGTTCTTGAAAATGAAAATGTATATTATCATGATGTTGGGGGTATATTACATTTATCTAGAAAACTTAAACCTAAGATGATTGTGATAACAACACCGCATATGCCGACTGGTAATGTCATTTCTGAAGAAAATCTGGAAAAAATCATTCATGCAAACCAAAATTCATTAGTACTCGTTGATGAAGCATATTTAGGATTTTCTGATCATGTTTATGATGTAAAGACATTAATTACTAAATATCAAAATGTTGTTTTATCACGAACATTTTCTAAATTTTTTGGACTTGCCAATATGCGAATTGGCTATTGCCTTTGTTCTGAAGATGCTAAAAGTATTTTTGGATTGGATTTACCATTGTTCAAAACATCTGTCATTAGCCGGAATATGGCGATTGCCGCGCTGAGGGATAAAGAATATTATACAAAACTAAAAAATGAAGTAATTGATATACGTGATTGGTTTATCAATGAGCTCAATAAAATTTCCGGTGTAAAAGCATATCAATCATATTCAAATTTTGTTTTTATTCATCTTGAAGGATATGATGCGCAAAAAATGAAGGATTGGATGGAAGCAAACGGTATTTTGATACGGATTTTTACAGAGAAAGGAAAGCTTGCCATGCGAATAACGATAGCCCCGCTGGAAATTATGAATCAAGTCCTATCGCTTTTTAGTGAAGCATTTAAAATTAATGTATGTTGATCTTAATCAGAACATTTTTACACCCTATCATTTATTTTTTTCGGGTTGGATTATATTATTGTTTTCGTATCTTCCCTGTGCGGGAAAACAAAATATTTATTCAGAATTTTAACGGTAAAGGCTACGGTGATAATCCAAAATATATTGTTGAAGAAATTCTGCGGCGTAAACTTGACTTTAAAATCGTATGGGCTGTTGTGCCTGAATTATCAAGAAACTTTCCAGAAACAGTAAAAATTATTCGTTATAAGAGTATACGTGCGATTTATGAGGAAACGACGGCAAAAATATGGATTGATAATTGCAGAAAACAATTATATGTTCGAAAAAGAAAGAATCAGTTTTACATTCAGACATGGCATGGCGGTCCAAATATATTAAAAAAGCTTGAGAAAGATGTGGAATCAAGCCTTAGTAAGTATTATATAGCTCAGGCAAAGCATGATTCATCAATTATAGATTTGTTTTTATCCTGTGAAAAAGACAGAAAAAAATTTTACAGTTCGACATTATGGTATAATGGTGAAATACTTGAATGTGGTTCGCCGTGCGATGATATTTTCTTTACGCACCGTGATGGAATTAAAGAGAAAGTTTACTCTCGTTTTTCTCTTGATAGATCAATAAAAATTATTTTATACGCACCAACTTTTAGAAATACTTTTGATCCTGATGTTTACGATCTGGATTTTTATTCTATTCTTAACTTCCTACATCAAAAAACTCAGGAGCAATGGGTATTTTTTGTTCGTATGCATCCCAATATTTCTAAAAAATCCGGTTTTGTAATATATAATGAGTCAATAATCAACGCTACAGATTATGATGATGTACAGGAACTTATGTATGCAAGCGATATTTTAATAAGTGATTATTCAGGCATGATAGTAGAATTCTCCATGATGAAAAAACCGGTCTTCCTTTACGCCAAAGATTATAATTCATATGTTAACGAGCGGAATTTTTATCTCGATCTGTTTTCACTTCCATATCCTGTCGCGCAAACAAACGCTGAATTACTGGCAAATATGTCTCAATTTGAGGATGCGGCATATAAAAAGGAATTGGATGCTTTTTTTAAACAGATAAATCTTACAGACAATGGCACCGCGTCAGAAAAAGTAGTTGATAGAATAACAACAGAAATTCATTTGAAATAAAAGAGGCTCCTTATCAGTAAATTCCGTAATCTTCTTATTATATTCAAAACCTTCGGCCTGTTTCACGGTATACGGAAGATCCTCATTACATCTGTTTACAAGCGTCTTACCGACAATGTAATGGCCGACCATGTGTACGCGAAATCATCTTTTTGTTATCTGAAAAGATTTTACAAAAAACATCAAGGTCAATTTAATATTTCTCGTCCTCAAAATGACATCGGCGAGAAAGATTTTATTTTCTGGACTTCCTGGTTTCGGGGTAAGGAAGAAGTTCCCGCTTTGGTAAAGGCCTGTATTAAATCGGCGGGAAAATATGCTTCGGGATGTCGTATCATTGTAATAACAAACGATAATCTGGAAACCTATGTTTCGCTTCCCTCTTTTGTTATTGAGAAACATAAAAACGGGTACATTCAGACCACGCATTTTGCCGATATTTTACGGGTTTATCTGTTGTATACTTATGGCGGATTGTGGTTTGATTCAACGGTTTTTTTTACACAACCGGTTCCCGAAGACCTTTTGAAAGAGAATGTATTCTTTTTCAGGAGCCCTCTGGATGATAGGTATTGCCCGGTTTCAAGTTGGTTTATTATCGCGGCAAAGAGAAATAACATTTTACTGTATAGGCTGTTATGCGCTTACCTTGAATACTGGAGACTTAACAATACATATATAGACTACTTTATGTTTCATTATCTTCTTCAGGCTATTATACAGAATGACCCTGAGTGTGCCGAGATATTCAATAAAATACCGTACCGTAATAACCAGAACCCGCATTTTTTACAACTAAAATTGTTGTTTTCGGAATTTAACAATGAATTATGGGAGATAACAAAGAATGTGTCTTTTTGTCATAAGCTTACCTATAAAATTCCCGAAGAAAAAAAAGAAAAAAGCCGTTCTTTTTTATCGTTTATCAGCGAACAATGAATAGAAAATGGGTCATACAAAATTCAGCCTAATTATGTCCACGCTGGGCAGAAGCGATGAAATCATCATTCTGCTGGATTCGCTTCTTTTACAATCATATAAAAACTTTGAATTGATCATTATCGACCAAAATGATGATGACCGGGTAGAGAAAATATATAACCAATATAAAGAAAGACTTGATCTACGCTATTACCGGTGCGATAAAAAGGGGTTGAGCCTGGGGCGGAATATCGGACTGGAATATGTTTCAGGCGGTATTGTCGCGTTTCCCGATGATGATTGTGAATATGAAGCTGATACCCTTGAAAAAACAGTCGGCTTCTTTGAGAAAAATCCCGATTACAGTTTTTATACCTGCAATACCAAAGAAAAAAACGGAAACAACGCGGTTCTGGAGACCGGAAGAAAAGATTGTGATATCGGGATTTGTAATTTTTTAAGCGTTGGAATATCCTTTACCATTTTTGTGCGTTCTGAAGCAATCGCCGGTTTCTTGTTCGATGAGCAGCTGGGTGTAGGGACGGTTTTTGGTTCGGCTGAAGAAAGCGATTTATTGCTGTACCTGATTAAAAACAAAAGAAAAGGGAAGTACCACGCGGCGCATTATATCTATCACCCCGGAAAAACAGAAACTCCGCAGCGGGTTTATTCCTACAGTCTGGGATTTGGAGCCCTTTTCAAAAAAGCGCTGCTTGTGTACCGGATGTATCCCATGTTTTTCATTTTTTTGTACCGTATTGCCCGTAACATGGCAAAACTATGCCTGCGCCCCGGTGATAAAATCACCCGCGCTCTTGTTGCCGGACGGTTGTCCGGCTTTCTGAAATATAGACCTTTGGCCAAAGTGAAAAAGATTGAAAACAATTCTCATTAACGGTTATTTTTTTTGCCGCCGTCTTACCGGCATTGAACGTTATGCGTATGAAATTACATCCCGTCTTGATAAACTGTGTAAGCCTGATGAAATTGCCATAATTATCCCCGCTGATGCGGTTAATATTCCAAAATATGAAA
>Ga0268262_10005556_pt1 | contig 12455 bp, 4 predicted proteins | sample TergutNc150P3_FD_190354 | JGI IMG/M metagenome (GOLD analysis project Ga0268262, IMG submission 190354) | Nasutitermes corniger P3 segment gut microbial community from laboratory colony in Florida, USA - Nc150 P3 (SPAdes) (version 2) | ecosystem: Host-associated > Arthropoda: Insects > Digestive... | reverse complement strand
TGTGAAACCCGCCACGTCACCGAGGAGGCCGTGCAGGCGGCTTTCGTCGGTGCCTTCAACAGCCTGATTTCCGACCGCACGGCCCTGCTGGAGCAGCACAGGGCGCTCATGGACGAACTCACCGATGGGTTATCAAATCTGCCGGTGGCAGATTTGTCCCAGACCCGCCTTAGCGGGTCAAACGTCCTGGACCGCCGCATCGCGAAATATACCGAGGAATGCGAGGTCGTGGGCGAGCTCATCCGCAAGGCCGTGGAGGAGAACGCCCGCGTTGCCCAGGACCAGGCCGAGTACGAAGCGCGCCACAATGCCCTGGTCACCCGGTACGAGGCTGCCAAGGAAAAGGCCGACGACGCCCAAGCCGAAAAACGCCAGCGGGAACTGCGCCGGGCGCGCGCCGCGGCGTTCTTCGCCGAGGTCGAGGGCAGGACGGATTTCCTGGCCGGGTTTGACGAGCAGCTTTGGAACTGCACCGTGGAAAGCATGACCGTGCTGATCGGCGGCGGGTTCCGTGTGCACTTCAAAGACGGGCAGGAGGTTGAGGTTCCCGCCAAATAGGGCACATATGTACCACCAAAGCGCAGGGAACCGCGCCAAGCTGGTCGCGGCGAGTTCAGGGCGCGGTTGCGCAGCGGACAGCGTCGCTCTCGGAAATATAGGTTATAATTGAACAACGCAGCCCCGGCAGCGATGCCGGGGCCATTCTATTTTATGGGAGGCACGCAATGAGCACCTATAGTTACGTTCGTGTTTCGGACATCAGTCAGCACGAAGACAGGCAGATGATCGCCATGGATGAACTGGGCATCCCCAGGGAAAACATTTTTTTGGATAAGCAGAGCGGCAAAAATATGGCGCGGCCCAGCTTGCAGAAGCTGATGACAACGGTCACGCGCGGCGACACCATCGTCGTGGAATCGGTCAGCCGGTTCGCTCGCAATACGCGGGATTTGCTAGAACTCATCGAAAAGCTGACCGAGCGAGGCGTGGAGTTCGTCAGCCAGAAGGAGCACATCGACACTACGACGCCAACGGGGAAATTTATGCTCACGGTATTTGCGGCGGTCGCTGAGTTAGAGCGCGGATATATCTTGCAGCGGCAGCGAGAAGGAATCCGCGCGGCGCAGGCCAAGGGGGTGCGGTTCGGGCGGCCCATCGCCGAAGCGCCCGCCGACTTTGCCGCCCTGGTTCGCAAGTGGGAGCGCAAGCAAATTGACCTTGACGAGGCTTTGCGGCAAAGCGGCCTGAAGGAAGCCACGTTCTATCGACGGCTGCGGGAGTATCGGCTCATCAACCAGAAACAGCCCTGATTACCACAAAAAAATTTCTTGCAAAAATATTTTTTCGTACAGGGTTGACAGGAAAATTCAGGTCTGCTATAATAACCTAAAGCATGGTGAGGGTTTGTCCCCTGGCAGTTTTTTTGGCTCTTCAGCTATCAGAAGGTGTACCTTTTGATAGCTGTTTTTTTATGCCCTGCCGTTGGTGAACCTGCTGAAATGGCAATAGGCTTGGCTTCCTCTTCTTTGGGCACAATCGCTAAATAATCTTCCCCGTTCACGCCGAAAAGGGCTTCTATCAAAAGGTACAGTATTTGATAGAAGCCCCTTTCGCGTTTACGGCGTCTTTTGCAAGCAGCTTTGGTCTAAGGTTCTTGGCCTTCGGGCTGAACATAAAATCTACACATTAAGCGGGAGGAAAAGCGGCAATGAAAAAGGTATGGTCTAAGAGGGCATCTGTATTTGGCAGTGCGACTGCCACGACAACCGCCGCCGCGAGCGGCATCGACCCGGTGACCTCTGAGGCCACCAAGAACAGAAAAAGGCATATTCCGAAGCGGGTGCTTTCTGTCCTGCTGGTTATGCTCATGGTCACCAGTGTTTTTGCCGTCTTGAGTGTACCGGTTAGCGCAAAAACCCCAGCAGAAGTGCAGACGTGGCAAGACAACCAAGTTAAGGCAAAAACCTATCGATACGTCGTTTACGACAAAAACTATAACCAGTGTCCTTCCTACGTCAAATATTACATCAAGAATTTCTTCAGCCAGAATGTCGCCCATTCTGGCAATGGTAAGGATGTTGCGAAAAACGTGGCTGCTGCATATCCCAAATTGTTTTATGGATATGAGAAAGCAAAAAACGGATTAGTTTACCAACCTGGAGATGTTATCTCCTTTCTGCCGCGCAATAAAGGCGCGAGTCTTACCTACGGGCATGTTGCCATTGTGCGTTCATACAATTCAAAAACTCATGAACTAAAAATCACTGAACAATATAAAGGTTCTGGTGGAGTTGTGACGGCAAATAAAACAGTTTCTGGTATAAAATGGGGGGCCAGTGGAAAAATTGTCGGCATAGCGAGGCCGAGACTTACTAATAGTGAACCTATCGTCGTAACCCCTGTCACACAAACTGTTGTCCTTACCTACTATCGTTGCAATACGGCGGTCTCGCTACGCAAGAGCGCGGGTGGAGCGAAGGTAAGTAGCACAGCCAGAAGTACGGTCGGCGATGTCTATCCCATTGACCAAACAGCGAGCGTCAAATTAAAGGATTCCACTTCATCGGATAACGGAAAAACCTTCACTTGGGGCCGTATAAAAGGGCTGAATCAATGGGTTGCTTTGAGTGGTGGCTATTTCACGAAAGTTACTCCATCAACCGTTAACGAGAAATGGATAGTAAAAACAAAGCATGATGTTTGTGTTTCTCCCGGATTTACTTACAAAGAGTATAACGGCAAGAACATATATGTCAATGCTGATAATAGCGTTCAGAAAACAATTGTCAGGAAAATGACAGTTAACGGCAAGACTTGGGGCGGTGTTGCAAGTAACGATAGTCCTTCCGGCTACAATTGGATTGACGCTTCCAAATGCAAGCTTTCAAATGGAAATACCATAGCATCGCAATCCATCGTTACGCAGGCTGTAGTCGATGATTCGGAGCCAGTTGAAATTTTATCTATTACGGCACCGACTGTTGTTTATCCGGGCGAAGAACTAACAATTGAATGGTCGAATGTGAGCGCATCCAATTACGAGGTCAAGGTTATGCGGCTGAATGGCGAGCCTGATCCTTCGGATAATGATGTGGGCACACAGATATACAATAAAACAGGTTCGAGGCAAACTCTGAGTTCCAGCACACTCTTCAAGGGCGATTTTAGCGAACCGCTGCAAGTGGGACGCTGGTATAAAATTCAGGTCAAGGGCAACCTGCCTGGCAGTAAATACAAGCAGGCGTTTGCCTATTTCCAGGTCGTAACGAATACACCGTATCCCGAAGCCATTGGTGCAAGCTACACGAGCGGGAACACGCTGAATGTAAGCTGGCCCTCAACGCCGGGCGCACTTTATTCGATCAAGGTACAAACCTTGAATAATGGGTTGCCGGGCGAAGACGCGGATATATCTAATGAACCCGGCACAGTGATTGCCTCTGCAAACAATCTGAGCACAGCGGCATATTCCTTCACGATTCCCCCAAGCGCGGTTGGAAAGTATCTCAAGTTCTATGTGGAAGCGACATACCAGGGTATCAGCGAGGACGCTTGGAGCTATTCCCCGGTTGCGGTTTCTTCCACGCCACGCAGTTATACGGTGAAATTCCTTGACGAATATGAGAATGTTATAAAAACGCAAGTCGTGGCCGAAGGTGGAAACGCAACGCCGCCTTATGACCCGGAAAGCGACGATTTCGATTATGTCTTTGCTGGCTGGTCGGATTCCTATGAAGGCATATACGCAGACATTACTTTTGTGCCTATATACGACCTGTTGCCACCGCCCGGCAGCGATGATACCGTTTCTCATATCGTCACATACGACTTTGAAACAAATGGCGGAACTGATATTGATGCCGAAGAAGTTAGCGCCGACGTTGACGAAGAAGCTGCCATTGATTTAACCGTGACCGCGACCAAAGAAGGCTGGAATTTCATCGGGTGGAACACCGACCCCTACGCAACTACAGCGCTGTCTTCACTAGCAATGGGCACAGAAGACGTGACATTGTATGCAATCTTCAGCAAGACCTTGACCGGCTCGTTTGTGGATTACAATGGGTCAATAAAGACAACGCGAACAGCCTCTGTCACCATTTACAACGATGCGGAAACCGGCTATGTTGATGCGCCTGTACTGAACACATATACGGATTGGAACCCGCTCGGCTGGACGACCGAAACATCGACTGAATTCGAGATTGTGGAAGACGGCGGCAGCCCCGTAGAAATCAGCGATGGCACCATCTATTATGGCGTTTACCAAAAGTCCATCACTCTGTCGTACAATGCCAATGGAGGCAGCAGCACTCCGCCCTCCCAAAGTGAAACAAAATATGTCAACAGCGCGGACAATACGGTGTTCGGTAATCCTAACTTTGAACTCAGTCCGGCGATTAGCAAAGCAGGCTCTAATTTCAGCGGATGGAGCATTGACGGCACCATTTACGAAGCCGGGCAAAACGTAATGCTCTCTGCCAGCAAAACGGCAACGGCCCTGTGGAACGTCACGAGTTATACTCTCACCCTCAACGCCAACGGGGGTACTGTTGCGCCGCCTACTGTCACGCAAGCACAGGGGAGCACTTACACTCTGCCGACTCCGACCAGGAGTGGCTACACGTTCAACGGCTGGACGTTGAGCGGTGGCGGGAGCCTGAGTGGAAGCGTCTACACCTTTGGCACGAGCAACGGCACCGTGACGGCCCAATGGACGCCTGACGCGCCCGCCAAAGGCATCTTCGGCACCAATGCCAAGTGGTACGGAGAGTGGTGGCACTACCTGCTATTTTTCCTGTGCTTCGGATTCATCTGGATGTGGTTCTAATTGACACGAAACCGGCGCTTCTTCCCGGAGGAGCGCCGGTACTTTGGTTTATCTTAAAACAGCAGGAGGATTTCATATGAGCAAATGGAAAAAGCGTGTTCTGTCAGTTTTTCTGGCCGTGTTCACCGTGTTCGCGGTGCTTCCCACTTTCATCGTGCCCGCTGCGGCGGAAACCGCGTTTTCGGGTGCTGTCGCAGGCAGTTCCCCCTCAATCACCTACACCCTGACATACAGCAAGAGCAGACCGGATAACTCTCATATGAAGTACGACTTCACTCTAAAAGCGACAATGAGCAATGGTGGCCATTTGGATAATCACAGATTGACAGGCAAAGTTACCGTTAACGGCACGACGTCGAGCGATATAAACATTTGCTCCCTTGGTACCCCTTGGAAAGAATCGTCAACCCCAACGAAAACCTTTACTTTTTCAGTCACCTGCTCCTCCACCACTGGCAACGCAAGCCAGTCAGGAAGCTTTGTCGTAACGGGAACAACTAGCAGCTCCGGCCTGATTAGCAAGTCCTTCACCGTTACGAGTTCGCCTCTGCTGATATGGACGGTGACCTACAATGCCAACGGGGGCAATGTATCCCCTACAAGCGCAACCGTAAATCGCGGAAGCAGCCTGACCACTCCTACGCCGACCAGGAGTTGCACACTTACCTATAATCCAAACGGCGGCACGGTATCGCCCACTAGTGAGAGCAGGACGTTCATTTTCAACGGCTGGTATACGGCGGCCAGCGGCGGCACAAAACGCGCGAATCCCTACCCCCCATCGAAGGACGAAACGATTTACGCCCAATGGACGAACCCAACCATGGGGGCGGGAGGAGTATCGCTACCAACACCAACACGCTCGGGCTATTACTTCACGGGTTGGTTCACGGCGGCAAGTGGCGGGACACAAGTTACCAGCAGTACGACCATGACGGGCAGCCAGACGATTTATGCGCAATGGACAGACATTCCCTTTACGATTCAAGCACTTGATGGGGAGATTATAGACAAAAATAAAATAAACTACAAATTGCGTCTGTCGGTTCAGCAAGGCGCACCCCTGGTTGTAGAGGCCGGGTTTAATGTGTATGTCTGGAATGGAGTGGATTTTTCAACGCTTTACTTGACGCGGTACTGGACAAATGAAGCGGGCATCGGCGGCTCGGATTGGTCGTGGCCGCTAAACGACGCCCTTCCGTCAAATTTCTACGAAGTGAGAGCATATGCGAAAAACGCTGCTGGTGTGATAAAAGAATCTGAGAATCAGTGGGGCTGGTTTCATATCGAAGCGGATGAATACCCTATTACATATAACGCCAACGGCGGGAGCGGTGCGCCTTCCGCGCAAGCTAAATACAAAGATGTACCGCTGACGCTTCGTTCCGAAACACCGTCGAGAACTGGATACAAATTTGCAAATTGGAAAGCATCGAATGGCTCGACGTATACCCCCAGCGCAAATTATTCTGCTAACGAAGCAACAACGCTCGCTGCGCAATGGACGCCCAATAGCTTTATTATCAAGTATAACGCTAATGGTGGTAATGGTTCATTAGGCGATCAATTGGTGTACTATGACCAAGGGTTTACAATGCCAATTGGTGGCTCGTTTTGGAAAACAGGCTATACGCTCACGGGTTGGAGCCGAAATCCGGGCACACCCAATACCAAGCACTATGAAAAGAACACGACCTATGCAGTTAGCATGTTGACTGATGCGAGTAATTTTAATTGCGCAGATACAAATGGGGCAACAATGACACTATATCCTGTATGGACGCCTAATCATTACACCGTAACCTTCGAGGTTGGAGGCGGCGTTAACCCGCCAACCAGAGATGTGATCTATGGCGAACCCTATGGGTCTTTGCCGATACCCTTTAGGACTGGTTATACTTTCGACGGCTGGTATACTGCCCCGGATGGAACTGGCACACAAGTCACAAGTATCACGATAGTTTCAATTGCAGGCAACCATACTCTCTACGCAAAATATACGGCTAAGACCTATACCGTTTCCTTCAATGCCCACGGCGGCACAGGCGGCCAAACGGCGAATGTCACCGCGACCTATGATCTGGCAATGCCGACGATAAACACTACGCCTCCTACGAGATCAGGGTATAACTTCGGCGGGTGGTATGACACAAGCGCGTTAACTGGAGGTACGCAATATTACACAGCAGAAGGCACATCAGCGAGGACTTGGGATAAAGATTCCTCCCCCACTACTCTTTACGCCAGATGGTTAGAGCCCGACAAATATAATATTACTTTCGATAAGCGGGGCGGCTCGGGTGGAACGGATGATGTTATCGCGACGTATGATGCCGCCATGCCTGAAGCCACTATGCCCACGCGAAAGGGGTATACCTTTGAGGGCTACTTTGACGCCATCTCTGGTGGAATCCAGTATTATACTTCCGATGGCGCTTCAACAAGGACTTGGGACAAAAGCAAAAATGATACTCTCTACGCTAGATGGAGCGCCATAAATTACACCGTTTCCTTTAATGCCAATGGTGGCACAGGCGGCCAAACCGCAGATGTGATCGCGAATTACGATGCATCCATGCCTTCGATAAGCACTACGCCCCCCACAAGAACAGGGTACACTTTCGGTGGGTGGTATGACACAAGCGCATCAATAGGCGGTACGCAGTATTACTCTGCGGCAGGCGCGTCGGCGAGAACTTGGGACAAAGATTCCAATGCTACTCTTTATGCCAGATGGACGGCCAATACATATACCATCAAATACAATGCGAACGGCGGCAGCGGCATAATAGGTGACCAAGTTGTGACATTTGACCAGAACCCAAATCCAACCCTGTCAGATGGCAGCGCGTTTTCACGCACAGAATATACGCTGATGGGCTGGAGCCGGAATTCAGGCGCGGCCAACACCAAGCATTATGACAAAAACACGGCCTACGCGGTCAGTACATTGACGAACGCGAGCAACTTTAATTGTGCAAACTCCAATGGCGCAGCAATGAATTTGTATGCCGTATGGACATTGAATACTTACGCATTAACAGTTTCCGAAGGGACTGGCGGTGGCAATTATGCGGCAGGCGCAAATGTTACTATCACAGCCAATGATGCGCCAACTGGAAAAGTCTTTGACAAATGGACGAAAACCGCTGGAACGCTCGTTAACGAGAACAGCAAAACGACAACATTCATTATGCCAGCGAGCTCGGCAACCGTCACGGCAACGTACAAGGACATCGTTTATGCACTGACTGTCATTGACGGTACAGGTGGCGGTAATTATGCGGCAGGCGCAAAAGTTAATATCAAAGCCAACCCCGCGCCTAACGGCTGGGCGTTTGACAAGTGGACAGTGACCGCTGGTTCGCTTACCAACCAGAAGGAAGCAAACACCACGTTCACTATGCCCGCAGGCGTGGCCACAGTGACGGCGAGCTATAAGAAGGTTTTTTCTGGGTTTTCACTCCAAAACGATTCGAGCAATTCAAGTAATAAAACGTACAAGGATTTTCTGCTGCCGCGAGACGAAACACTCTTGATGGAGTGTGCTGGAAGAGTAGGCAACGACGCACTTAATCCGCTGCAAGCTGAAATATCGAAAAAAAGCTATGGCCTATGCTATGGTATGTCAGCAGCTGCAGTTCTTGATTACTATGGAGATATCGCTTTCGCGAAGAATTTCGCTCTTGGCGAGGAAGTTTTGTCGACAGTACAACGGAGTGGTAAAGTTGAAAGCGCTATTGCGTTCCATCAGCTTCTTTCTGTGGTTCCTTCTGTGCATACAAATAGACTCGAACAAGTTTCATTCAGCGCCACAAGTGATCCTGCGCCACGCAGGCTCGGGATGAAGAAACTGATAGACAATGCGGAAAATGGCGAACCCACTATTGCGAAAATTGTGTATGCTGGAACACCGCCTCACATGATTGTAATTACTGGATGCAAAGAACGCAACACTGACGGCAGTGCTATATTATCTGCTTATGATTGCAACAACCCTAAGATTGAAACAATCGTTAGCATTGGCGAAAATGGGGATTCTGTGCAGATTGATGGTTATCCCGGCATAACCTATCTTAAAATGCAGTATGACTTGTCCGGCTTTGCAGATTTTGATATTGATGGCAAGCTAAACAACATTAACAATTACGTTCCCAACAGTTCCGCCTTCTATGGGACAACAAGTGCGTTCCTGCATGTTTATCCCAATCAAAATTTCACCGTGAAAAACAATTCCGGGGAGACGGCCACCTATAATACGGAGACCGGGACATTCTCAGGCTCACTGGAAATTATTAGCTGGGACATTGTCCCTGGAGCTGTTGGCAATGGGATAACCCCGATGATTCTGGAAGTTGCGAAAAGCCCATCTTTCACATTTTTGAGCAGCAATGGTATTAACGCATCGGTCACTTATAACGGCGTTTACGGTGCTGTATCTTCCGATAACGCAGACAGTGCCACCATCACGAATCAGGGCGTGGTCACTGTAAACGGTGGAAACTCAATGACCTATACCGCTACGGTGGGCGTAAACAACGGCGATATGGATATCGTGCAAGTTTCCGGGACGGCAACTGAGCACGTATCGGTTGAGCCGGGCGTAAACGGGGCTGTCATTGATGGCGTTTCAAACGAGGTCATGGCAGTGACGGTTGTCAGCGAACTCGTCGAGCGCAATACTGTAAACTTTACTACTGACTGCGACAGCGTAATTGTTGGCAAGCCAAATGACGTAACTGTCTACGGTTCTATTGATGGCAAGACCTACACCATTGACGTTTTGGCAGGAGAAACAGCCGCCGCCCTTACCGAGGCAAAGAATGCTAAAATTGCCGCCATCAATGCCGTGACCAATGACCTGAACGCTTCCGACTATACTTCCGAAAGCTGGCATGCTCTGCAAACGGCTATCAGCAACGCCATTGCGCAGGTGAACGCTGCAACGACAATTGAGGCAGTCAATGATGTTGAGTTGCCATCAACTAGCGATCTTGTTCTGGGTTATGTTCTCACCCTCAACCCCAATGGCGGCAGCGTCACGCCGACGACTGTCACGCAGGCGCAAAGCACCACCTACACCCTGCCAAACCCGACCCGCAGCGGATACACGTTCACCGGCTGGACGTTAAGCGGCGGCGGCAGTCTAAGCGGGAACACCTACACCTTCGGCACAAGCAATGGTACCGTGACGGCCCAATGGGCGGCAAACGTCACGAACTATACCGTCACCTACAACGCAGATGGCGGCAATCCCGCGAACATCGCCCCCGTCACAGTCGCCAGTGGCACCTCAATTACACTGCCCACCGCGCCTACCAAAAGTGGCAATATCTTCAAGGGATGGAAAACAGGAAACACGACCCTTGCCGCAGGCGCAAGCTACACCGTCGTTGGCAATGTGACCTTCACCGCGCAATGGGCTAAAACCATCTTCAGCACCAAGTACGAGGCAACCTTCTTGAACTGGATTCTGTTCTTTGTTTGCTTCGGGTTCATCTGGATGTGGTTCTAGAGCAAGTGAAGCACAACATGAACCCTGCGGGCGGGTAGAAAATATCCGCCCGCTCCCTCTATTATTCTATTATTCTAGTTGCGAAGGTATGTGAACATGAAATCTATGTTCCCTCAAAAGCTCATTGCCTTGTTGTCGGCATTTATGGCGCTTTGCGCATCGGCGGCTTCTTTACAAAGCTTCGCCGCTTCCAACGAACCAGAGCTTTATGAAAATTCAATTTTTGCCCCAACGTCAGAGGAAGTGGCCGAAACGGATGATGGACTTCGCTATGTCAGCGGCACACTCATGGTTCTTTTTGATGCCGGAACCAGCGAAGAACAGATGCGAACCATAACTGAAGCACAAGGCGGCGAGGCCATTGGCTACAATTCTGCGCTGGACATGATGCAAGTCAGGGTGAGCGGAAATAGTTATGAGCAATTGCGGCGGGTGGCACAGAGATATAACGCGTTGCAGGGTGTTCAGTTTGCAACGCCGACTGTTTTTGCGGACGTGAGCTCCGTGCCGAACGACCCCTGGGAAGGCGATCTGTCTGATAGCAGTTGGACGGGAAATTTATATCGTGACAGCAACTGGAACATGGACTTGATCAATGCCCCGGAAGCATGGGATATGCTGGACAACGGCATATCAGTCGGTGCTTCCCAGCCCATACGGGTTGGCGTTATTGATAATGAGTTAGACGTAGATCACCCTGAATTCACGCAACCAGATGATGATCTCGTTGTGCGCTGCATGGACGATGAAAGGCCAGATAGAATCGGAAACGCAAGATCAATCCATGGCTCCCATGTCGCAGGCATTATGGCCGCCGCGCCCAATAATGGTCAGTACATTACCGGCATTTTTCAAAGCGGGGAAGTGCTTTTCAGCCAGGCGGACGGTGACATCGCTTCTTTGCTGGTCAAGCTTGAGCGGATGGTCAACGCCGGGACGAAAGTGATTAACTTTAGCTGGGGCTTGGAAAACGGCACGGCCAGCCAAGCGGAAGAATTCGCTGTTCCGTTCGCCTTGGCTATGAAGAAGCTTTTTGACAGCGGTTTCGATGATTTCCTTGTGGTGCAGTCAGCAGGCAACAATGGGCACGATGCATCCCTGAACAGCTTATTTGCTACAATCAACACCAGCGCCCGCTTTCAGGCGATCACTGGCTGCAGCGAGCTTGAACTGCAAAAAATGATGGATCGCATCGTGGTTGTCGCCGCCGTTGAGCGGCCTGACAAAGCGGGCGGGCGCTTGGAATACTGCATCTTCAGTAATAACGGCCCCCGTGTCGATGTCGCCGCGCCTGGCGGATATATCGTGAGCACAGCGCCGCTGTATTTATCCGGCTCAAATGGGCTTATAGTAATGAGCGGAACATCCATGTCGGCGGCTCATGTGTCCGGGGTTATCGGTCTGGTCTGGTCGGCCAACCCCGAATTAACCGCTCCGCTTGTAAAGGAATACCTGTGCGCCAACCCGCTGCGAGCAAATGGGCTGGGGGATGATTTAGGCGCACCCTTGCTGGACGCGGAGTTCTCTGTGCGACTGGCGCTGAATACCCATATTGTGCGCTTCGATCCCAACGGCGGCAGCGTTTCGCCCACGAGCATCATAGTGACCAACGGTGAAACCTACAGCGCCATGCCCACGCCAACCCGCGCAAATTACACCTTCGATGGATGGTATACGGCGTCCAGCGGCGGCGCGAAAGTCAGTCCGACCGATACAGTGAACTTGAACGGCAATACCACACTTTACGCGCAGTGGACGGCGAATAGCCAGCCGCCACCCGCCAAGGGCATTTTCGGCACCAATGCCAAGTGGTACGGCGCATGGTGGCATTACCTTCTGTTCTTCTTCTGCTTCGGCTTCATTTGGATGTGGTTCTAGGCAAAAAACGCCCGGTGGCAGGACATATCTCATACCTGCCACCGGGTTGCACCAAAACTTCGTTTTTTCTCGTTTTTGCACCATTGACGATGTTTCCGCCATATCGTTGTCTAGACACAGTCCAAATAACCATAAGGGGCCTAGCCCTTTGTGGTTATTTTTTTGCCCAAAGTCAAGCTGCAATTGCCACAGCATCGCATAAACGCCCATAACTAGCACGCAACTACCCGC
>Ga0268262_10005555_pt1 | contig 12455 bp, 10 predicted proteins | sample TergutNc150P3_FD_190354 | JGI IMG/M metagenome (GOLD analysis project Ga0268262, IMG submission 190354) | Nasutitermes corniger P3 segment gut microbial community from laboratory colony in Florida, USA - Nc150 P3 (SPAdes) (version 2) | ecosystem: Host-associated > Arthropoda: Insects >... | reverse complement strand
AAACAGGCAAACGGCTCTGTTTTTGCCCAATACGCGGGGTCGGCGGTAATAGCAACCGTCTGTTGTTCACATGAATCAACGGAAGGTCTTGATTATGTGCCTCTTACAGTCGACTATAACGAAAAATATTACGCCGCGGGGAAAATTCCCGGCGGTTTTATAAAAAGGGAAAGCCGTCCCAAGGACAAGGAAATACTTGTTTCCCGCCTTATCGACAGACCCATGCGTCCGCTCTTTGACAAAACTTTCGGCCGTGAAATTCAGTTGATCCCGACGACCTTATCCACCGATCAGGTAAATCCGCCCGACATTCTGGCGATTATCGCCTCATCGGCGGCAGTCCACATTTCGGACATTCCGTTTAACGGTCCTGTCGCCGGTGTGCGTGTGTGTCAGGTGGACGGACAGCTTATTGTAAACCCAACCTATGATCAAATAGAGAAATCTACAATGGAAATCATGGTAGCCGGAACAAAAGACGGCATTACAATGGTAGAAGGCGGAGCGAAAGAGGTAAGCGAAGAGCTGATGATCGAAGCGCTTGATAAAGCCCATGCGCAGATTAAAGAATTCTGCGCTTTGCAGGAAAAATTGCGAGAGCTTGCAGGAAAGCCGAAACTTTCCCTTGCTCCTCTGCCGTATTCCTTGGAAAACGCTGATACTATCCGTTCCACCGCTTTCCCCAAACTGCAAACCGCTTGCTTTCTTCCCACAAAACATGAAAGGCACGACGGCATTAAAGCGGTTAAAACAGAATTGGCGGCTCAGCATGCGGCACAGCTTGAAGATGAAAACCAGAAAAAACTTTTCGACGCATTGTTTGAAGACATGCAGTACGAAATTTTACGCTCATCAATTTTGAATAACGGAAAGCGTGTAGACGGAAGAGGCTTGGAAGATATCCGCAACATTACCTGCGAAGTCGGAATTTTACAGCGCACTCACGGTTCCGCTCTGTTTACCAGAGGCGAGACACAGGCGCTTGCGGTAACAACGCTTGGAACTGTTTTTGACGAACAGATTTTCGACGACATCGAAGGCGACAAGCGTGAAAACTTTATGCTCCATTACAACTTCCCTCCGTATTCAGTCGGCGAAGTAGGCAGAACAGGTACGGGGCGCAGGGAGATAGGGCACGGACACCTTGCCCAGCGTTCATTAAAAGCGATGATTCCCTCAAAAGAAGAATTTCCGTATACGGTTCGAGTTGTCTCTGAAATCATGGAGTCTAACGGCTCTTCTTCAATGGCGTCAGTTTGCGGCGGAACTCTTTCCATGCTTCACGCAGGCGTTCCCATGAAAAAACCCGTAGCCGGAATTGCGATGGGTCTTATCACGGAAGGAAAAGCAGGTCCGGGCGACAGGTTCGCCGTGTTATCTGATATATTAGGCGAAGAAGATCACCTTGGAGACATGGACTTTAAAGTCGCCGGAACCAAAGACGGAATAACAGGTTTCCAGATGGACATAAAAATAGCGGGCGTAAGTCAGGAAATAATGCGCAAAGCGCTGGATCAGGCAAAACGCGGAAGAATGCATATTCTTTCCATAATGAACAAATGTCTTGAAAAACCCGTGGAGCAGATCAGTGAATACGCGCCTAAGATTCTTTCTTTACGGATTGATATCGATAAAATCGGCGCTCTTATCGGCCCGGGCGGAAAGAATGTTAAAGCGTTATGCGAACAATATTCAGTTAAGATTAATACGGAAGACGACGGCACTGTTACAATTTTCGGAAAGAACACAAAAGACGCGGAAGACGCAAAAGCCGCGGTTGTCGGTATTGCCTGCGACCCGGAAACCGACAAGGTATACAACGGCACTGTAAAGCGTATAATGGATTTCGGCGCATTTGTGGAGATTCTCCCGGGCAAGGAAGGTCTTGTCCATATAAGCAAACTTTCAAGGCAGAGGATCGAGAAAGTTACCGATGTGTTAAAAGAAGGCCAGCAGATACCGGTTAAACTGCTCGAAATTGACAAACAGGGACGCCTTAATCTTTCATACATCGATGCGATTGATTCCGCAGGCGCTCCTAACAGCGGTCAGCGCAAATAACATGGGGGCTGACGCGGTGTGAATGAAGTACTTGTAAAAGTAGTTAAAAACAATCCGCGCGCGGTTCTTCCGCAGTACGAAAGCGAAGGAGCCGCCGGTATGGATTTACGCGCCTTCCTTGACGCCGATATTTCCATACCGCCCCTTGGAAGGGTAAAAATCCCGACAGGCTTAAAAATTGAAATCCCCGAAGGTTATGAAGCTCAAGTGCGTCCGCGCTCAGGTTTGGCTCTTAAAAAGGGCTTAACTGTGCTGAATTCGCCCGGTACAATAGACTCCGATTATCGCGGAGATTTAGACGTAATTCTTATAAATTTCAGCTCAGAAGATATTATAATTAAAGATGGGGAGCGTATTGCCCAGCTTGTGGTCGCTCCTGTTTGTCATGCGGCTCTTGCCGAGGTTAAAGAGCTGACAGAAACACAGAGAGGAGGCGGCGGTTTTGGATCTACCGGGACTTAAAAACGAAATAATCAAAAGAGTGAAAAACAGCGCTATTTTCCTCGGGTTTATCGGAATATTAATATTCATAAAAAAATATGTTGTTTCGATAATTGATTATTTTGCGGAAAGAAATTTAAATCCTCTAGAAAGCAGACGCTTCCTTTCCAAAACCATATTTCAATATATATTGAAGGAAATGCTTTTTTCTTTTTTAATTTGTTTTGCTTTTTTCTTTTTTATCTTCTTTGTAAACCAAATACTTCTTATGGTGAAAGAAATTCTCACTAAACATGTGCCTTTTAATCAGGTTGTACTTTTAATACTTTACTCTTTGCCTTCGGTAATAGCCATGTCAGCGCCGTTTGCGTGTCTTGTCGGCACTCTTATGACAGTAGGGCGTTTAACGTCAGACAATGAAATACTTGTTATGCTTTCTTCCGGTCTGTCGTATAAAAATGTGTTTTTCCCCGCAATTACAGTGGGGATTATTATTTCTCTTTTATCGTTTTTTACAAATGACGTATTGCTCCCAGCCGGAACCGTACAATTTAATAAATTGTGGCGCAAGATTCTTGTCTCTACTCCCGCGCTGGAAATGGAAGCCAATTCGGTAAAAAAATTTAAAAATACCGTAATTGTTACAGGCGGCGTAAAAGATAATACAATTGAAAACTTGCTTATTATAGATAGAACGGAAAACGGAGAACGCAGAGTTATTTCGGCAAACAATGCGGAACTAAAAGACGGCGGAAGAGAGGGCTTGAGTCTTAACCTTGATTCGGCGTTTATTCATTCGTCAAAGGAAATTAACAGAGAAGATTACGACTACGCCAATACGGAAAATTTGCAGTATTGGGTTTCCAACGCGAATATTATGCAGCAATATATAAGCGTTAGCCCAAGAGAGATGAGCTCAAGAGACGTTCAAGCGGTAATTAAAGATAAAAAAGCCGATTTAGCCGTAAGGTTAAACGACAAAAAAATAAGAATGATGAACAATATGTCGTCTTTGGAAAATATTTTAAGGATCGGGCCGGCAGGAAACGAATGGAACCGCAGAAATTCAACGGTTACCGCTTTTGAACGCGATACCGAATCGCTTAAAGAGATGAAGAGAGACAGATCGCTTACTGTCCATATAATCGAGATATACAGAAAATTTTCCGTTCCCCTCGGCGCGTTTTGTTTTGTTTTTCTTGCCGTTTCACTGGGATTAATGGCGAAAAAAAGCGGGCAGACTGTAGGATTTATTTTCGGCAATATTATCGCTGTGTTATACTGGTCTATGCTTTTTATCGGACAGTCAATGGTTTTGCATGTGGGAACGCCGCCTTTTTGGTCAATATGGCTTCCTAATATTTTCTTTTTATCTATAGGCATTGTTCTTGCTCTTATTAAGGTACGAAAATGAGAAAAATAATGATGCTTGATATATATCTGCTGCGTCAATTTCTTCCTATTTTTTTTGTTGCTATTTCATTGTTTGTATTTTTGTTCTTGCTTTTAGATTTATTTTCTAATTTAATCCGTTATCTTAACAATGAAGTGCCTATATCGACAATGCTGAAAATAACTCTTTTATATATTCCAAAAAGCGTCTCGTTTGCAATGCCTATGTCTCTGCTTTTTGCAGCCGCCTATACGTTAGGCGATCTTTACGCCAGAAATGAACTGACAAGCGTATTTTCCACGGGAATTCCCTTGTGGCGCTTTAGTATGCCTTTTGTAGCTGTCGGTTTAATCGCCTCTATTTTTTCTTTTTTTCTTGACGATAGAATAGTAATACCCACGCTTAAGAAAAAAAATGAACTTTCAAGGCTGGCGTTAAAACAGTATGTTACGGAAAGCAACTCGGACGTTGTCATTATATCAAGAAAAGGAGCCGTAACTTATTCGGTTGATTATTTTGACAGTGAAAAAAATATTTTAAACGGCGTACTTGTTGTGGAAAGAGATGAAAAAGGAGCGGTTGTTTCGGAAATTCGCTCTACTTCCGCAGAGTGGAATAACAGTTACTGGGAATTTAAAAATGCCGTTATTTACCGTTATGATGAAAAAGGCGAGTTTAAGATATTTCCTTTTACAGACAGCGAATTGTATAACGAACATCCCGATATATTCAGGAGAAAATCCGTTAACGTGGAAGAATTATCCGTAAAAGACGCCGGTATTTTGATAAAAGATCTTCGCTCGGCAGGATATTCGTATCGTTCCGCTCAGGCAAGTTATTATCACCGTTTTTCGTTTGCCATAACTTCTCTTATCGTAATGATATTATCAATCTCTATGGGCGGCAGATTCAGAAAAAACATTTTATTGATGAGTCTTTTTACAAGCCTGTGCGTCGCCGTGGTTTATTACATTGCGGAAATGTTAAGCATGGCGATGGCGGGGCTTAACTATATACATCCGTTTATCGGCGCATGGTTTCCTGTTGTAATATTTATGGTAATCGGAGTAAATCTTTTACGGAGCGCAAAAACCTGATGCGTTTCAGCGTAACATCCCGCGATAATTCTTGCGCCGCCAGAACGGGAATTTTAAACCTTCCTCACGGCGATACGGAAACTCCGGTCTTTATGCCGGTGGGAACCAACGGAACCGTAAAAGCGTTAACAACGGACGACATAAAAGAAATAGGCTATGATTTAATTCTTTCCAACACATATCATTTATATTTAAGACCGGGAGAGGAAGTGATTGAAAAAGCGGGCGGGCTTCATAAATTTATTAACTGGGACAGAAACATTTTAACGGACTCAGGCGGCTTTCAGATTTTTTCCCTTTCCGCCCTGCGTAAAATTAAACCGGAAGGCGCGTGGTTTCAATCGCACATTGACGGCTCCAAGCATTTTATCAGTCCCGAGAAAGCCGTAACAATTCAGGCGATTCTCGGCAGTGATATACAGATGCAGTTGGATTACTGTTCTCCTTGGGGAGCTAGCAGAAAGGAAGCGGAAAAAGCCCTCGCTATTACAGCCGATTGGCTTGGCAGGGCTAAGAGCAAATGGGAAGAAGTTACTGCGGACGGAAAGTATCAGGGTAATTTATTCAGCATTGTGCAGGGAAATTTTTTTAACGATCTGCGGAAAAAGAGTGCGGAATTCTGTATAGAGTCGAATACTCCCGGCATAGCTATAGGCGGTTTGTCGGTAGGGGAGCCCTCGGAATTGTTTTACGAGACTCTTGCCTATACCGCCGCCTTTTTACCGGAAGAAAAACCCCGCTATGTAATGGGAATAGGAACGCCCGAATACATTTTAAACGCAATAGAGCATGGGATTGATATGTTTGACTGTGTTTTATTCACCCGCGAGGCGCGGAATGGGCGAGTATATACCCATAAAGGCGCATTTGCCTTAAAAAAACCCGAAAACGCCTCTGATTTTTCGCCTATAGATAAAGAATGCGGCTGTAAAGTTTGCAAAAATTACTCCCGCGCCTATTTACGGCATCTTTTTAAAACAGGGGAGATACTTTGTTCCATGTTGGCAAGTTATCATAATCTGTACTTTATTAACGAACTTGTAAAAAACAGCCGTACCGCCGTAAAAGAAGGACGTTTTTTACAGTATAAAAAAGACTTCTTATCGTGTTATAATGAGGGTAATGATGAATAGATTGGAACAAAAAAATATTATTTCTCTCGTTCGTGTTGGTTCGTGTGGTTCGTGGTTAATCTTCTTCCTTTTGTTCTTAATCGCATCCTTCGCCTATGCGCAGGATGACGCCAAAGACCCAAGAAGCGATATTATAAAATACGGTACGGAAACGGAAATCGCCAATCTTATACAATCGCTCAGGGCGGAAAAGACCGATGCTTTTGACGACGATCTTATCACTCTCGCTCAAACCTCTAAAAACATGAGAGTTATGACCGGTATTTTCGGCTTCTTCAGCGAGAAGGAAAAAAGCGGATTGCAGGCGCGCGCGGTAAAGGCGGTAAGCCAGCGTGAGGACGAACCGACAGAAACCGTTCTTGCCGCGATGGAATATCTTGGAAGAATGAAATACGCCGAAGCGGTTCCCGAAATGATGAAGCTTCTTGAAACCGAGGAAAAAAAGTATTTAAACGCCTGTTTCCGCGCAATCGGCAGCGCAAGCTCGGGCGATAAAAAACTTGCCGACCAGACAGCGGAGTTTTTAGTTGATTTTTATAACGACCGCGATCCCGGCAACGATAACCGCAGCGCGGTGATAAACGCCATAGGGGCGACAGGTTCATCCGTGGGCGTTGATTTTCTTACGGATCTTGCGACAAATACCGATGAACGCACCGCTCTGCGCATAGCCGCATTAAACGCTCTTTCTAAAATAGGCGATCCAAAAGGGCTTGACGCTATTATAACCTGTATCAGCGCGGCTGATCCAAACTTGCGTTCTTCCGCTGTTGGCGCTCTTGGCCCCTTTACAGGCGCAGCCGCCGAGAACGCGATATTAGACGCTTTCAGAGACTCTTATTACCGCACAAGAATCGCCGCGGCGCAGGCAAGCCGCGACAGAAAACTTGTCTCCGCAATTCCGTTTTTAAAATTCCGCGCCGAACGCGACGATGTCCCGACTGTTAAAGACGAGGCAATCCGCGCGTTAGGAGCCATCGCAAATGACGAGGCAAACGCTGTTCTTGAAGGTTTATTTCTGGAGAGAAAAAACACGGATCGCGTCCGTATTCTTTCAGGCGATATGTTTATGAAAAGCACAGGCGGGAAAAATTTCGGCAAACTTATTACGGAGCTTGACGAAGCGAAGAAAAAGAATCAAACTGCCCTTTATAACGGTTTGTTAAAAATTGTAGGCGAAACAACAGCGGAAAGCAATAAATCTGAAATAGAAACCGTCGCAAAACGTTTTTTAAGCACCGGCGGCATTATGGAGAAATTATACGGTCTTGATATGGCGAATAACAATAAACTTACAAGTTTAAAAGAAGAAATAATCACGCTTACAAAAGACAAAAACGAAAGTCTTTCAAGGAAGGCGAAGAGGACTGCGGAGAATCTTGGTATAGAAATTCCGAGTAATTAATTGTAAATATGGAAAAAATAAGAGAAGTTATTAATAAATGCCTTAAAGAAACACCCTGCGAAATAAATTTTCGCTATAACGAGCCCATGAAAGATCACACCACATTTAAGGCGGGCGGTCCCGCCGATTGCTGGCTGTCTCCGCAAGGCGGCGGCTTTACTCCTTTTTGCCTTAATATTTTAAATACCTGCAGAGCCGAAAATATTCCGCTTTTTATTCTTGGCGGCGGCGCTAATATTGTAGTTTCCGACAAGGGTATACGCGGCATTACGCTGGACATGAACGGCTGGAAGGGCGAAATATATTCCAGAGGAAATGAAATGATTTTTAAAAGCGGAACAAGTATAGACAAAGCCGTTGATACTGCCGCCGAAGCTTCTCTTTGCGGTCTTGAATTTCTTGCCGGAATGCCCGGCACTATAGGCGGAGCGGTTTGGATGAACGCCCGCTGTTACGGAAGCGAAATAGCGGATATTTTAAATTGGGTTGATATTATAAGCTGCGATAAAGGCAAGTATGAAATAAAGAGGATAGAGAAAGATGCCGCCGATTTTGCGTACAAAGAAAGCCCTTTCCAAAAAATGGATTGTATTATATTGAGTGCTGCATTTAAAGTAAAAAAAGGCGAGAAAGAAAAAATATTAACTGAAATGAATAAAAACAGAGATGACAGAGAAAAAAAAGGTCATTATCGTTTGCCGTGCGCCGGCTCCGCTTTTAAGAACGACCATGATTTCGGAAAACCCACCGGTCAAATAATAGATGAACTTGGTCTTAAAGGCTCTCAAATAGGCGGCGCTCAAATAGCTCCCTTCCACGGAAATATCATAGTAAACACCGGAAACGCCGCGGCAAATGATATCCGCGCCCTTGTTGACGAAACCGCTTTAAAAGTTAAAGAAAAAACAGGCTTTACCCTGCAACCTGAGATTCTCTTTGTCGGCGAATGGTAAAACTTCCAAAAATATAAAGAAAGTAACATCTTTGTTCTTTGCGCGGTGTATAAGCCGAAAAAGGTGTATTTTGCGATTTTCTTTTTAAGTTTTAGCCTTATTTCTTATTAGTTTTCTATTCCTATTTTTAGGAATAGGAGGTTAATATTATGGCTAAAAAAATGATTTTTAGGAATTTAAAAAGACACATTATACTGCCATTGGCATTAATAATGTTGTCCGGCGGACTGTATGCCCAGACAGAATTTCCGGGCGGAGATTATTGGTCTTTAGACGCGGGATTCGGAATGACCGATATTCTTGTGAAAGGGACATCTTATCAATTTGTAGTGGATCCTAAGATTTGGCTTTCCCCGCCGTTAATGATTGGGAACCATCTGGATGTAAACTACAGCACCGATGAGATACTTTCTTTGGAAAACCAACTTTATCTGCGCTGGAATTTTCTCCGTTTGGGTAAACAGGAAAACAAATTTAATGTTTTTGTTCAAGGCGGCGTAGGACTGATTGCGGCTTCCAAAAAAGGAGAAAGTGAACTGTACAACGACCCAACGCTGACCCGCGGTTCTTTTATGCTGGATACGGAGCTCGGTATGACCATACCGCTTGGTTCTTCATGGCATATTGAGCCTGCTGTACGCGTAGGATATCCGCACATTGCCGGTGCAAGTATAACAATGGGATATAAAATGCCTTTCAGAGGAGGCGGTAATGTTCAATCTTTCATTGTTGAAGCGGACAAAGAAAAATATAGAGTGAATACAAACAGCAAATCCCGGGACTTGAATGAAGTGGTTCTTAACGGCATTGCGGGTGTTGAATTTATCCTGTTTGGAGCTGACATAGGGCAATATAACGTGGAAATTGACCGCGCAACACAATTCATAAATGATATGGCCCTAAATGAAATCGCTAATATGCTTAAAATGAACCCTGATTTCCGTGTTAGAATAGAAGGCCATGCCAATCCTATTCTAACTCATCCCAAAGAAAAAAGCGATCTTATGAATCTTAGTCAGACGCGGGCGAATGTGATAGCAGGACAGCTAAAAGCAAGGGGTATAAGCGAAAACAGAATGATAGTTATCGCTTACGGCGGGTCAAGACCGGTTACCCTTCAGCAAGATTACTGTAACAGAAATCGCCGTGTTGAACTGATAGTTTTTAAAGATGCTATCAAAAGAATGGGATCAAAGTAATCTAAAGGAGAATTAATATGAAAAAGATAGTGTTTATTTGTTTATTGATAGCGGCAGTCTTTGTTTGTTTTACAACTTGCGAAAATCAGATTATTAAAACATGGTGGAATGAATCGGTAAATGCAAACGACAAAGATACTGCGGTTCCTGTTATTATCGTTCATCCTGAAGGCGCGTTTTATCCCATAGGTACGCCGGCAAAAGTCATGACGGTAGTCGCCGCTATTAAGGACGGCAGTCCCCTTTCGTATCAGTGGTATTCAAATAATACAAACAGCAACATCGAAGGAAGTATAATTCACGGCGCGACAGGAACCGGATATACTCCGCCTACGGATCACAGCGGTTTAACGTATTACTATGTTGTTGTCAGCAATACGATAGCCAAAAACGGATATGAACAAAAAGTAACGGCGGATGCGGTAAGCCATACTGCCATAATAGGCGTTAATGTTTCAGGAGGCAGCATAGGAGGCAACACGGGCGGCAACACGGGCGGCAACACGGGCGGCAACACGGGCGGCAACACGGGCGGCAACACAGGCGGCAACACAGGCGGCAATGGCGGCAGCGGTTTTATAGATATGATTCAGGTTCCCGGCGGAACTTTCATTATGGGCAGTCCTAACGGCGAACCGGGGCGGGATAATAACGAAGGTCCGCAGCACCAAGTAACGCTAAACGGTTTTTACATGGGCAAATATCTTATAACACAGGAACAATTCGAGATAGTGATGGGGTACAATCCAAGTTTCTTTAATGCCGTAGCGGGAGAAAACGGAACGCCTGAGAAACAGCCTGTAGAAAACACAAATTGGTATGAGGCGCTTGTTTTTTGCAATAAACTGAGTATGCTGGAGGGATTAAAGCCCGCTTACCGCATTAACAACAGCACCGATCCCGCAAAGTGGGGAACAGTACCGACAAGCGTCACTGATCCTAAAAAACCTGTATGGGATGCGGTTGAAATAGTTCCCGGTTCAAACGGATACCGTTTGCCGACAGAAGCGCAATGGGAATACGCATGCCGAGCCGGAACAACAACGATATACAACACAGGCGATGTTTTCAGCGATGATATAGCTTGGTATAAAGGAAACAGCGGATATAGTACGCATAAAGTCGGATTAAAAAAACCGAATGCATGGGGATTTTATGATATGCACGGAAATTTACGCGAATATTGCTGGGACTGGTTAGGCGCTTATTCAAGTAAACCGGAAACCAATCCTATGGGACCGTCTTCGGGAACAGATCGTACAGCGCGCGGCGGATCTTTTGACGATAAACCTCAAGACTTGCGCAGTGCGGCAAGGTTCTACTGTTGGGCTTATGCGAAGAAATTATATTTCGGCTTCCGTGTTGTTCTTCCTTGAATTTCAGTAATTTAAAAATATTTATAAATTGAGCGGTTCGTTTTAACACGGCGAGCCGCTCAAAATTTAAGTCAATACAAAATCAGCGGATTTTTTTTTAAAGCACTGTGATAAAACCATAGCGCATGCCAATCAACACCGTCAATTTATAATCAAGAAAGCTTATATCTAAGGGTCTGACAATAAAAACCATATTATTAATATTCAAAGGATCATGACTTATCCCTTTATAGATTGTTCTGCTGTTTATCGCATCAAGTATTTCATGCGAGCAGCCGCTGAATTCAATATCGGCATCAAGAAAATTTTTACCAATCCGTTCAGGCTTAATATGCGCGATAATTGTTCCATCGTCTGAATAAACCGCCATGAACGTGATTTTATCGTTCTTTTTTACGGTATCTTCCAACGCCTGTTGCGTAATATCAGTCAAAAATAAAAGATTTTGAATGTCCGCCAGTTCTTCATTTTCGCCGGTATGGCGATCCGCCGTTTCCGCTGTCATGGAAGCTAATATTACTAATGCCAAAATGTTTAGGATAGTTTTATTTTTCATAAAGTCACTCCTTTTTGCCAGCCTTTCTACTTTTAAAAATAGGAATATTGCTCATTAAAAAGACGCTTAAAAAGGAGAAAAATAAATCGCAAAACACCCCCAAAATACGGCAAAAAACATCAGAACCCCCTTGCAATTAATCCCTGTTTTTGGTACTCTGAACCAACAGCTTAAAACTCATTTAAGCTAACCCTCTTTTCCGGCATTGCCGGACATAGGACCATAAGGAGGAACTATGAGAAAGTATGAATTAATGGTCATTTTCCCTTTGGAAGAAGACCAGCACAGGGCGGGACGGGATCAGCTGCATGCCGATCTTTCCGCCAACGGAGTCGAAGTCGAAAGAACCGATGAACTCGGGGATAAAGACCTCGCCTATGAAGTCAAAAAAAGAAAACGCGGTAAATACGCTCTTTTGGTAATTAAATCCGATCCTGCAAAGATTGCCGTTCTTGATCGTGTTTTTAAGCTCAACACCAATCTTCTTAAATACCTCTTTGTAAGAAACGAAGAATAGGGGAGTATATGGCGGACGTTAATCATGTGGTTTTAATCGGGCGGCTTACAAGAGACGCTGAATTAAAATACACCGCAGGCGGACAGGCGGTTTGCAAATTTTCCATTGCCGTAAACAGAAGAAAGAAAAACGGCGATCAATGGGAAGACGAAGCGAACTTCTTTGACATTGTACTGTGGGGCAAGCAGGGCGAATCCTTGCAATCATACCTTGTAAAAGGAAAAATGATAGGCGTAGACGGAGAACTCCGTCAGGATCGCTGGCAGCAGGACGGACAGAACCGTTCCAAGGTTGAGATAATAGCGAATTATATTCAGCTTTTGG
>Ga0268262_10005554_pt1 | contig 12455 bp, 12 predicted proteins | sample TergutNc150P3_FD_190354 | JGI IMG/M metagenome (GOLD analysis project Ga0268262, IMG submission 190354) | Nasutitermes corniger P3 segment gut microbial community from laboratory colony in Florida, USA - Nc150 P3 (SPAdes) (version 2) | ecosystem: Host-associated > Arthropoda: Insects >... | reverse complement strand
TTTAAAATAGAAAGGAGTACTTTATGAAAAAATGCGCGAATTGCGGAGCGGAAGCTTACCGCGTTGAATCTAAATTTTGCCTGAAATGCGGAGCCGCATTGCCATCCGATGAACAGGGACAGCATCAGAATATTTGTACAAATCCGGATTGCGGCTTGCACAAGAGCAAATTCATTTACCCGGACGACGCGCGATTTTGCGACGTTTGCGGCAGTAAAACGGTTTATGCTAATTAGAAAGCTTAACCAAATATAATGATCACCGTGTGAGTTTCGCCGTTCTAATGGCACAAACTCTTTTTTTATGATACTATCTTTTTATGGCAGGCACATTAGACACCATTTTTATTTCTCTCAAACAGGCGCAGACGAAGCTGGCGGAACAGAGCCGCGCGGACAAGGACAAAGCTCTTGCCGCCGCCGCCGCCGCAATCGACCGTGACAGATCCGCCATTCTGGAAGCGAACGCTCGTGATGTGGAACAGGCGAGAAAGGGCGGCATGAAAGAAAGCCTTGTTGACCGTCTGCTCCTCAACGATAAGCGGATAGACGACATTATCGAAGGTGTCGAAATTGTTATCAGGCAAGAAGACCCGATTGGTAAAGTGCAGGCGGGCTGGACTCTGCCCAATGATCTGCAGATTGATAAAGTAACCGTGCCCCTCGGTGTCGCCGCCATTATTTACGAATCACGTCCCAATGTTACGGTAGACTGTGCCGCCCTCGCTTACAAAGCAGGCTGCTCGATACTTTTACGAGGCTCCTCTTCCGCGCTAGAATCCAACAAAGCGTTGGTTAAAGCTATCAAAGCGGGGCTTGAAAGCGGCGGCGGAATTGCGGACGCTGTCGCTCTTGCGCAATCCGGTAACAGAGACGAAATTGACGAGATACTGAAAGCCCGTGGTTATATTGATGTAGTTCTTCCCCGCGGAGGACATGAGTTAATCCGCCGTGTCGTAGAAAACGCCCGTATTCCTGTTATCGAAACGGGAGAAGGTAACTGCCACATTTATGTTGAGCCGAGCGCAGACATGAACAACGCTGTAGAAATTATCGCCAACGCAAAACTGCAAAAGCCCGGCGCATGCAACGCTGTGGAAACAATACTTGTACACAAAGACACTCTTGCCGCTCTTATGCCGAAAGTGGCGGCGGCACTTGCCGGGAAATGCGAACTGCGCTGCGACGGTGCGGCAAAAGCCGCTATCGGCGCAATACCTTCCGCCCTTGTTGTTAAAGACGCTGTTGAGGAAGATTGGGCAACCGAGTTCCTCGATTACATTCTTGCGGTAAAGACGGTTTCTTCCTGCGATGAGGCAATCGCTCACATCAACAAGTACGGGACTAAACATTCGGAAGCGATTCTCACCAACGATTTAAGGGCGGCGAACGAGTTCCGCTCAAGGGTGGACGCCGCGTGCGTATATGTCAACGCTTCCACACGTTTCACGGACGGAGGGCAATTCGGCTTTGGGGCGGAGTTGGGAATAAGCACGCAGAAGTTTCACGCAAGAGGGCCGATGGGGCTTGAGGCGCTTACAACGATAAAGTACCTTATCAACGGCAGCGGACAAATACGGAGTTAAAATGATTTCTAACCTTATCGCTGACGCAAGAAAAATAATTATCAAAATCGGCTCAAACACGCTTGCCGGCAGTAACGGCAAAATCAATTCGGAATTTCTTACCGAGTTTGCACAGCAGACTGCGGCGCTTATGAAAAAGGGCAAGCAGATTGTCGTTGTCTCATCGGGCGCGCAGGTAGCGGGACTTTCCACAATGGACAAGTGGGCTCGAAAAAAAGACATTCACTACAGACAGGCATTGTGCGCCGTGGGGCAGGTAGACCTCATGGGAGCGTGGAGCAAAGCGTTTGAACAGCACGGCTTGCACATTGCGCAGATACTTTTAACCCGAGAAGATTTTGACGATTCAATCAGAACATTGAATATGCGCAACACCCTTTTTACGCTGGTAGATGAGGGCATCATTCCCATCATCAACGAGAACGATACAGTTTCCGTAGAAGAAATAAAAATCGGCGACAATGACACGCTTGCCGCAAGGTCAGCGATTTTATGGAGCGCCGACTTATTGATCCTTTTCAGCGACATTGACGGAGTATATAATAAAAACCCGAAAGAGCATGATGACGCAGTCCTTGTTGAGGAAGTGAGAGACATTGACGCCGTGCAGAAAGACATCAGTATAGGAGCAACAAACGATTTCGGAACAGGCGGTATCGCCACCAAACTGGAAGCCGCAAAACTGGCTTTAAGTTACGGTATCCCTGCAATCCTCGCAAACGGCGGCAAACCCCGCAGTCTTGAAACCCTTGCGGCAGGCGGACAAAAAGGGACGGTGTTTCTTGCTTCTTGATTATTTATTTTCCGGCTTCTTCTTTCTTGGCTTCGGCACGTGCCTCCGCGCGATCTTTCATGTCGGCGATACCGATGAAAACGGCAATCAGGCCGATTAAAACCGCCACGACAGGGACACCGCCTCGCAGGAAGGTCAGAACGTCGTTTCCCCATCCAAGCCCAAAACCGAACGCTTCGGGCGGCAATACGGCATAAACTGCGGCGGCGATAATCAATAGTCCAATAATAATAGCTTTCATTTTTTCCTCCTATATACTCTCAAACTAGTTTTGACCGGAATTTCTTTTAATCATTACTATAAAAGCGGCGATAAAAAAAGCCATTCGCAGTAAAGGCAGAGCGAACGAAATCAATGGGACAGAGCCGACAAGAAACAAATTACTGCCGTCTATTCCAAAAAGACCCAGGATAGAATACACAATTTCGATATAGGAAAAAATCGTGCCCATTACAATGAGCATCCATGCGGCATCTCTGGTTTTAGACCACAGCATAATGGCAAGAAAAGTAGCGGCAGCGCCGAATACAAGCTGGCATAAAATATACGCAGTCTGTCCTGAATCCATAACTTAGTATCTCTTTTTTATTTATTATTTTCAAGTATAATTCGGTATGAATAATTGGCGTATATTTTTGTTATTTATTTTTTCAGGCTGTGCATTATTCTCCGGCTGTTACACCGTAAAACAGGGCGTAACAATGCTTAGGCTTATGAACCGCGCCATCCCTTTGGAAAAAACAGACAACGAAGAATTCATTAATCTTGTAAATGATATCCGTGCCTTTGCTATGGAAGACCTGGGACTGGCGATGAGCAAGAATTATACCCGCTATGTCGAGTTGGATCGGGATTATCTTGCGGCGGTTGTTTCCGCTTCGGAAAAAGATTCATTCCGTCGTTACGAATGGTTTTTTCCGGTTGTGGGTTCTATGCCCTACAAAGGCTTTTTCAACATTGAGGACGCAAAAAAAGAACGGGCTAAACTTGAGAAAAAAGACCTTGATGTCTGGGTGCGCAGGGTCGACGCTTTCAGCACTCTTGGCTGGTTTAAAGACCCTCTTTACTCATATATGCGCAATTATCCGGCAGGAAGGCTTGCCGATCTTATCATTCATGAACTTGTGCACGCCACGGTTTTTATAAAAGGGCAGGTAAAGTTTAACGAGGAACTGGCTGAATTTATCGGGAGCGAAGGCGCAAGGCTGTATGTTGAATCCCGGTATGGGACGGATTCCGAAAAGTACCGTGAATCGTTTTCATCCGACGGCGAATATAAAAATTATGTCGCCTTTATTCAGGAGCTAATTGCGGAATTAGACAAGCTTTACTCAAGCGAGGTTGACAGGGAAACAAAATTAAAAGAAAAAGAAACAATTATCTTTGCCGCCAAAGAACGGTTTAACGCTGAATATGAAACCCGTTTTTCTACCGACAACTACCGTGGGTTTTCATCGCTTCCGGTTAATAACGCATATCTGGAGCTTTACCGCATTTACCACGCGCAGGATAATTTTTATTCAAATTTATATGAAAGTTCGGGGAAAAACCTTCCCGCTTTTGTCGCCGCCGCAAAGACCATTACAAAAAAAGGCGATCCAAGAGCGCAGTTGAAAAAAGCGCTTATCAGCAATCAACGGTAGTACAACTCTTCGTAAACAGCGGCGGCGGAAAGAACCCTTCTACCGTAATTTCTGGTTTCGTAAATCGAGACTGTCTCAAGAAAAAGATCGGAAGGCATTTTATTGGCGGCCCGCAGGCGGCGGACACGGTTTATGCCGGCGTTATATGCCATAAGAGAAACCAGCATATCATTAAAACGCCCCATAATTAATTTAAGATAATATGAACCTATGTGAATACTCAATTCAGGATTTTTAAGATCGATACTTTTATCCTCATTAAAAAAATCGGGGCCTCCGGCACGGCGGATACGTGAAGCCATTTCCTCCGCCGTTTTCGGCATAATCTGCGCTAGCCCTGTCGCTCCGGCACGTGAGACAGCCGTGCTTTCAAAAGCGCTTTCCGTGCGGATAAGACCGAACATAAGCGCCGGAGCAAGGCTGTGATCGGCGGCGTACTTCTCCGTTAATTCCTTGTAGGGACGGGGGAAAAGCAGTTCCAAATCTTCCCTGTTAAAAACATACCCTTTTCTATTTACATAACCGGAAACCAGCCTGATAGAATCCGCATGCATACCTGCTTTTACAAGCGCCTGCGCTACGGCACGCAATTCATCTGCGGACAAATCTTTTTCCATAGCTTTTATATATTTAAGCGAATAAGCGGCGGCGTCATTGCTGAAAAAACCAAGAAGGAATTGCAAGGCGGGTGAAATCTGCGGCGCTCTTCTTTGCGGCGTTTTCTTTTGCGGCACAGCCGGTTCAACAGGCGGCGTTTCCAGAAACGGCAGTCCAAGCGTGGATGCGCTCATTGAACGGTAATAGAGCGCCAAAGAATCGTAATTTTTTACGGCATCGTAAGCTTTTCGGAAAAAAACGGCGGAATAAGCATGCTCTTCTTTCGACACGGTTGCCGCAAGCCGCTTTTCACTTGCAGAAAGATAACCTTCTTCAATAACACGAGCAATGACCCAAGCGTACCCTGCCGTTGAAACAGCGCCGCTTGTTTTTATTATATCAAATACGCAGATAATTTTTTCCCATTCTTTTTTTGAAACAAGCGTCTGTAAATATTTTTCCAGAATATCGTCAAAGTAAGAATCTTTATGCCAATACGGGACAAGCTGTTCAAGTTTTTTTATAAAAACATCGTAAGACTTGTTTACGGATATATCCAGAATATACCAGATACATGCGTCCAGTTGATCACCTACAGGCGCAAGCTGCCTTGCTCGCTCAAAGAGCGAAAGCGCCTGATCATTTAATCCCCTGCGCCGGGCAATCCGTGCCGCAAAAAACAACAGCCTGTAACGCAGATTATCTTCGTTTGATGCTTTATCCAGTTTTTCTTCCCATTGCAAAAAAAGATTCAATCCCTCTTTGCCGGAATTTGTATATTGAAAAGACTTTCCCAAATCGTTAATCAAAACAGGATACGCCAAAAACAACTGCGGAATTTTCTCCGTCCAGCTTTCGTTCTCCATGATTTTTTTAAATGACTCAAGAGCGTCATTGTAGTCTATACGCAAAACGGCAAAATGCCCGTCAATGGCGGCGGACTCGGTCTCGGAAAAAGCCTGTCCCTGTTTTTCAAATTCACGCAAAACATAAAGCCCCGCCTCAACCGGGCTTAAAGCCTCCTGCTCAAAATTCAACAGGAAAGCAAGGGCGCTTCCTTTATCTTTTTTACCGGCGGCGTTAAAAGCCGCAGCCCACACGCCTTTCGCCTCACGGCGGACACGTTCCGCAGTCCTTGAAGAAAGCGCCGTACCTTTAACCTCAACCGAGACTGAAGGGCGTCGAACCAGAGGTTCGCGGTTCCCCTCTTGATACATCAGATTGGCAAGCTCATTGGCGGCGGCGCTTTTTATAAAAGGGTTTGAATCGGATAACGCTTTTTCAAAAGAAAGGGCGGGATTAACGCCTGATAATCCCGCATAAAAATAATTTTTTTCCTGAGGCTTGGCGCAGGAGTTAGCGCATAAAGAGAAGAAAAAAATAATCAATAAAAAACCCCTAAGAAAACAAATTCTTAAGGGTTTGTATATACTTATCAAATTCAGGTTAACGCCTCTGACGGGTCTGCCGCTTTGTTAATTTTTCGGCGGAATTTTAATTATTCTGCCTGAAATAATATAATCCGGGTTACGGATATTGTTATGCCTTGCGATCCTCGGGTAAAGCCACGGATCCCTGTAGAATGCGTCGGAAATATCCCACAATGTATCGCCCCATCTAATCTTGTAATCCACGCCGTCTTTTGGAATAGTCGCGGGAACTTTGTATGAAGAGACAGGAGCGGGCGGACGCTTTCTTCCGGTTTGCTGCGGTCTTGGAGCGGCAGGAGCCGGCGGCGCCTGAATAACAGGGGTAGGCTCAACTTTCGGCTGAACAGTTTCAGTCTGCTTAACCGGCTCCGCTTGTTTGGCAGGCTCCGTTTGTTTCGCAGGTTCCGCTTGTTTAACAGGCTCTGTTTGTTTAACAGGTTCCGGGTTTTTTACCGGCTTTTGGGGAAGATGTTCAGCCGAAAACCATGAATTTGCGGTAGCCTTCATTTTATCAAAATTAATATAATCAAGACCGCCAAACAAGAGGAGCCAAGCGGCGGCAAGCCCCAAAATAATAAGCAGGCCAATCAGGACAAAAATCCACATTTTGGACGAGCCGTGTTTTTTATGTTTTTCTTTCTTTGTTTGTTTATACAACTGCGAAGGCGGTCCTTCGTTGGATTCAAGCTCAAAATCAGGCAAATCCACTTCACGGGAAGTTTCATCAAGGGACCTTAGGGAAACGGTCAGAACATAATGCTCTCCGCCCGCTCCGGTATCCAGGTCAATGGCGTCGGCTATAATATCGCCGTTACTGTTGGAAGAGATCACCATTTCTATGGAAGGCTCTCCCTTCGGCCTCGGCTTAATCTTTTCAACAACCAGACTGCCTATATATTGAGCGTCTGTCATAGAGCTTGATGCTGTTCTGTAAAGGTCAATTTGTACGCTGGGCTGTTTATCATGAACGGTGGTAAGAACCAGCCTTTTTTTTATTGTGGAATTCTCTTCCATTATGGGGTAGAAATCCCCATTGGCGATCTTAATACCTATAGTTGATGCCATTGGATCAGCTCCTTCTTTAAATATTCAGCCTATTTTAATGTTAATAAGGGTATTTATCTTTGTCAAGTACACAATATTCATATAATTATCGGCAAATTGGGTATAAAAAACCAGTAAAATAACCGATAATAAAGGATATGACTCCTGTTATTATCGGGGTAATCGCCCTTATCTTAGTCGCAAGTATCCTCTTCCTTATTATGAACCGTTCAAAAGGCGGTATAAGCAGCGGGAAAAAATCCAAAGGCAACGAGGCTCTAATAAAAGACGCAAATAAAAGGCTTGCCGCCAACCCGAACGATCCGGAAGCGCTGTACAACCTTGGAAACGTATTTTTTGATGAAGAAAACTGGGATAAGTCCATGAAAACCTTTGAACAGCTCTTTGAACATCTTACACCGGCGGATCATCAGAAAATTAACGTGTTTCAGGCATACCTGCGGTACGGATTATCAGCCCGTAAACTCAATATGGTCGAACAGGCTTATAAAGGCTTTTCGATGGCAAGAACCTTCAGGCAGGATAATTTTGAGGTAAATTACGAACTTGGCTCTCTGGAGTTTGAAAGGAAAAACTATGAGAAAGCCATTCAGCTTTTACAGCACGCCAGAACCCAAGACCCGGATAATCCGGCGGTTCTGCGCCAGTTAGGACACTCTCTTTTCAGGCTGAAAAAACCCAAAGAAGCCATGACATTTATCCGCAAGGCTATAGATATTGCCCCGGATGACAAAGAATCGCTTTATACTCTGGCGGAATGTTATCACGAGGCAAATCAGATTGAACAGGCAATCCGTATTTTTAACCATCTTAGGGCGGACCCGGTAATGGGGCCGAATTCCTGTCTTATTGCGGGAACAATCCATCTGGATACAAGGCAGTATGAAACCGCAATTCAGGACTTTGAAATCGGATTAAAACACCAGAATATCAAAGCCGATATTCTGATGGAACTCCGCTACAAACTGGCGACCACATATATTAAAGTAAATGATATTGGCAAAGCCATCCCGGTTCTAAAACAAATACAAGCCGAAAACAGCAACTATAAAGACGTAGGCGTACTGTTAAAAAAATATCTGGAGCTTAACGCCAACCGTAATTTACAGACATTCCTGATAGGCTCCTCGGCTGACTTTGTCGCCCTTTGCCGTAAAATAGTAATAACATATTTCCCAAAGGCAAAAGTTAAAATATCAAATATCAACGTACAAAAAAACGAATGGGCGGATATCCTTGCGGAAATTGACACTGTTAAATGGTCGGACCTTATCATGTTCCGGTTTATAAGGACTCAAGGCTCAATAGGCGAGTTGATTGTAAGGGATTTCCATTCACACCTGAAAGACGTTAAAGCAGGAAAAGGAATTTGTGTCACGGTAGGTAATTTTACGGACGAAGCCAGAAAATACACGGAAGCCCGCCTTATAGACTTAATCGAAAAAGACCGGCTGCAAGCCATCTTAAACTCGGTAGACGCAAAAGCCGCAGCCGTACAAAAATAGATACTCCTTAATCCGTCTTCATTCTCAAAGTCAATAATAACGGCAGATGATCGCTAAGGCCGGCTCCTGTACGAATATTGTATGGAACCGGTATTCCGTACTCATTTGCAAACGGAGAAAAATCCGCAGGCACGGCTTTTTCAAAACTCCAGCCTGAATTGTTAAAAAACTGCCCCGATACCAAAAAGTGATCGATTGTTTCCCATTCATTCTTGTAATAATAAGAACCTTTTTCAACGTCACGCGCCCACGCCGAAAAAAGAACGACTGTCCCATGCGGAAAATTGACAGGCGCAGGCGGCTTGTCTTTGCCAAGAACGATAAAATCTTTTTGTATACCGCCCGCTATTTGCGCGGAATAAGGATCGTCAGGTAACAGAGCGCAGACTGCCCGCGAACTGCGCCTGTAAAATTCATTGTGATTCTCGTTCAAATCGCCTGCGACTATTACCCCGATATCAGGCTCTTCTTCCCACAATTCACGAATACGGCGCAGAATAACCCTTGCGGAAGCCTTGCGGGTATTTTCGGTACTATCGCCGCCAAGTTTCGACTTCCAGTGACAGACAAAAACAACAAATTCCTTTTTCGCCTGAACCCTTGTTTCCAGCACAGGCCTCGGCGTTGTATCTCGCCCTATTGTTATAGAGTGCGTCTTTGTCTCAACAAGCGGGAAGCGGCTTAAAATACCCACTCCCAAAGCCGCACCCGGATTTTTCGCAAAGCGACTGTATACATAGCCGCCCGGTAAAGCTTCGGCAATATCCTGAAGAATAACCAAAGATTCTATTTCCTGAAACATGATTATATCGGGTGACGGCTTAATACCGCCGACAGCCGCAGAAATAGTATTTACCCTGCCCTTGTACTTTTCCGCCGACCATCCCGCCGAATTCAAAAATTCTTTATATTCAAAACCGTTATCCATGCCGTCAAACAGATTTTGAACATTCCATGTCATCATGGTAAGAGTACCGGGTTCAGCGGCCGTTTTTCCCGTTTTTGAATCCGAAACCGTACAGCCGGCCGCAAGCAAAACCGCCAAAGCCGAGAGCAACAGCAGGCCGACCCATCTGAAAATTTTCATATAAACCTCCAACAAAGATATACACTATATACGGTGCGGCCGTGAAATTTGCTTTACTTTAGCGGAAAAATTTTTGAATAATTTTTAATTAAGAATACCTTTTTTTACACGACACCTTCGGGGTAATGACAGAAACCCGTATTTGCCTTATAATGCCTTTAAGGAGTATAGAATATGCACTGTATAAAGAAAATAACTAATGATTTAGTGTGGGTTGGCGCAAATGACAGGCGGCTGGCATTTTTTGAGGGAGTTTATTCCGTACCGGCAGGCGTATCGTACAATTCATACCTTTTAACCGATGAGAAAACCGTGCTGTTTGATACTGTCGATAAAGCGGTACGGCAGAGATTTTTGGAAAATGTCGAGACAGCGCTGAAAGGCAGAAAACTGGATTACCTTGTGGTACAGCATGTCGAACCTGACCATTCCGCCGTGATTCCTGAATTGATTCGATTATACCCTAATATAAAAATTGTTTGCAGCGCAAGAGTATTGGGATTTATCAAACAATTCTATGATTTTGATATAGATTCGCACGTCCGTCTAATCGAAGAAAACGAGACGTTAAATACAGGAAAACACAATCTTCAATTTATTATGGCCCCGATGGTGCATTGGCCGGAAGTCATGTTTACCTACGATTCCACATCTAAAATACTTTTTTCCGCTGACGCATTCGGGCACTTCGGCGCATTGAACGGCGCTCTTTTCGCTGACGAAGTGGATTTCGCTAAAGATTATATGGACGAGACCCGCCGTTACTATTCAAATATAGTCGGGAAATACGGGACACAGGTTGAATCGGCGCTAGATAAAGTATCCGCTCTTAATGTCGAAATGATATGTCCGCTTCACGGCTTTGTATGGCGCTCAAATTTAAATGAAATCATTTCAAAATACATGCTTTGGAGCAAGTACGAGCCGGAAGAACGAGGCGTTATGATCGCCTATGCGTCCGTTTACGGGAATACTGAAAACGCTGCGGAGATTCTTGCCTGCCGCCTGCGGGACAAAGGGATCAAAACGGTTATATTTGACGTTTCGGTTACGCCGGCCTCGGAGATAGTAAGCGCCGCATTCAAATGGAGCCACCTCGTATTCGCCTCCACGACCTACAACGCCGGAATCTTCGTAACAATGGAAGCCTTGATTAACGATCTTGCGGCGCACAATATTCAAAACCGCCGTGTTGCCGTAATCGAAAACGGTTCATGGGCGCCCACAAGCGGCGGCTTGATCCGTGAAATACTGGGCAAGTGCGAAAAGATCAATATTATTGAAAAAAATGTCAGCATATTATCCGGCTTAAAGGCCGCACAGCTTTCGGATATTGAATCAATGGCGGAAGCGATAGGAGCGGATTTCCCCGCTCCGGTAACAGCCGCTCAGAATAAACAGACTGTACCAAACACGGTTGATCCTAACGCCATGTTCAAGCTGTCTTACGGTTTATTTGTATTAACAGCCAGAGACGGAAATAAGGACAACGGCTGTATTATCAATACAGTTATGCAAATAACGGTAACTCCCGTGAAGATAACAATCGGTGTGAATAAAGCCAATTATACCCACGACATGATACTCAAAACGGGAAAATTCAATGTTTCCGTTTTAAGCGAGAAAGCACCCTTTAGTGTTTTTCAGCAATTCGGTTTTAAGAGCGGAAAAGACACCGATAAATTCGCCGGTAGCGGAGAAGCCTTTCGCACAACAAACGGCGTCCGTTATTTACCGGAATTTACAAACGGCGTAATTTCCGCAGAAGTGAAAGAAACCATTGATTGCGGCACACATACGCTGTTTGTCGCCGAGGTAAATCAGGCTTTCTCGCTGTCGAGCGACGCAAGCGTGACCTATCAATATTATTTTGACAATATAAAGCCGAAGCCTCAGCCGCCGAAAGGAAACAAAAAAGGATTTGTCTGCAAAATATGCGGATATGTGCATGAAGGCGATACTTTGCCGGATGATTTTGTTTGCCCGTTATGCAAACACGGCGCTGCGGATTTTGAAAAAATTTAACGCAGCATTATGACGGGAACCAAGACATGTACGAGGAATTTGCTTTAGCATTAAGAGTTTATGGAGTTCCGCTATTTTTGCGTCTTTGCTTTGTGAGTATACATAACGCCTTAATTTTACAAATGCCCGCATAATGTTAATGTTTACAATTACCGCTTTTGGGCTGTTAAGGACTGAAGCCAACATTGCCACACCCTGTTCGGTAAAAGCATACGGCATAAAGCGTCTGCCGCCGTGCTGTAAACTTGATATTCCATTTTGGAATATCAAGTTCTCCCATTCGTCTTTGGTAAGCCGAAACATAAAATCTTCGGGAAAACGCTCTATATTCCGTTTTACGGCTTTATTCAAATTGAATGTTTCGACTCCATAAAGTCCCGCCAAATCACGGTCCAACATGACTTTTTGCCCTCGTATCTCGTAAATAATGTTTTGTATTGGCAATAATTTGTTTGACATAGTAACCTCCAACAAAGATATACCCTATATACGGCGCGGCCGTGAAATTTGCTTTACTTTAGCGGTAGGAATTTGAGAAAATTTATGCGAAAAAAGGTCGCAATTTATAAAAGCCGAATTTGAGGCTAGGCACGCTTGCGTTGACTAAGTTCTTGAGGGTGCCAGGCGTGATTTTGTGATGACTGACACTAGGCGTGACCATACAACTCCGGGAACGCCTTTTTAAAGTCAACGAAGATGTTCTCCAATTCGATAAATCCGCTTGC
>Ga0268262_10005553_pt1 | contig 12456 bp, 8 predicted proteins | sample TergutNc150P3_FD_190354 | JGI IMG/M metagenome (GOLD analysis project Ga0268262, IMG submission 190354) | Nasutitermes corniger P3 segment gut microbial community from laboratory colony in Florida, USA - Nc150 P3 (SPAdes) (version 2) | ecosystem: Host-associated > Arthropoda: Insects > Digestive... | reverse complement strand
CCCAAAACATTAAAATCTTTTAAATCTTTTTTAGACGAAGCCTTCGGCTTCATAGATAAATGCGGGGCTAAACCCCGCATTTTCAATCAAAGTCAAAAGATTTACAACACGCAATGACAGACTAAGGTTTTTGACTTTGACTTTGCAGTTGACTGAAGTTCGGGGGTTTAGCCCCCGAACTATCTATGAAAGGCGAAGCCTTTCGTCTAAAAATGAATTTGATTTTAAAAGATTTGATTTTATGGGTTCAGCCTTCCGTCTAAAAGAGAAGATCCGCGAAACGCCGAAGGCATAAACCGCCTTAGTAAATCCGGTAACGCTTTCCGCCGACAACTATTTATCACAACGACTTCCTATACCGTTCGATTCTCTCCTTGACATGCCTCTCATATCCGATCTCACCCGGCGTATAAAACACTTGCCCTTTCAGGTGATCCGGCAAATACTGCTGCGCCACCCAGTGGTCTCTGTAGGCGTGCGGGTACAGATATCCTTTGCCGTGCCCCAGCTCTTTGCTGTCTCGCGAAGCGTCCCGCAAGTGGTTCGGCACGTCGTCGGACGCGCTCTGCGCCACGGTGTTGAGCGCGTCGAAAAACGCCATAGACGAGTTGCTCTTTGGCGCGGTGGCGCAGTATATGCAGGCGTGCGACAAGTGGAAACGTCCTTCCGGCATTCCCACGTAGTCAAAGGCTCGCGCCGCGTTCACCACAACCGTCAGCGCGTTGGGGTCGGCCATGCCCACGTCTTCGCATGCGAAGATTAACATTCGGCGGAAGATGAATCGCGGGTCTTCGCCAGCGTAGACCATTTTCGCCATCCAGTAGAGCGCGGCGTCGGGGTCGGAGCCGCGCAGAGACTTTATGAAGGCGCTTATCGTGTCGTAGTGGGCGTCGCCGTCGCGGTCGTAGAGGACGGCGCGTTGCTGGATTGAATCCTCGGCTATAGAGCGGTTGATCCTTATCACGCCGCCGCCGTCTTCCGGTGTCGTCTCCACGGCGAGTTCCAGCGCGTTGAGCACGCCGCGGGCGTCGCCGTTGGCCGTGCGCACAAGATGGTTCAGGGCGTCGTCGTCTATCACGACGTTTTTGCCGCCGTAGCCGCGCTCCTTGTCGGAAAGCGCCTGCATGGCGATTGCTTTTAAGTCGGCCTCCGTGAGCACCGTGAGCTGGAATATACGCGAGCGCGAGACCAGCGCCTTGTTCACCTCGAAGTACGGGTTCTCGGTGGTCGCCCCTATGAGCGTGAGCGTGCCGTTTTCCACGTGCGGCAGGAGCGCGTCCTGTTGCGACTTGTTGAAGCGGTGCACCTCGTCGACAAACAGCGTGGTGCGCTTTTGATAGTGAGCCAGCGCCTTTTGGGCGTCGTCTATAGCCTCGCGTATCTCCTTGACGCCGGCTAGCACCGCGTTTATTGAGATGAAGTTCGCCTTTGTTGTATTGGCTATGATCCGCGCCAGAGTCGTCTTTCCCGTTCCGGGCGGGCCGTAGAAGATGACGCTTGAAAGCTGGTCGATCTGTATGGCGCGGCGCAGCAGGCGCCCGGGGCCGATGATATGATCCTGCCCGATATACTCGTCTAGCGTACGCGGGCGCATACGGTTGGCGAGAGGAGCGGCGCGGCTCAAGACGGCTTCGCGGTTTGTATCGAAAAGGTCCATGATTAGTGTACTTGTAATATATATTATAGGCAGGGCGCTTGCAAAAAAAAGCAAACTTTTTTCACAACCCTTTTTTGCAATCCCGCCGCCCGTCCCCCCGACATTAATTTGACTTTGCCGGTCGCCGGATATTATCTTTATTGTTGGCGTGTGTGTTCCCGAACTAAACAGAATTTAGGTCAAAGGAGGTCAATATGACAGTAGAAACCCCTGCAAAGCCGTCGATTACGTTAGAGGAGGCGATCATACGGATATCAACCGATCTCGCCAAGAGTCTCGACAAAAACATGGCCGAGATGACGAGAAGAATGGCGGAGTCCAAGAAGGAGGCCGAAGCCGAGGCCGCGAAAATAAGGGAGGAGGCTGCCGCTGAACTAGCGAAAATGCGGGAGGAGACCGCCGCCAAAGTCGCTGAGGCGTCCAGAATATACAACTCCCTCATGGAAAAAATGCGGGACGACACCGATACGAAGTTAGATAAGCGGATAAGCCAAAATGATACGAAGTTGGATAAGTGGATAGGCTACTTCGGGAACAGCATCGGCAATATCGTCGAGTTGGTGCTTATTCCGGGGATAAAGAAGAAAATGAACGATTTGGGGCATAATTTCAACGCCCTGTCGCCGCGCAAGCAGTATTACAGCAAGGACGGAAAGACTTACGCGGAGGTTGACCTGCTCCTTGAAAACGGCGAGGAGGTTATGGTCGTGGAGGTGAAAACGCAGTTGTCGGTAAAAGAGGTGGAACGCCAAATCAAAAGGCTTGAATTGCTGCGGAAGAATGAAGGCGGAAACCTGAAAGGAAAGACAATCTACTCGGCGGTAGCCGGATTGCAGATAGACGAAGACGCCCGCGAAATGGCTTTGGATCTTGGTATGTACGTAGTGGAAATGGTAGAAGACACGAAGAGCGTCAACGTAATTAAGCCGTCCGGAAAGTTGGGCACGTGGTAAGACTACCCGCCTGAAAAATCAAAATCTTTAAATCAAGTTCTTTTTAAGACGAAGCCTTCCGTCTAAAAAAGAATTTGACTTTGTGGTCGGCGGGAGAATCCGAAAGGACTGACAACGTTCCCCCCAACCAACATCACAGAGAGGTCTTTTATGAGCAAGATGACGAGTATATTCCGAGCGTGTCTGTTGTCGTCTGCGTTGGCTGCGGTGTTGATAGCGGCGGCGGTAAAAAGCGTGGACGCCACCACCGGGCCGCATACTTTTTCTTGGCGCGGAAAGAATGTCGATATATCGATAATTCAAAATAATATCCCAAGCCCAATTAGCGACTTATACTACAAGTCTCTGCTTGGAAACTTAGACGACTTTGCCGATGAGTTGAGGCAAAACGGGAAGTTGGGCAAAGGGAAAGTACGGTTCGACATATACAACTGCACTTGGGACGTAAAGACCGGCGTCAAAATGTATAAATACAACGACGTTTATTACTGTCTCTTGAACGGTGTCGAACAGATTATCACGCAAGACTACCTGACAAAAATCATTGCCTATTTCGCCTCCGATAAATGGGAATCGTTTACTTACGATGAAACGAAAATAGAAGATCCCGCCGTGGCGATTAAGATGTTTAACCGTAAACTTGACTCTATAAAGGGTTTGCGCGTATACGCGTCCCAAAAGGTATTGGACGCCGGCAACGGCATAGCGGTCTATTTTGAAAAGGAAAAATTAATCTGCAAGGGCGCGAACAAGGGTTATGGGGTTATTAACCATTGGATTCCGTTTTCCGCCGGTTCAAAGACGTTTGTAACCGTTGGAGACGCTATTAGCGTGATTGAGAAAGGGGCGGTCGTCAACAGATATGAACTAACGGAAAACGATTTCGGAGACGGCGACGATCTTATGCCGCCGCCTAGCAAGGATGTCCATTCGGAATGGGTGAACTTTAATTATTACGGGAGTTGTATTTTGAGTTATTCGATAAAAAAGAATAAGTTTTACAACACCTCTGAGATGGAAGCCGAAAAAGAAAATTCCGCCGAAAGGGAACGGGTCAAAGAAGAGGCCAATGACCACAAAGTCAACTACGGTACGCTCGCCGATTCGCGGGACGGCAAAAAGTACAAGACGGTGAAGATAGGGGATAATATATGGATGGCGGAGAACATGAATCATAAATCCGCGATGGGAGAATCTTGGTGCAACGACGACGCCGAATCCAATTGCGCCAAATACGGCAGGCTGTACGACTGGTTAGCGGCGCAGACGGTGTGCCCTGCGGGATGGCGTTTGTCGTCCCGCGCGGATTGGGATTATTTGGGTAAGGCGGCGGGCGGTTACGCGGCGGGGCTGAACAAACGCGGCGAAATGGCGACTGATGTCAACGACCTTACCGGGAACTTCGGTTGGTTCGGCGTGGGTACGAAGCTGAGAGCTAAAAGCGGTTGGAAGAATTCGGACAAAAGCGTCGTCAATACCGACGATTACGGATTCTCGGCCCTGCCGGGAGGAAACCGTTACTACAGAGGCGGCGGTTTCCACTATTACAACGAGGGCAACGCCGGTACTTGGTGGGCTACGGATAACGATAACGTAGGCGCCTATTTCCAATTCATTGACGCCGATAAAGACCGCGTGCGCGGCGACAAACCCGGCAACCTGAGTAGCGGCTTTTCGGTGAGGTGCGTCCAAGGGTCTAAAAAATGACGGGGTTTCCGCCCTAACAGACGGGCGGGGAAGTTGTAAACGTTAATTATAATCTGTTTTAAAATCCCACTAAATTGTTTATCTCGCCGTAAGGCGATCCCGGTCCGGACAAAGCGTCTTAAAATAATTTCAATCTTATAGTAAGCGGCAACCCCTCTTCCCTTAAGTTATCCGCGGCTTTTTTGATTTCTACGAGATGTGTTTGTAGTTTATCAAGGTGATCGCCCCAGAGTATCTTGTTATTGTCGATACTGTCGACTATCGAGTTCGTTTTGGCTATGGCTTTTTCAACCTTGGGTATTACCGTATCGATCTTGACGATTAGGGTGTTTAGGTCTTCAATGAGTTTTGGCGCTGTTACCGAGACGTCGGAGGCGAGCTTCGCCGTTTTGTCGACGAAAACGGCCGCGGAGTCTAGGCCGGAGCTTAGACCCTCCTCCATGCCGCCTAGTTCGGTCAGGACCTTGTACACCAGCGTGTCGACCGTGTTGGCCACGTCGTTGAACGCCTGCACGAAGGAGCGCTTTCCGTTCTCGCCGTACCGTATTTTGCCCATGATGTCCTTCAACTCGGTGATTTTCGCGGCTAAGAGGTCCATGTAGGCGATGGCCTCCGACGGCCCCATCTCGAAGTCGCCGTCGATTATCTGCCTTGTGTCGGCTAGCGGGTCTCCCGGATTGCCGATGCCGATCTCTATGAAACGCTCGCCCATGACCCCCTTGACCTTGACCGCGACGCGGCTGGAGACGCGCACGGGGATAGGCTTCGGCGACTGGATATACACGAGCACCCGGCCCAGGCTGTCGTGGTCAAACCCGCTGATCTGCCCTACCTGCGTCCCCTCCATGCGGACGGGGTCCTCCAGAGCCAGGCTGCCGACCTCGGGAAAACGCAGGGTCATGGTGTTGAGCGGGTTGCGGTCAAGCCAGATAAGGTAGCCGTACACCCCGCCTACGAGGAGCAGCACCAGCAGCATAAGAACGTAGCCTAAATGTTTGTCGGTCATAGTTATAAATTAGTTTTTGCGTGGAGGACGTTGCGGGGTTTATGTTAATTTTTTTGATTTTGACGGTTCAAATATTATTTTAAGAAAATTCCGATGTCTCCGGAAGCGGTTAATATCGTCTGGATTGCCTTACGGCGAAATAAACAAATTGCTTCGCTGCGCTCGCAATGGCGGTCATTGCGAGGAGCGAAGCGACGAAGCAACTTGTTTAATTAGGCGAAGCCAATCCAGAAAGTCACAACTCATAAAAAAGTAGGAGAAGCATGAGCGACGCAACAGACGTACTCTATGAGGGAAAATCAAAGCTCGTATGCAAAGGCCGCGACGAGTCCACCCTCCTCATCAAGTACAAAGATACCGCCACCGCGTTCAACGGTGAAAAAAAGGCCGAACTTTCGGGCAAAGGCGTGCTAAACGCGGCTATCTCCCACTTGATTTACGGCTATCTTGAAAAAAACGGCGTTAAAACGCATCTGGTCGAGGTCGTCGACGATACCTCAGCCATAGTCAAAAAAGCCGAAATCATCATGGTCGAGGTCATTGTAAGAAACGTCGCCGCGGGCGGCTTTTCGAAGAAATACGGCGTCCCCGAAGGCTCTGAATTGAAAAATATCGTGCTGGAGTTTTGCCTGAAGAGCGACGGCCTCGGCGACCCGATGATAAACGAGAGCCAGATCACCGCCATAGGGCTGGCCGCGGACGAGGAGCTTGGCTACATGGCCGGAGAGGCCCTTAAGATCAACGAATTGCTGCGCTCCCTCTTTGAAAAGGCCGGCATCAGGCTGATAGACTTCAAGCTGGAATTCGGCAGAAGCGGCGGCGAGATCATCCTCTGCGACGAAATCTCGCCGGACTCATGCCGGCTGTGGGACGCAGAGACGAACAAAAAATTGGACAAAGACCGCTTCCGCCGCGACTTGGGCGATGTGCTCGGCGGCTACAGGGATGTTTTGGCGAGGCTTCAAAATGTCCGATAGCCGCAAACCCGAATTGGCGCTGGTGCTTGATTTCGGCGGGCAGTACAAGGAGCTTATCGCGCGGGCGGTGAGGGGCCTCTCCGTGTACTCGGAGATCCGCCCCGGTAACATACCGGTCGACGAGATCAAACGGCTCTCTCCCATCGGCATCATCCTGACCGGCGGGCCGAGCAGCGTGTACCGGCCCGGTTCGCCGATGTGCGACCCTGCGATCTTCGACTTGGGCATCCCCATACTGGGCATCTGCTACGGTATGCACCTTATGTGCCACACGCTGGGCGGCGAGGTCACGGCGGGCGGCGCCGGCGAGTACGGACGCGTCAGAGTAACGTCCGCAAGTAGCCCGCCCTCGGTGCTATTTCGTGAAACGCAAAGCGACCAATTTGCGGCGCTGATGAGCCACCGCGACGTCGTGGCCCGCCTGCCCCACGATTTCCGTCAAACAGCGTTCACGGCGGCCTGCGTGGCGGCTTGCGAAAACGCGGAGAAAAAACTCTACGCAGTGCAGTTCCACCCCGAGACAAAGCATACCGATGGCGGTCAAGAGATATTTCAGCGGTTCCTATACAACGTCTGCGGCGCCGCCGGCGACTACAAGCTGGACGATTACATCGATACGCAGGTGCGCCTGATCCGCCAAAAGGTCGGCGACGGCAAAGTGCTGCTGGGTCTGTCGGGCGGCGTCGATTCATCCGTCTGCGCCAGCCTGTTAAGCCGCGCCGTGCCGAACCGGCTGGTCTGCCTCTTTGTCGATCACGGCTTTATGCGGCTGAACGAGGGCGATGAGATCGAACAAGTTTTTTCAAAGCGTAAACTGCGCTTCATCCGCGTAAACGCCAAAGAGCGCTTCCTGACGCGGCTGCGCGGCGTGGCCGATCCCGAGACTAAGCGAAAACTGATAGGCGAGGAGTTCGTCCGCGTGTTTGAGGAAGAGTCCGCCAAACTCGGCGACATCCCGTTCCTGGCGCAGGGGACGATCTACCCCGACATCGTCGAGTCCGGCGGGAGCTACGGCGCGACGATCAAGAGCCACCACAACGTCGGCGGCCTCCCCAAAAACCTGAAATTCACCGGCGTAGTGGAACCGCTCTCCGGCCTCTTCAAAGACGAAGTCCGCATCCTGGGCCGGAAGCTGGGATTGCCTGCTTTCCTCGTCAACCGCCAACCCTTCCCGGGTCCCGGACTCGCCATCAGGGTCGTGGGTGACATCACGGAGGAAAAACTGAACGTCCTGCGCAAAGCCGACGCGATACTGCGCGAAGAACTCGACGGCGTCAAAAATAGACCGGATCAATACTTCACCGTGCTGACCGACAGCTGCTCGGTGGGCGTAAAGGGCGACGAAAGGACGTACAACCCCGTAATAGCCGTCCGCGCCGTGATAACGGGCGATTTCATGACGTGCGATTACGCCCCGATCCCGCATAAAACGTTGGGGCGGATATCGTCGAGAATCACAAGCGAAATACCGTCTGTCAGCCGCGTAGTCTACGACATTACGTCTAAGCCGCCTGCTACGGTGGAGTGGGAGTGACCGGACGGGCAGCAACCGCTAGTAACGCTTGCCCCTAGTTCAACGAGACATTTGACCATATCAACGCCCACATTTACAGCGCAATGGAGAGGAGTCATGTCATCTAGATCTCGTGTATTAATATCCGCTCCATTGGAAACTAGAAATTTGATGAGTTCCGTTTTTGAATTCCGTACTGCTAGCACAAGTGGCGAATCCCCCCTGTTGTCTTTTGCATTAACGTCTGCACCGCCTTCAACGAGAATACTAGCAAAATCTAAACAATCATTTAGCACAATCGAACGCTCCGCCAAACAATGGAGTGGAGTCCAGCCGTTATCATTGTTCCTCGCATTAACATTCGCCCCTGCTGAAATGAGAGTTTTGGCAATCTTTACTGTAGCCGCGTGATGAAGGGGAGTATTGCCGTTGTTCGATTCAGCATTAACATTAGCTCCTGATGATATGAGAAATCTAGCGATGGTTTCAGTGGTCGCTAGATGAAGCGGGGTATTACCGTTGCTTGATTTCGCGTTAATCTTCGCTCCGTTAGAAATAAGAATCTCGGCAAGTTCTTTTATCCCGCGGGTTGCCGCAATATGGAGCACGCTGTAACCATGTTCATCTTTCGTGTTAACATCTGCTTTTTCCTTTTCTATAAAATGCGTCACCTCTTTAAACGTTCCATCAGCGACAGCCCTAATAAAGTCTTTTACTTCCATCTTACGCCTCCTTTGTTAAATAGTTTTCTTGTTACTATGCACACATTCATGTTCAATTCTGTATCATTCGTCCTTAACGCAACGCACCGAATGACCGTAGCGCTTAACGTCGTTGCTAGTGATCATTTGGTCGTGGTTGGAGGTCATGGTCCAGTAAACGACACGATTGTCGTAATAGGGCTCCGTAGTCGTCCACCAGCTGCCGCTATGGCCGGCAGACTTGAAACTGCCATCAGTGTCGCGGTAGCCGCCTGGCAAAGCCGAGAATCCATAGTTATCTGTTCCGTTTCCACTAACATTAACATTGTCGTACGTATTCCAGTTCCAACCACTTATCGACTTAAGTTCTTTACTCGCCTTTGAATAATTGTCACTACAACCGGCATAACGACACAATGTTGTCCATTCCTGATCACTCGGTAAATGCCATTTATCAGGACAAATACCACGTCTTCCGCTTGGATTCGAATTGGAATTCATCGTACCAGCCATCGCCGTATTCCAATTATACAATCTACCGTATTTATTGCAGTTGGAACTATCTCTATCATAGCACCAAGAACCTACACCATCTGCCGTATCATAGTTCAGATTTTCAGCCATCCAAGTCTGATTGCCGATTCTTACTGTTGAGTATTTTTTACCATTATATGCAAGGGAATCACCAGGAATTTTGATAATCTGCGAAAAATTGACCATAACTGTAACGTTCCCATTCACGATAACACCTGTGGATACATCACCCGGATTGGTGATTATACCATTACCGGACGATATTGTCCAATTCTTGAATGTATTGCCGGGATTTGCCGTGGCTGATATATTGACCTGCGTCCCAGCGAGGATGCCTGACTGGCTATTCGGCGTTGCGTTCCCGCCATACGTTGGATTACTTTCGACACTCAGCGTGTATGTTGGAACGGCAAACCAATTCGCAGTATAACTCTTGTTGCCCGTAGTGCTACCTTTCGTAATTGTCACGTTCGTATCCGCGGTCGTGCCGTTAGATCCGGTCCAACCCACGAATCTGTAACCTATTCTGGTCGGATTATTCAGCTTAAAAGTTGCCGTCTCTACCGTATAGCTCGTTGGATTGTCAGGCGATACAATTCCATCGTTAAGGTTGTATCTTATCGTGTAGGTTTCGATCATCCATATTGCATATAGGGTAACGTTGTTGTTCGTAACAATGTAAGATGAATTAGCCGTGTAATTGGTACCAGTGCCATCATGATTTGTATTCCATCCGTCAAAATGATACCCGTTTTTTTCCATACCTCCATTAAGGGGTAGTGTTATACTATTGCCAGTATACGTTTCCTTTCTACTCGGTGGATTTCCGTTTGTATGACCGTTGCCATCAAACGTCACGATATAATTAGGTAAAGCAACCCAATTCGCGTAAAATGTACAACCATTGCTACCAAGGGTATAAGGAGTGCCAGGTTGATATACGGTTCCCGTGCCTGATGGATCCGTGGTCCACCCATCAAAATAATAGCCGTCTTTTGCCAAGGTCTGTTTATCGCTAATGGTTATGACGGAGCCTATTTTGGACATAACGTCCAGATAATAGACATTTCCGCTTGTATTTCCGTTACCGTGATACGTGACATAGCATTCCGGACTATAAACCTCATTCCATCTCGCGTATAAGGTATCATTACCTGTAACGGTGTAAGGTTCGCCTGCGCCGTAGTTGTTTCCACTCATCCCGCTTTTGTGTATACTCCACCCGTAGAATAAATAATCTGTCCATGCCATGTTTCCCTTATCGGGAAGCGTTATCACGCAACCGGAATCCGCCGTTACCGCCGGCGGCGCGTTTCCGCCCGCTCCGTTGGCATTGAAAGTTACCGTATAGATGGGAAGCCATTTAGCATATAGGGTAGTGATACGTGTAACGGTGTATTGAGAGTTGGGGCCGTAGATGATTCCCGTACCGGTTTTGTCCTCGGCCCATCCGACGAAGCTATATATTGGCCTTTCCATGCTTGCTTGATCGGGGAGCGTTATGTCGTTGCCGCAAATCGTACGTGTCGCTAGCGGTGCGTTACCGGTCGCGCCGTTTACGTTGAAGTAGACATCGCACGTGGAGCGGCCATCATTGAAGCTGGCGGTAAGCATCTTGTCGCCGTTCATGGTAATCGATATTTCCGCGTCTGTGGAGTTTATCGCCCCCGACCAACCCAAGAACGTGTAACCCGCCTTTGGCGTGGCTGTTACAGTGACTCGCGTACCGGCCTTGTAGCCATCCGCATTCGGGCTGCGCGATACCGTCCCGCCATCCCCCACGTTGACAGTGAGCGTATAAGTGTCATGTGTTGGCGTCCCCCCGCTGGTGATTACGCTAAGAATCTCCCCAATATCCAACCTCTTATCCTGCGTCCCGTCACCCCCGCACCCCGCGCAGATAATAGCGCCAAGCACGGCAAAATAAATCACCCGAAAAATTATTTTCCCCATATCCCCTCCCAATTAATTTTTTTTTAAATCCTATAATCCGTTTTAATCCTACAAATCCTAATCAAAGTTTCGCCCCCACCCCGATCTTAAAACTCACCCCCTGCCCAAACTCCGCCCAAGTCCCCGATTGCAATTTGTCCGCGCAAAATTGTTCAAACGCGTTCGCGGCTCTCAGCCCGTAGATCAATTCTGAGCGTAAATAAATTATTTTCCCCAAGTCGAAGTCTATCCCGGCGCCGATTTTGAGCCACAGCGAGCTTAGAGAGTTTGCGTTGGGGCGGTTGTTCGCGCCGTCGAATAGGTATTCGTTCCCGTCGGCGTACCTGATTTTGCCGGATATTGACATTTCGTAGTCTAGTCCCAGAAGCGGAAAGAGTTTTACGCGTTCGTAACAAGTGATTGGGTATTTGGCGAGTAGGCCGGCGTTTATGTATGCGCGTGGTATGCTCGGCAGGTTTTGCGGGTCAACGGCGTCGGGGCTGTCCCATGTTCCGTCGCCTGCGGTGTAGCCAACAAATACTTCGGCGTAGACGGCGTCTAAGTATAGGTATGCGCCGGTTGCGGAGTACGGCATTTTAATACGTTCTCCGTTTGGCCAAGCCACTCCGCCGCCGTATCCGGCCATGATCAGTCCGCCGGCGCCGACGCTTATGTCTATGCCTATCTTATGCAGTTTCCATAGCGGGGTGTCCGGTTCTTGGATAACTACCGGCGGTGGCGGCGGCGCGGCGGGTTCCGGCGGCGGAGTATACGCGTTCACGAAAGTTTTATACATTTCGGCGCAAACCGCCGCGGATTGTTCCAGCAGGTCTCCGAGGCTTTCGGAACGAATGGGTTCAGACGAGGCGACCAGGTTTCCGTTGTCGGTTTCGTATATTTCAACAGACAGGGTGAATCTCGTCTGTACTTTGCTTATAATCCCGCGGACGATGAAATCGGCGCCGATTGCGCTTCCGAGCACGATAACGCAGTTTTCGTCCGCGCACTCCTCCAAAACGGCGCTGCCTTGTGCGTAGACGGTTTCCGAGGTCATAACGTTGTATTTGCCTTTCGGCAGGTTTTTGACGGCTTCCCTGCGGAGTTCGGCGGTTACCAGTCTGGCGTCGGCGGATGTCAGTTCTGCGGACGCGCCGGATTGAGCGTCGATTTCCGTTTCAACGACGGCTACGTTTTTTATACGTGTGGATGGGGATTTAAAGACGGGTTTGGGGCTATCGGTATCAACCGGTATGTCCAGAGGCGGCGTTTGCGCGGTGTTGGCGGTATCGGGTTCGGTTGTAGTTTGTCCGCCGAATACGGGCTTATTTTCGGCGGCGGTTTCGGCGCCCGTCGCCGGTTCTTGGGCTATGGCGGCAGCGTAGGCGGTCGCCAGTAGTAGTAACAGATATAAAAACGGCGTAAATTTGTGTTTAGAGGGCATATTGCCCCCTGATAAAGAGGAGCTTAACGGCGGTG